>Ga0210040_10006552_pt1 | contig 14459 bp, 12 predicted proteins | sample CryGeyCG12114_NA_FD_185462 | JGI IMG/M metagenome (GOLD analysis project Ga0210040, IMG submission 185462) | Groundwater microbial communities from aquifer - Crystal Geyser CG19_WC_8/21/14_NA (SPAdes) (version 2) | ecosystem: Environmental > Aquatic > Deep subsurface > Groundwater | place: USA... | reverse complement strand
TGGGGGGTGAAACATTTTGCGACCAGTCTTAAAATATGGTTTCAACCTTCCTCTTTCCAATGATACTACTTTTAGTTTGAAATTCGTTGGAGATCATCTCCAAATCCCACTTTGAAAACGAGCAGTTGCCCTATCTCCCCAATGTATTCAATTTTTGAATTTTCCCCCCACTATAATAAGCACGCATTTTTTTTCAAAAACTAAAATAGCTATTCGATGTAGAATTTTAAGCGCTACAAAATTTAGGTTTCATCTCAATTTTTTTATCGCCAATGCAAATCCGAGACCGTCCTTTTCCCTTTTGATGCTCAATCGTTCATGAGCAACAGTCGTACAAAGAATTCTTAAAAATTGGGCCCAGTAGCCCAGTATCCTCAGGTCAAATTAATGGATCAATTTTGATGTCTTTTGAAAAGAATAACTTTTATTTCTTCTCTCCCCGTTTTGTTGTTTTTTTTTTCGAAAAAAGGAGGAAGAACACACAAGTCCTTATAATGTGTACTTATCTTCCTGTTCTTTGTGTACGGGCAAAAGTTTATGTTTTTTGTAAACAAGCGCTATGGGGAAAACATTTTGAATGCTTATTAATTTCTACGAATATAATAGTTTGGTTAGACCTGTGAGCCAAAAAAATGATAGTCTAGATTGTAAAAAAGAAAAATGTATAGTTGAGATTGTACTAAGGACTTTGGAGTAAAGATTTGCAAAAAGTTGAGAGCTGTCTTCTGTTAGTTTCTAAACCAAACCAAACTGCATTCATAAAGTTTCAGGTATCCAATTCTCCAAACAATCAATGCTAAAATGCACAAATTTTGCAAAAAATGCTTACATTAGATTCCTAAGGGTTTAAATCTAACCACACCCTTTTGTCAAAAAAATCAGATTTCAAAGATTCGAATACCGGTAGCCAAATTATGTCAGTAGATTCAAATAGAATATTGACGGCAAAAAAGAGACTATTTTGACTTTTAGTATGTCCATAATGTATTCCTAAGCATTTTTTTCGACCATGAAAATATCGTTTCTGAGTAACAGGCAAAGAAAAATGGCGCAAAATTTGGCCCAAAATCAATATCCATTTTTCGATTTTTCTTACGGAAATTGACATGTAAAAATTTAGTGAAGACATTCCTTGCCATTCCTTACTACTTTTTTCTTATTGAACTCCATGGTAAATGTTTTTGTAATTGTGAAGCTGAACAGCGGCATTGGATTTTTTGTTTGTGTCTGTCTTGTTGGAAATTGCTAACTAAGATAATCTTGGGGATGATAATGAGAGTGTATGATGACGTGGTTGGTTTCACTTTGACAGCAATATGGGAGCCGACCTACACCGGAGGAGTTGGGGGCCGTGGGAGCCACTTGTCCAATTTGTCATGACACATTCACTCATCCCACCAAACTGTCCTGTTCACATATTTTCTGTGAAGAGTGTGTGGCCACGTGGTTCGACCGGGAACGCACCTGTCCTCTGTGTCGCTCCAAAGTGGTCGACGATCCTTCCTACCGAGATGGCTACACCACACACTTTCTCCAACTCTACTAACATTATCTAAGTAACCAATAACCTCACCCTCGAAAACACTCACAACTAACCCATGAACTCCAATTCATGAGTATCGCGTGGCCAGTCCCCTGTTTTTCATTTCCATAGGGATAGCCACCAAAATTTTGCCCTAACTAACTATGAATGAGGTGCTCAAATTGGGTGGCCGAGTTCCTCAAATATTACAATCCCATGAAATACACATTGCCAAAATGAAAAAAAAAACGGTAAGGGATTATTAATTTTGAGATTTTCCCATGCAAATTTCCATAATTGATTCTCGATTTCCAAAATGTGTTCCATCCACTGTAAACTTGAGCATGAACTAAAGGGATTGTTGTATAGATATTTTGGAAATCATTTTAAGCTATTTCTCATCATTTGAACTCTGCCACCCACTTATAACACCTTATTGTTAGCTGTTGTATAAGAATCATTGAAATCGGCAATTTTGAAAATTCCTTTTCAGATGGAAGATTGGGAAATTAAGTAAGACAATCCTGTTTCCATCTCTTTTCTCAGCTCATCTCGCCCATGTTAACTAACGGAGAATTTGGTCCCATTGGGAACTTTAAGGTTTCAAATTGTGAGTAGAAAATGTAGAGCCCATTTGTTTGTGGGCTATCGCTATATACAAGTGTAATTGAGCCCAAAAATGTGAAATTCTTTTCTTCCGGTTTCATCATGAACGAGTAAATACATATACAATGCATACCATTTGTGAAATTCCTCTTTTATTGACTGATTTATTGGAAAGCAACTATTGTGTGTGTTTTTTTTTCAATTTGCTACAATTTTTGTCAAGTATATACTTGCGCTCTTGTTATGGAATTTAGACTGACGACATTTTGTAACTATAGCTTGGGATGGGTCACACATGCCCATTGTGGTGTACCTGACGAGAAGTGATCAAGTACTAATTAACTTTTGTGCACAATAGATTATTCCTATGTTGATTAACTACCATACTTTCATCACCCAATTTTGTTGGAGCACCCAACTTTCTGTTGACCTAACATGACCTAACCACAACAGTAGAACAAAGTGGGGTGATAAAATGACGGCAGTTGTTGATTAACTGTTGATAGTCTTTGTATAGTAATGCTATATATAGGCTTTGATGGGAAAAGAATGAGTACTATACTCTCACTCAGTCACTAGTCCTCCAATGTACTAACTAATTATGTTTATTGGGACGAATGGTGGAGCAAATCGAATGACCCACACATAGATATTTTTCCAGCTTGTGTCTTGTCACTTTTAATTAATATTTATTACTATAGTCTGTAATAATAATAATAATGGCATATTTGTTAATTATTATTGTAGTCAACACACCGTAATTAGTTAAACAATAATTAATTTATAGGCATGATATGTGAATGCGATGAGCCTTGGATTTTTGTGCGAATAAAATTAATTTGTTGTTCAATGAAGATGAGTCCTAATTGTTGCCAATCAAGTTATTGGGATTCCAAAGTAACCAGATGGGTATGGGAATCCCCATTTTATTTGGAAATGCTCATGTCTTCAGCAAGTGTGATACTCGGTGTATCTTAAACCCCAACACTTCCCCAAATGGGGAGTACCACTTGAACCACTTACTTTTAAAATATGCACTGAAGCATTCTCTTTTTATTGGCACTATATAAGTTTTCATCGATAGGAACATATTTCAACAAAGTCTCTTGAAAATTAGTTATTCCCCCCAATGTATTGAATTGTTCCCTCTGACGGAGTAAATGTACATTTTTTCATTCACAGAATTAGTTGTTGGATGCAAAATTTCAAGCGCTACAAAACGATGGTTTTAACTTTTTTCGTCAATGTAATTTCGATGCACTCCTTTTCCCTTTATTTGGATTTTATGATCCACAAAAGATGACATTTTCGTAGGTTCAAAATCCGCTATACGTGACGTTTCTCCCTAAATATATTAGTCATTTCCCTATCTCCCCAAAGTATTTTCAAAATTTGAACAATAATTTTCACCCATCTATACTAGAAATATAAGAAATATAAAGACTATACGTAAAGTAAGGATTTTGGGCGTTTCGGCGTGATTCCGACGCCCTTGCCCCGGCGAACCATATTGGCCTTGGTGCTGACCCTTGCTTGCGACATTGTGGCCATCTCTTACAATCCCACATGCTGATTACAGGAACGAGTTATTATAGGATCGGTTCGTACGCAAAGGTTTGGAGGAAGACTTTGGCACGGGCTACAAAATACACAGGATTTCATATATATACGCTTTTTATTCTACGGCTCACATTCCAACTTACAACGCATGCTATAAAAGTAGTTAGTTTTATAGCAAGTTAATTAGGTAGGTGACAACCTGTACTTTTGAAAATTATTATATTTATATAGTTTCATCCTGCATACTTATACAGGATAATAGTTAGTTTTAGTTAGTTATATTTCCAAAAGCCCCAAAAAATCGCGTCTATGCTTCTAGATTGCGGCAGAGGTAATGAGATAGCTTGTCTTCACTATTTGGCGAATGGAGCACAGATAGAACGATAGAAGTCTCGCTGTGCCCCATAGTATAGTTTATTCCTGTCATATATTTCAATCTAAAAACTATACAGTTTCAAAATCTGGGCAACTATTAATAATTATTAGTCAATTAACAATCATTCATTAAATTTCTTATTTCAATCCATTTGACAGACTGATTGTCTAGCTGCCGTCATCGTTAGAATCCAAAGTACACATTTTTCACGCTTCTTACTAATTAAGCAATGAAATCCTATCCCCAGGGGGAAATAGGGAGTCAATTTTTATTAAAACTATCGAATTCTAGCTCATTATGGCCAATTACGTGAATAGCCCATATTGAATAAATACGTTGCCATGCAAACAATAACAATGAGTTCAACCAACCAGCTGATGATTTTGTAAACAACCTTCAGTTGTATTTGAAACTTTGAAGAAGCTAGTCATCACCCAATTTGCTCTCGATTAAAATTAATAAAATAATCAAATCTTTGCGAAAATTTTTAAATTTTTTTTCAAAATTATCGTAACAGCATAGTTAGTTAGTTAGTGACTATATTTATCTGCTTATTATGGAGCAAGGAGAAGGCGAGAGGGAGAATAAGGAATGGATGGAAAATGAAGGATTGACGGAGGACCAGGAGGAGACAATTTGTCGGGCATGTGAAGGACCACTGGATAAGAATCCCAGCATTTCCACCAACGACCCTTTGCCCGAACGAGTTGTGGCCCTTCGATGTGGACACGCTTTCCATAATGTGTGCATTCAAGGCTGGTGGGATCGGTGCACTGAGAAGGACGAGTAAGATCGTTTTTTAACTCTTTTTTACGTCAAATGTCATGTTTAGATGTTTGGAATATAGTTTTCTCTGCTTTTTGAGTTTTGCGAGACCTGGGTGGTTTTTATCTGCATGGTAAATTTGATACTTATTACGGGGGTAAATATGATTGTTTGGAAGATGTTGAGATTGCTTCCATATTTTCTCGAGGTTTGCAACTATATTTGAGAAAACTTAGATGTTTTAGTGAGTATTTGTGATAAATGAGACATTTTCAGTGATTTTGGAGTTGGAATAATGATTTCGGTCTGGTAAAAATTGCGGGATAAGATGATTTGGGGGTTTGGTTTTAGAACTTGGGACACCTGAAAAATTTCTAAGTTTTTTTAAACACTATGTTTAGTTTAGGTTAGGTTAGGTTGCAATGTCGGTCAACATGGTGTTTGAAAAAACTTAGAAATTTTTCAGGTGTCCCAAGTTCTAAAACCGGACCGATTTGGGATATTTGGATGCTTAAATGAGACACTTATAGAGTATTTTAAGTTTTTGAGAAGTTTAGCAAGTAAAAGTGGAAATTTTTGCTCCGTTTTTAACTTATTAAAAAACACAGATTCTGAATGTCAGATAATCGGGCCGGACTCATACACTTTGACTTTAATGAGCTTAAGCTAAACGCTCATTCTATTTGAGGACAACTTAGCTGGGCCCGAATTGTAAAGTTTTCTTTGGCAAAATCTAAGCCAAAGTAGGACGAAAAGTGAATCGTAAAGAAATATTGGCTTTAAAATATTTGGATTTCAGCAAATGCTTCATGATCAAGCTGCTTTTAACAGCGAATAAGTTGAAACTGAATCACAAAAGACTTAAGTTCACTTAAATTAGCTTAAATTAAGCTGCAATGAAAAGGTGTATTAAGGCAAGCGCATCACACACCTCTACATTGTTACATCATCCGACTCCAGATATTGTATTAGGGCTGTGTTTTCTTTTACCTCTTAAAAAATTCACCGTCTTCCAGACTGAGGCTGAGCTGCAATCCTCTTTGACTCTAGTGAGAAAAAATTCCTTTTTAGCAGTACATAAGGCAGCTCGGCAATTAATTCTAAGAGACTTGTAGGCTAACCAATGCTCCGAAAGACCTGATTTTTTAAACTTAAGCAGCGCTTTATCTCGTCTTTTACACAAGCCAAGAATCTCAGATGACATCCAAGGCAATGACATGCCTTTAATCATCAGTCTGAAATACTTAGAGTGCTGATCAAGAACTGAGGTTATTGAAGCTGAGAAAAAATCAAATCTTTCGTTAGAACTCAGCTTACTGTTTTCAAGAAAATCCCATTTTAAGTTTTTAAGGTCGCTACTAATAACATCAAGATCACAATTCTTAAAACTACGACCTGAGATTACTCTATTGGGAACTTTTGATTTCGATTTTTTCCTGGTACATAAGTTAACAAATGATCAGAACCACCTAGTGGTAAAGTTCCTATGTTAGCGTTAAGTTAAAAAGCGATTTTGGTTTGTTGCACGTTTATTTTGACAATGATTTCATCTATTTGATGGAATCTTTGGTAATTATTGTACTTCGCCAATTTTTTTTGCAACTATATGCTGCTACATTGTTTATTTTTACTTTAACTTCTAAACGTTAGTGACGAACATACTGAACTGATAAAAAAGCTTGTCGATTCAAATGCCAATAAATAGGTATTTTAGATATCAAGTTTTGAATTTTAATTAATATTATCTATTATCCTTGACTTCTTGAGAGAACTAACGAGTTTTCGCTGTGTTGCAAATTTTTGGAAAGGACATGAGCCAGCTCATTATAAATGCTAACTTTTTTTGCATAAATCTAAGCAAGATTTTTTTATCATTCACTGACAATATGAGTTAAATAAGCATCAAAATTTAATTTTTCAACATAAACATGGCTCACTGCTTAACCCTTTGCCATGGTTGGGCACAATATGATGCCATGCATTTAAAAGGCTCTTCCTTGATTGGACATCGTATGATGCCACCTTTGAATAACACTGGCATTACCAGCAATGTTATTTAAATAGGGCACAATCTGAGTCAATTTTTTGCTAGTTTTTCCGCCAATAAACCTCTCAGAATTTTACAAAATAGAATGAGGAATTTTTTTGTCGTTCATATTTTGATGTTCATAAAAAGTTGAAATGAGCCTTCAAAAATTCCGGGAGGTCGAATGGCAGGTTTTGGGATCCCAGTATTGACCTCATAGTTAAAATTTAGATAGGGCATTTAACATACCGATTGTGAGACGATTGAAGGCTGTTAGACCCTCAGAATTGAACTTGAGTTGAGATTATTTTCGTCCAAAAATTGACCAGTTTTTGTGTCAAAACTTACCGTGGGAAAGGGTTAAAATCCCCTCTCTCTCAGCTCAAAATATTGTAAACTTTCAGTTAAACTCCAGCTGAACAAAAGTTTATGAATCCGGCCCGCTTACTGCTTGGTTGAAATATATTTTTATGATCATTCATGATTGACTGAATGAGTGAGCAAAATTTTCAAAATATCATGGTTATAGTACAAAGGACAACGGTTTTTAAAGGACTTTTTTGAGAAACCTGGGCCTCTCAATGCTATTTTGATGAAAACATGGATCAATTTTTCAATTCTCATCGTATATTCTTGTCTGCAACTTGAAGTTCATTTGAAGTATTAAAATATGGCACTTTTTCCGAAAAATATCTCTATATTTACTGTTTCATAGTAGTTCATGGTGATAGCAATTAGCAATAATTAAATTCGGTAAACATTTAAATTATTTAATTCAATGCTGTAGCTTGTCAAATGTGAAATGTTTTCCAGTTTTACACATATATTAATGAGAGCCACTTGTTGTGATGTATAGGAATGGGAAGGAGATTCTCAAATGTAGTTCCTGCCTCAAGGTGCATCCGGATCGTCGAACAGTGGTCTTATACTTGCCCACTGGATTTGACGGGCCACCCATTCTGAATGGACTCGGCAATGAGCCAGTGCCCCGAGTGTGGACCAAGACGCCCCCTGCTCTCGTTCAAATGGATCAAATGGAAAAAGAAATCAAGGAGATCAATGAGCAAATCGAAAAGGAAAAGTGAGTACAATCCATCATCTGTGCATACATGCTTATAGTACTCGTCTGTCCGTCTGTCTGTCCGCCACTCAGGCCTCAATCACAAAATTTTTCACTCCTTTTGTAAATAATTCACAGCTGAGTATTTATTAATTTCAGGCAAGATAAATTGGAATTGGAACGTGTACAAAAGACTCGGAAATATGAGCTGTTGGGGTCTAGGTATTACAACAACAACATAATATAATAGCAAAGACTTTTTGAGCTATAGAATTTCCCCATCTCTATATCTTGTGCGATTGTCATTTTAGCGATCAAGGGAAGGACGTGGATCAGGGCTTTGAGGAAAAAAAGAAGGAACTCCAACAAACTTGGCCCTTGGATGTCAAGGATGAAGACCTGAAATTGACTGGAGGACCGGAACTCTTAACGGCGAAATCCAATAAGCCAGGTATATGGATTATGATATTAAGAACTGTAATAACGACTTTTGGGGAATCCAATGGCTTACAATTTAATCCGAAGACTCATAATGATGAAATAGTTTCCCATATCTTAACAGTAGTGAGTCTGCTAATTACAGGTGAGCAGCAGTTGGTCCAAAAGCCGCTTAAAACTGATCTATCAAGTCCAATAAGTGTCCACATGAGGAAAGTCATGGATAAAGAGCTGGAGAGATTTTTTAATTCCCTTGAAGAGCGGCCCTCAAACCGGACCAAGCGATCCATGAAACGGTTATTGCTTTCAAAGTTGACTGACATCTCTGGTGATGCCCCATTGGACTTTGAGTCCTTGAGTCGGCAGGAAAAGGACAAGATTATGGACCATGTCATGAAAGTGGCCACAGGAGAGTTGACCACCGATTCGTCTTCTGAGGCTCCTCCGAATACATCTATCATTGCCGAGGTAAGAGCAATCTTCTATATGCATTTTTGGGGAAAAACAGACATTTTGGAGCATAAAGTTGGATGGGAAACAACTTATTTTGGATGTAGGCTCATTTTTTACCCATTTTAAAATCACGGGGTATCTTGAGACAAACAAAGTATAAAGTCTAGGTGATTCGCTTAACATTTTTGCAGAGTATAACTTCTGATGCCACACTAATAATGCAATTTATTTTCTCATATCTTTTTCTGTGGGGCAAAATGGGAAACACAAAGTCCCAAAATTTCATATGATTTTACTCACACTTTAGGATAATAATGAGCCCGGGCCATCCAGTGCTACCACAAATTTTGTTCCCAAAACAACATCAAGCCAACCGGTGTCGATTGACCAACAGGGGGCCAAAATGACGGAATATTCGGACATTGTGAAAAAGTGTATCCAGCCGGCCACTGAGTCCGTGAAACCGTCCAAGACTGAGAATGAACCCCAAGAAAAATGCTTGCAACCGAACCCCATCCCTGAGATAGCAAAAGATGCCGGGAACGAGCTGGTCCAAAAACGTGTAGACGCCGAAGAGAAAAGACGTCTAAAAATCAAACGATATACATGGATCCTGACTTCGAAACTCGCACTGGGCAGAGAAACTTCTGAAGACCAAGATGAGACGGATAACGATGCAGAAACATTGTCCACAGTCCCATCTTCGCCGCCACAAGCTCAGAGTCCCGGATCGGAGCCCACTTTGGACTACCAATACACATGGTTGGGACGTCTTGGATCCTCCTGGACACAGAACAAGGACTGGGAGTGTCGGCCTCAACATATCCAGCCTCAACAGCAACTGGAACAAACTGCATACTGGGTCAACAATGATGGTGCCGCAGGGTATAATCAGGATTTGCCCTTTTCTAGTGACCAGACGAAAACGAAGGAGGATTTTCCAGTGGCGCAATCAATCTGTGCTGGCTCACCAACAGGGAATGCATATAGGGTCCCAGCTGATGGTGGCTCCCTCCAAACTGGACAAAATCCCATCTGTGGAACACAATATGTGACAACTGGATCACCAGAATGGGAACCAATGGCCCCTGATTCGACTACTGATGTTACTTATGCTCAAAACTATGGCAATGGCATTTCATATGGAGCCCCCCGCTATCCTTTTCCTACCGGGTATTATCCAACAAGTCCGACCTTTTGGAATCCCCCGGTGGTAACCAATGCTAGTGGACTCTATGGACAATGGTCCCCTGGCACTGAGCGCTACATGAATGAGCAGGCACCGGAATACATGGGAGCGGCCTACGCGGCGGCGACGACCACCACCACCACCTCTACTGCTATTCTTCATGGTGTCCAACAGGAGATGAATGATCCAAATCTCATGTGCGAGCCTATGGCAGACACTTTTGACGAATATTTGAGTCTGTGTGAACGTTTTAATACTACACAAATGGCCACAGTGGCCCAAGGATCTGAGCAAAACCCTATGGCAGGTCAAATGCCTGGAAAATCGAACGCAGTGGATGAAGCACAGATTGTGACGGCTATAGGTACTCCTGAATATTTTGTTCCTGAGGCAGATCATGAAGAGATTGTCGCTTTCGATGACCAAACGGTGGCTGCAGATCAGAGAAAAGTGGCTCCCATTCGACTGAAATGTCGTACAGTAAAAGGGCATGGCTCTGCGGCGCACAACATGACGGAATATTATATTGACCACGGGTATCCACGCTTGGCCATAGTCCAGAAGGCGTCCACTGATTATTATTATTATTATTAGCATAATTTACTACGAAACTTTTTGTGCAATTTTCTTTTCTAGATCTGCTGACAATGGCGTTCAAAAGTCCACAAAGAAGACTTTAGAGATGAGTGTGGCGGCCGCTGTCGATGAGTCCAAGGGGACCCTCGGTCCACGCAAGACTGCCGAGAGCAGGACTCAAGGACCAGTCACTAATAATAAAATTCCCAAGTATGTGTAAATTCACATAACTATAACTATTATCATTTTGGGCTAAAAATTCTTTTTTCTCTCCAGAGGGGCCATAGTAATTCCTCGAGATCGGAAAATTGTAAATCCAGGACTATTCATTCGAAATGGAAATAAACGAGGGCAAGAAAATTTTCAGTTTCCCACACCCCATAATAATATTTGGGTAAAAAAATGTCTTTTTTTTTCTTTATTCAGGACAGTGGTGAGCCCTGATGAGTGGAAAGGGAAAAGAGCTAAACAAGGGTCGGACAACGCAGGGAAATTGAAACCAGTGGTAGGAACTCGGGAGCCTCTGAGGATGAGACCGGTCAGCTGGAATGCCACAGGGGCGCCCACGCGATTCCAGGTGATCCAAATGCCAGACTATCTGAAGAGGACCCCTGGAGCAGATCGGACAACGCGTCGCAGCAAGGGCAAACGCAATGATGAGAATTGTCCTCCGGGTCTACTATAGAGCCCTTTGCTACAAATTCAAACGAAATAGTACAAATTCATACAAGCGCCCTTAAGAATTGTTATTATCATTATCTGTTCAGTTTTTCGTGTGTAAATGAAGCCCATGTCTGGTCATTTTATATTCTATTCATGTGAATGTGTTATTATGTATGATTCTGGAATTACAAATGTTGCCGAGTTAATCACAATTTTATTGGAATGTTATCACAACTCTTCTGTATTCATTACAGTAGGTTATTCTCACAAAAGTGCACACATTATTATTGGAAGCATCTTTGGCCAATCTATATATGTAACAACAATAATCATACAGTCAAGTGAACATAATAGTTTGTTAGTTGGCTGCCAGATATCCCTATACATTAATATTTGACAATAATACTAAAAAGTGGACATTTTAAAGGGATGGTTTTTTGGCCCACGCCTGGACAACTTACTTAGTGAATACTTCATATAGATATGCACAGAGGACAGGAACTGACCATGATACAATGATAGTGGTGGGAGATTCTATTAGAAAGCTTTTCAGTCTTAACTCCCATATTAATTAACAGGATGAGTTTCCAGGAACGGCCAACGGCTTCTTTCTTAACAGTCATCATAATAATATACAAGAGTGGAGGAATAGCAGTGTAGACTGCGTTCCCAAAAACACGTATAGGTCCCCCAAAATGAGAAATAAATATGCATGATAAACAGAGACTATGGTGACATGAAATGGTGGTGCTCAATAAGTGAAGGGCAAGTTGGCATTGCGGACAAAATCTTTGACCACTTGAGGATCATAGAAAATATGGGACTCGGCAGTGGTCGAGTTGACCAGTCCAATGATTTTGCATTTCTTCCTCTTGTGACTGTGAAAAGAGCCGGCTTGTTGACTCAGACTGAGATTCTCGCCACCAACAAGTACTTGGACCATGGACAGAACTTCGGACCGATCTTGAGGGGCAATCCCTTTGTCCACACAGAATTGTCTATATTTATCGAAAAGAAGGCGAACAGGAACTCCCTTATCTCTTAGTGTTGCACTTTGAGGGTCCACTCTGTTCATCAAGTCCAATGTGCACATGATCAATGCATGATGAAGGGGTGGCGCCGATTTGCTCTTTTGGGATCCCAGAATCTTGGACATGGTGAGCACTCCCACTGTGGGTCGTCCTTCAGGGTCCTCTGGTTTGCAAGGCACCAACATTTCATTCTCTTTGCTCCCTTCTGCTAAATATACGTTACATATATATTCCTTGGACACTGCTTTCAATTGACCAGGAAAGGGTAGGGGAAAGTTACCTGTATGACTACTAGATTTCTTCCACTCGGCTTCAGCCAATCCTTCCCGGGCAGCCAAAAGAGCGGATCTCAAGTCACCCGTGTGTTGAGCACAACGCATGGCTAGGAACTTGATCCCCATAGGAGTCATGACGCCTGCAGCCTCTCCAGCCAACCGTTGGCTCAGGATCACCTCCATGTCTTCGTGTGTGTAAGGTGGGAAGTGGAGATAGTATAGATGGGCGCAATCCGACTTTTTCACCGGATCCTCAAGTGGCAATGCTGACGGGGCTCCTGCGGATCGAACTGTCAGATCCAAAGAGTTGGCAATGCCCACTAAGATGAGTTTCGAACTCTGTGTGGCGGTCTCCACGAGCTCTCTTATTAGCGTTCCAAATGGTTTTGAGGTCAAGTGGTCTATTTCGTCGAGTATCAGCACCCTGTATACACAAAAATGGGTATAGCAATAACTTTTTACAAATTGGAAAGAATGCATTTTTTGCCCACTTTAGAAAAGAAACTAAAAAGCAACAATCGCACAAGTTCAGAATGGACACTTACACCATATGAGCACGAGGACTGGTGGACTGAAACCGTCCCCAAAAGTCTGCACCAGCTTTCAGTTTGAGATGCTCCTTCAAAGTGGTCTTGAAATCAGCCAAGTTTTTCAACATCATACAGTTGAGCATGATCCATTTGGCGGCACACTTTCTTTTCAAAGTGTCCATGACTTGAGTGATGACAGCAGTTTTGCCTACCCCTGGAGAACCTAGGATATAGAGAGCCCCTGAGGATCGGGAGCCAATGTGACCCTCCAAGTACTCTGTGATCAGTCTCAGTTGTTGCTCTCGTCTCAGAAGGGGTCCAGCCACGGTTGACGTGTGCACAGCCTTCTTCGCCTTCCAGATGGACATTTTACCTACCAGTAGAGGTTTCTGAACAAAAAGCACACGTCCGACTTAGGAAAAGTTAGGAGCCTAATGAATCCATAGTTTGTTCATTAGATTATTTACCTGGAAAAAAGTGTATATCTCTGTCCTGTGGTCCTTAAGTGCACCACAAAAAAGGGGGAAATAGAATTTCAAGTAGAAAGTAAAAATTTGTCACTAAAACTTCATGGGAGCCTGTTGAGTGCTTCAAGCAATTCACTGATTGACTGGGCGAGCACAATGAGATATCTGTGGGATCCCACCAAATAGTCTTGTATAGTGTGTACATAGTTTGTACCCTCTCTTTTCGTGTGCTACATAGATAGGAGCAAGCATTTCCTGCCGCTGGATGGACTGTATATTTTGGAGCGGCAATATTTTGGAAACACATGTATTTATCCATCCAGCTACTCCAATATTTTTTATCATCCAACTTTCTGTTATAGGCTAATCTAACATTACCACAAGACTATAACAAATTTGGGTGATAAAAAAACTGCAGTTGTCCAGCTCAACAGCCAGGTCAGGCTTTACAATAATAATTAATGAATGCTATAGATGGATTCAGCTATCCCTATTAATTCCATTTGGGCTAGAGTTTCAGTAATTTTAGAATTTTAACCTTGTTTCTTAGAATCTCTATTTGAAATCTTGTAGAGCTTTAAATTGTGCAGAGTACACATATACAGTATGCAATATGAGCTTTAGTTTGGTTAGAATGCCAAGCATATTCAATTTTGTTGATATTTTAGAATTTATTAAATGAAATCCGTTTTCAAAATTGCCGTTTACCAAAAACGTGATATTAGAGCTTTATTCATGATAAACATTGTGGAGCGTACAAGAAGAAAAATAGTGTCCACTCTTGTGATGATCATAATAACTATAGGTTCTATAAGAAATACAAAAACATATCGCGTTCTCAAACTTTTAAACTATACAGTAGGAAAAAAAGTAAATTTTGAGAATAACTCCAATTATTACACATAAATTGGGCGAAACTTGT
>Ga0210040_10006551_pt1 | contig 14459 bp, 9 predicted proteins | sample CryGeyCG12114_NA_FD_185462 | JGI IMG/M metagenome (GOLD analysis project Ga0210040, IMG submission 185462) | Groundwater microbial communities from aquifer - Crystal Geyser CG19_WC_8/21/14_NA (SPAdes) (version 2) | ecosystem: Environmental > Aquatic > Deep subsurface > Groundwater | place: USA... | reverse complement strand
GGCTGTTTGGGTGCCTTGGTTTCGCGAATGGATAGTCCATGGTTGGATGCATTTCTCGGTGGTGGCAGCTGATGTTGGTACTCAAGATGCTTGTATATGCCGGGATTGATCGGCACAGGCTCGAAGTTGCGCAAAGACTTGTCCCACATGCTCGTGGACTTCGGCGGCGCTTCAGGTATCGTGCCACCAAGTGCTCCCTTCGCGCGCAGAAGCATCTCAATGAGCTCGTCCTTGCCCAACTGTGTGAGCTGCTGCACTTCACTGTTGGCTGAGGGCTCGGTCTCGAGCACTGCGTTGGCTTGCTTCTCTACTTCTTCTAGACACAGCAGTTAGCAGATGAACTTCAAATATCACTCGTGTTATACCTTTTGTCCGATATTTGAACACAAATCTCGCATAGGGTTGTTCCAGAGTATCCAAATAACGAGGCGCACAGCGTTTTTTGTTGTAAAGATAGCCCTTGCCTGGCTGGACTTGCTTCGAGACACCTTTCTCCTCAACCACCGTTTCAGGAACATCGTATCGAGGTTCTTCTTCAGCGTCAGCAGGCACTTCGTCTGTAGTCGTTATCAAGTCATAGTAGGCGCCATGTGGTCCATAGAGAGGACGAGGACCGTTCAAGGCTGCTGTGGCTGTAGCTGGCCGAATTTGGTCCACTGCAGGGGCATTACCGTTGTCCCAACCACCGTTCGCATTGGCCTGTGTCGAGGCATTGGCGCCATCCTGGTTGTCGTTCGCATTGCTACCCCACACTTCGTGGTTGCTTTGTGTATTGTCGTTGCCTTTGGCCCAATCTTCATTGTCCTGTTGGCCGTTGGCAGTATCTCTGTTTGCATTATTCTCGTCGGTATCCCAGTCTGCATTGGCATTGTTGTTACTGTCAATTCCAGCATTATTACCGTCGCCCCAACCGTTCTCGTCGTTGTTTGCGTTGTTATTGGTATTGTTGTGGGCATCACCACTTGCAGTGTTGGCCTCGTGATCCCAGCCATCACCAACACCATCTTCCTTGTTGTCGTTGGCTTGTCCACTGTTCGTATTTGGCTCAATGGTTTGGCCCCATGAGTCCTTTGGCTGCTCTTGATTTGGTCCATTCCCAGAATTGCCAAGTGGAACGTTGGCGCCCTTGTTATCCGAAAGCGATGCCTGTCGTTCTGTGGGTGCAGTTGGGCCATTAATAGCGAAGCCCTGACCTTGAGGATAGATTGCCGAAGGATAATGGAAAGCCGGAGCATATGATGCAACAGGTGGAGCTGAAAACGCGTGGGAGTATGGTAGCCACATTCCTGCTGTTGTCACGGGTGGCCAAGCCGGAAGAGGCACATTTGGCTGTGGTGGAAAGTGGTACATCGGAGGACTAAGGTGTCGCAGTGGTGGGCCTGGCGGTCGAGGATCGGCATATGGCCGTACAGGAGGCGAGTAATCAGTGTACCCATCGTCGGCTGGAGGTCTATTTTGCGACCCTCGATAATGGTAATCATCGTAGTAGCGTGCTTGATGTGCCTGTGGAGAGTATCGGTTTGGCGACCGTCGGTGTGGAGAGGATCGTCGGGGAGGTCGACGGCGTTCGTATTCGTCCGGAGCACGGCTGTGACCATATCTGTCTTCGACCTGCCAGCTTGGAGACTCATAGAACTGGGACCGATGAGCCCTGCTGTCTTCGTATGGCTCATTGGTCGATGGTGAGTCAAGAGAACCATGGTCAAAACGAACGTGCTTTCGAGGTCTTGAGCGAGGATAGCCAAGAGATGGTGGGTACCCAGGATACGGCGTGGATGTGCTTCGATGTGATGGCTCAAATGGAGGTGCTCCCGGTGGTCCAGAATAGTGGTATCTTCGGTCTCTTGAAAACTCTGGGTGATCAGAGCTTTGTTGAGTAGAGTGAGGTGGCCAACCCCAGCCCCAGTGTCCGGAAGGAGGGGCACTGCCGTCTCGGTATCTCGGGGGCTCATCTGCAGAACCATCAAGCATCATTGACATGAATCCCATGCCTGCATTCTCATCTTCTGCGGGTGCTGCAGTTACTGGTTTTGTATCGTCGTTTGCTTCCTCTTGTAGCCTTTTCTCCTCCGTGGGTTCGGGTGTATCATCCTCGTCCTCTTCAATCTCTGAGGCATGGACGTCGCTGTCTTCGCCAGACGATGATGTAGCCACGGCAAACTCTTCTGTGCTTCTGTACCGGCATCGGAGAATGACGATCTCAATGGTGCCTAGCATCTTGAAATGGTCTGCACTGACACCGTCTGGTATTTGAGCCACTAATTCAGATGATCAATTAATTCAAGACTTTAGCATTTGAAGGACGGACGAACCAATGTTGTAGTCATCGAAGCGCCACTCACGGCCCATGTACATGCCATCACCCAAAGGCTTCTCTCTTTGTCGAAGCAGGAAGTCAACCTCGGTTCTGTTTCGCGGGACACCCTTCTTCGGATGCTGGAGATTAACACGGTTTCGGTTGCATTGGTACTTGCCATCCATGTAGACTAGAACTGCCAGACCTTCTGAGATATAGCCTCGGGAAGTGACATGAATGGTAAATCTCTGCGGCTTGTTTGGCACTGCAATGTAAGTCTCCACAACTCCATCACCATACCAGGTCCCGTACTCCTGAAAAGGTGCGCCTGTTTCCGCCCATTGGATGCAACAAGACAGCTGCCTGAGAGTAGGCATAGTGATTCAAGGGATCAGATGAAGATTGGTTAGCAGCAGGGATGAGGGTGGTTTTAAGGGTGCTAGGACAAAGTAGAAGGATCGTCACAATCTGACAACGGCAGAATGTGCACCGCTTGTGTTCTGACGTTGGATATGTAAGACGTGAAGTGAAACCCACTGTGCCAACGGTAGAGAGCCTTTGTTGTGCTGATGCCCGCCCCATGTAATTACCTCGTCCCATAAATATACTGCCCTCCCATCTGTACGTAGTTACTACCCCAGGTAACCCACCTACATACCTAGGTAGGTAGGTAAGGATCCTACATATTTAGCTGAGTGGATTTGTATCCTTCCATCCAGTGCCGTAGGTCTGATCTTTCTAAGTTTTGACTCAATTGCGACGTAGCATTCACTTCACTGTTGTCGGCTCAGGCTGGAACCTACCTACGAACTGGAACTGAGATAGTGGGGACAAGAGCCATTTAGAATCCGCCAGTAGAGGTTCTGCCTGCCCGTTGCGGCATTCTGTATAGGGTGCAAGAAGTCTTCAAGCTCTCCATACTTGTTTAATCGGTTTTGATTGGGGTGAGAGAACGGCGCTTTGTGGTTGTGGAAAGGAACGGGGTCGCCAAGAATAAAGTGAGTATTCTGTTGTCCGTGGCAACGGTACGCGTAAACAACGACGCGTTTCTTGTAAAGCCGTATCATCTACCATTATGATGTGCAACTCATATGCCGCTAATCGAAAGCATCGATGGATAGAATGCTCACTCAAACAGCGACGCCGTGCCCTATCCCTTCCTCTGCTTCTCAAAATTTTCATCACGATTCCACGTTCGATGACACAACCGATATCGACTTTACCTCTACCTTCCGCGCTTCCTTTCGCAACGTCAAACCAAGACGGAGACAGACGACTATCAGGAAACCTTTTGCAATCCACGAAGATGACTCGGTTCAGCGTGACGCACAGAGCAATGCAGAGGCAAGAGAAACCCGGCAATCCACCGTGGTAGAACAGTCAGCCCAGAGGCTCCAACATCGAGCTAGCCTCGTCCCTGCGCATACGGCCCATGAGACACGTATCAACGCGCGTAAACAGGATGTACCAAATCTGTCTCATGCTCCAAAGCGACCACTTCCCGATACTAGCCTCAGGAAGGATGAAATGTCGAAAGATGTTGCTGGCAAGGCGGTGCAAGGTGTCACAAAACAAGCAAGAAGGCAGACAATATTCATACCTTCCGACAACACGACTATGCCTAGTATGTTCTTGGGTATATTTTCCCCGATCAGAAAGCTCGAGAAACATGTCAAGGAAGAAGGAAACACCTCAGATGTTTCGGTGACGGGAATAGCTGCGCAAATGGCAATGAAACGCCGCCCAAGAGGATCCGTGGTAGGTGCTGCCGCACGACGCGGACCCCTGCTGAACAGTAGCCGGGTCTTACAAGATAGCGCTGTGCACCAAGATAGGATAGGTCAAGGCGACGGGAAGGAGAATGTACCACCAGGGTCCTCGTCTGTACCGTTCGCTCCTGGCAGCTGGGACAAAAAGGATGGCTTAATGGAGTGCAAACCTCAATCGGACAGTGTGTCTAGATCAAGTGCTGCGCAGAAGTCTTCAGCAGTACGTTCTACAAGTGTATATGCACATACTGCGAGCTCCAAGTTGAAGCAGGAGCTTCCGTCGGACAAGCTTTTCTCGCGCGCTTCCTCCAACCTGCAAACAAAGCGACCTTGGAAAGGGGCCTGTCGAAGTGACTTTCTGACCGACTCTCGGGGCGTGCGGAGGTCAGTAGAAGCAGCCTCGTTCAGTCCGATGGCCACATCAGTTGCGAGTAGAAAGCCAGCAGTTCCGAGCCGCATGATCCTGCCAGTACTGAGAGTCGAGCCAGTCTTGCAAAAGTACCCTATATTGGATTGTGACGTGGCGAACGTCGAGATGTACGAAGACGATTGGCTCGCCCATCAAGAGATTGCTATCACGCAGTTGGTTAACAATCTGTTCGAAACAAGCTCGCCTGGTCACCATGACAGTCTCGACCAAGGACTTCCGAGGACGGGGATGCATGACTTATATAACGACAACGCCACAGCACTCCTCCATAGAAGGCTCCAAGCGGCTCTACTGTATGGAGCCCTCAGCATACCGAAAGACATTCTTCATGTGGCCTCCAGACTACAGACGGACCTTGGTCGTCGGAAGGACTTCACAGATCTTTGGTTAGATACATACAACCTTCGAACCCTGACGACGGCGCTAGAAGTAGTAGTTGGCAGAGAATGCCTAACCAGGGACAGCAACAACAGCTTGAAATCGAGGCGTTCAGTACAACGTTTCCTCGAGACGTTCCTGATCCGAAACGAGGACTCTAAACCACCACCGGATACGGAAGACCATGTTGCATGGTCATACCGGAGAACACTACTCAGAAGCTTGATGCTTGTCAGACTCCTCGATCAGTGGAAGTCTGCTGTTCCAAATACGTCTTCGACTTGCTTGTTTGTTTCATCGTCGGCCTACAAGTCCTCGTCGCTGATTGTCCAAGAGTTGATCAAGTTGCTCAATCCTGCTGCGGGCGATCCAATGCGCCCACTCAACCTCCTTGGCTACGAAGTTCATCACGTACAGGAACCTCTCCAGGAACACACCTACCATATTGACAACCTTGCGATCGACCTTCGTAATGGCATCCTTTTGACTCGTATCGTGGAGTTGTTATTGTATCCTACTTCATCTACTGGTCTCGAGCGCGCTCACGATGCCGATGCAACTACGACGATATGGATGCCGGATGGCGAAGAACTCTTGGTCGACAATGGAAGGAAATGGCCTTTGTCCGAGCATCTCAAGCTCCCATGTTTGAGCAGGACAACAAAGCTATACAACGTCCAGATAGCTCTAGGCGCCTTGCAGGGCGTTAGGGGTATGACGCCATTACTAGAGGGTCTTCAAGCTGGCGATATTGTTGATGGCTATCGAGAGAAGACTATGAAGCTACTCTGGGGACTGACGGGTAAGTGGGGCCTTGCTGGCTTGGTCGACTGGAACGATGTGAGACTAGAGATCAAGCGGCTACGATGGCTGAACAGGTGTCAAGGCCTTGAAGACGATTGCAACGACGTCGATGAGGATGATAGCTCGCAGTACGAGATGTGCAAGGCTTTGCTCAAGACATGGGCTAGGACAGTCGCTGGTGCACACGCAGTAACTATCCACAACTTCACTACCAGCTTCGCTGACGGCAAGGCTTTCACCGCGATTGTCGATGAGTATGAGCCATATCTGTCGATTGACACGTCGAGCGAGAAGCGAAGTCTGCAATATAGGCTGACAAGGCTGGGTTGCAGCATTTCATTTGCCCGGCTCTTCTCGACGGATGCATCGTCTCCACAGGTGCACATCTTCGATCGGGACTTTGTTCTGGCTGCACTTGCCTTTTTGTGCTCAAGACTTTTGGGGCCTTCGCGACAAATTCGAGCTGCACAGGCTATTCAAAGGGGTTGGAGAGCACATTGGCATAGAGTCAGATTAGACAGACAGAAGCAGGCCAGCACGATGGCCTTGGCATGCGCCGAGGCAGTACAGAGAAGGACGAAGTCTGAAACAGCTGCAAGGAAGATCTGGGTAGCATGGCAGGCGTACAAGTGTCGCTCTGTCCAGAAGAGGCAATTGGACACGGAGCAAAAGAGTGGTGACGAGGCTGAATCCGACATCTGGCTATCTTTGTAGAGATGTCTTTGTTTGGAGATGAGGCCCATCCATGTTATTGTAGGACAAGATGGTCCTGTGGTACATAGCAGGATGCTTGAGGAGTGGCGAGCACGGAATGTGGCCTAAAGTTGGAGGGCACAAATGGCTGCTCTAGTACTCCCGGGTGGCGATGATTCGGATGGAATACTCATGACTTACGACTGATGGGAAGGAATGATAGATGTAAACAGAATGAACTCGTTTATGCATGTACTATGGTCGTCTGAATAGTGGACATCATTTGATGGTGAGTGCCCAGGTGTTGTATCACTGACCGTTCTCGACCCTGTGCCAGTGCCAGTGATCGTGTCAGTGATAGTGATCCCGGAATCCTGGTTCGTGATGCGGACTATGACAGACCAGGTTTAGCTTGAAGTTGGTGTGACGTCTTTGCCGCGGCGAGGCTAGAGCGGAGCCTGATCGGCCGATGCCCGTGACGGTCACTCGACTGACTTCAAGTTCTCGATCCAAGCAAATGATGGCGTCCTCCAGCGCTTTCTGTCTTTCGCTCTGTCTCTGTAAAGGAAGCCGTGCTTGAAAAGAGGGAGGTCTTGTTGTAAGAAGAGACTCACCTGTCTTTTGTACAAGACCGTTATGTGTGTCCCAAACGGGATCGAACACCTATCATGCTGTGCGACACAAAATATTGATTTGGATCCTTTTTTGGCAACGACAAGGATCACCATCACCATCTCCCAAGCACCAGCCACGAAGAGGATGCTATACCTATCCTACTTGTCTCGGGTCATTGTGTTCGTCCTCGACAGTTCAGAAACCCATGATGATCTTCTCTCAGCCCCACCACAGCTATTAATGTCATCTCCAACACGCTGGCAGCAGTCGGCACGAGAGCAGACTCTCAACTACCTACCTAGGAATCTTTGTCGACGGCTCGCTTGACCAGGTTGCTGATGATGTCCGGTCATGGTCGAAGCACAAGCTACACCATGTCCGAGGAGGAAAGGTAAGTTGAGAACGGTTGATGTCTGTACAACACCATCCCCTGTCCGTCCTTCTTTTGTATTCTTCTTTGGGTATACATTTACACTCGCTGCCAAACTCACCTCTAGTAAATCGCAACGAATCCGTAGATAACAACCCCTTCACTTCTCCCACAGCAAACACTTCATCTAACCGCACGACTAATTCTCACATCTGCTCCTCCGCCGCCAACATGGCCATACCAACAAACCCCGGGGCACTTCCCACTTTGACCACGCTTCCGCAAGAAATTCTCCACGAAATCCTCACATATCTACCTCTGTCAACACTCATCTCTTTCGCCCTCACCAATCACAACAACTACATCCTCGCCACCTCTTCCCTCCATACCCTCGACCTCTCCATCTTCCCACGCCGCATCCACTCCATCCTAGCATTCCTCCACCACAACCACGACCACGACAACACAATCTCCCACCACCAAATCTCTCAAACCACCTCACCACTCCCCAAATCCCCCACGACCACGCCGGCATCCCATCGTATCGCCCTCATCAACTCTCAAAACGCCCTAGCCACCGAAATCCTCTCCACGCCAACCCTCAGCCACCTCCGTTCCTTGACCCTGCACCTCTACGAACTAACCTCGCCAACCCTCGCCTCCACCATCGCCACCCGTTTCCCACACCTCCACCACCTGACCCTATCGTTCTCCCACCCCTACATCCACGACCCCTGCCTACCCCTGCACTACTGGACCGAACCCCCCAAAAGCACACCGGCCTGGAACGCCCTCGCCGGCATCGGTCCGCAGTACTCATCCTCCTCCCCAACCCACCACCTCACCACCCTCCGCACCCTATCCATCTCCCGCGCCGGCCTAACAAGCACGCAACTGACGCGCCTCATCTCCTCCAACCCACACCTGCACACCCTGCATCTCCACAACGTCACCGGCGTCGACGAAACCCTTTCTCGCCTGTTTCCCTCTTCAGCCGACGGCCAAAGCTCCAAACCTGCATCCAAACCTCCATCTCCAGCGCGTAGTAGCCGACTCTTACCTGCCCTACTAAAAACCCGAACCTCACCCTCTCAACCAAACTCAAGCACCCCGACATTCACACGATATCCCAACGTCGACACCACATCACCAAAACCCGTCCTTCACAACCACACCCACGACCAATCCACATCATGACACATCATGACACACCATACCAACAACCGGCGCTACGCGAGGGGAGGAAAACCCCAACGCGATCAGAAAGTCCCTCCCCCGCCCCGCACCGACCATCAGCCATGTACGAATAACTTGGCCGAGGTCGGCAAAGCAGGGAGATTTCCTTTGGACGGAACAGTAATCACGGTTTCCTGTCCGCCTGAATCAGGGCATAGATAGTGTCAAGAACAGATAATTGTAGGACAATGGTACACATGACCAATTTTATTCTAAATATAAGATTTCGTTTGCATGACGACCCGGTCATTTTCATATTCGCCTGTGACAAGAAAACCTTGAACCAAAAAAAAACCAGATATGCTGACCGTCTAACCCAGGCTAAAATAAAACCAACATCAACGATATTTCGTGTACAACCAAGCCTGATGCTTCCATGTACCACTTTATAGCAGAGCAGCACCAAACAATGTTGATACGACAACAACAGCACCGGCGGCAAGAGGTGCAACGGACCATTGTGGGGTCATGACATGACCAGCTGCAGAGGAGCTGCTAGAGGTACTGCCGCTACCGGAGGATGTTGCAGTCTGGGTGGCTTGACCACTTCCTTGCGTGGCAGTGCCGGTGGAAGCACCGCCGGCATTTTGCGAACCAGTACCAGTAAGACCAGGGCCAGTTCCGGCACCTTCGGTCATGTATTTTACAGCACCTGCTGGGATGGCTGGGAGAGCATTGCTTTGAACATCCCAGGATCCTGCAACGTAAGAAGGGCAGCCAGATGCGCCACCAGTCGAGTTGTAACCGCCGTCACCCTCAGGGTGGGCTGTGGCGGCGAAGGCAGCTTGCAAGGTCGCGAACTCGGGAAGCTCCGTGACAGAATCCCCATTGATCTGGACGATACCGTACTTGTTGGCTTCCATGGTGTACTCGTAGACGAGACCGCCAGAGTAGACAGCAGTCATCTCTGTGCCGTAAAGAGCGGGGACTTCATTCCATTCACGGGTGTTGGTGTTGCAACCGTACTCGGAGAGGAAGAGGGGAAGACCGTAGCCGGTGAAGTTCTTGACCTTCTCGCCCCAGCCAGACCCTTCGTAGGTTTGAGGGTCGCACCAAGAGTAATCGTTGAAGGCAAAGAAGTCGGATCGCTCGTCATCTGTGCCGCAGTTCATGTACTCGGCCATCTCCAGTCTGTTCTCACTGACATCTGCTGCGGAATAACCGACTGGGATCGTTCGGTATCCGCGATTACGGATGTATTGACGGAGGTCGCGCGTGACAGCCTTGACGTAAGGAGCAGCCGCTGAGGTCGGACCATCGTTGATGACCTCGTTGCCGGAGAAGAAAGCGAGAGTGTTGTCGTAACCGTGGAAAGCATCGACTGTGGCAAACAAACTCTGGAGATAGACGTCGTTGTAGGACGGGCCAGGGTCGGCTCTGTTCAGCGAGTAAAGAGGAGTGTTGAGGTCGAGGATGAGGTAGATGCCAGCATCTGCCAGAGCATTCATGCATGCATCGTGGTTGGCGGTGTTGTCAACAGTGTATACGCGGATAGCATTGAGGCCCAACTTTTGAAACTCTGCAACATCTCTTAAACAGCCCGCCTCATCAGCGATAGGGTCTTTCACATCGGAGGAACCACCCGGCTGGTAATCGACGCCACGAACGTAGAATCTGTCATCTCCAGCAAAGAAGGCTAAGATGGGGGTCAGCAAGAGGGTGCAAGGTATACATGGGACGTCTCTTACCATTGCCCTTGACAGAGACTGTGGGCACGCTGCTTGATTGACGCTTGAGCGTGGCAGCGGAAGTCAGGCCTGCAGCAAGCAGGACGGTAGAAAAGGTCTTCATCTTGATGTTTGGATGTTGTGAAACGTGAGAACAGGCACAATGTACCTAGGTAGTCGTTGGGATCAAAAACCGGTCGTGTTGAAAAGTCGTGAGTTGCAGCGGTTGGAAAGCTGATGGAAGGGATCCGAAACGAGTGAGGATTCCCGACACGAAGATGGTATTAGAAGTAGTAGTAGTAGATAGTTGGGGAAAGGGCGACACGGAAACGAATGGCGGTCGGTATGGTATGAAGAAGCAGTGATGGTGATGAAGATGAAGGTGAAGATGAAGAAGGGATATTGATGGCAAGAATGAACAGGAGAGCAGGGCAGGGCAGGGTAGGGTAGGGTAGGGTAGGGGGAAGTATGAGTGCTTAGTAGTGGAGAAGGGAATGACAGTGATGTCGATCAATCAACAAAAGTGTCGGACGGCGGATTCGAAAGTTCACAGGTTCAGATTCGGGTTGGGACCACAAACGTCGAATCCACCTAACTTACAGCATCCAGTGCCGGTGAGTGGCCAGTGAGTGGCCTGGGCAATAATGGGTAGCAGACTCCGAGTCGGGATAACGCGTGTCGTGTCATGGTATGGCCTTGGCCCCTGTAATCCACACCCGTACCTTGTATCTTGTACCCGCACCCGCCACAGCCCATTATTCACGGGCCTGGAGGCCCCTATCAAGCGCTGCATTGTCCCCTAACTTGACCTAACGGTGGCGCTCCTACCCTTAATGCTTCCAGGGTTGGGAGTCGGGACTTGCCCAAGCCTCAAGGAGCCTCGATGGCGGCGCCATGCTCCACCTCCACGCTCCACCCGCCTCCAACCCAGTGATTGGTGTCAGCGCAATCAAAAAAAAGAGTCGCTCGAGACCCAGATGGGTCAGTAGTGGGCCTGGAATCCTGGAAGCCTGGAATCCTGGCGTGCCTGGATACAAAGAGAGAAAGGCAAAAGCAAAGATCATGATCGATGCATCATGTAAGTTATTCATGGGTGAGCCAAAGGAGCCTCCTGAGTCTTGAGTCCGGAGTCCTTACTATCGTAGCTTAGCCGTACCGGCTCAAGAATCCTGCCCTTAACCCTTAACCCGTGAACCTTTGCCCCAGTCGTAGAGCTCCTTCGTTGATTCGACCAACCATTATCCAGACAACCTCTAACTTAGGCTTGCGGAACAACCAACCCGGGGCTGCGGACATGATGATGGTTAGGCATGTTATGTTCATGTTCTGCAGCCCCGGTCACCTGTGTTGAAGTCATGTTGCACTGTAATTTCTATGATAGGAACATGGCGCAGCGGCATATCCGTCTGCTGTTTGTTTTCGCCGCCGATGAATCATGCTTCGCGCCAGACCATAAGTTAGAGTGGGTTCCATTCTATCACACGTAATTATTGCACTGCCACACTCATCGTCTCCATGGTTTCATCCATCCCTCACAATCTACGCTCTGATTCGGCACTCAAGCACGCCCAGCCTTGCCTAGCCATGTCCCAATCTCGCCTACTGTGATACTATCATACCAGCCAAGGCTGGCCGTCTCCTAACCACCGTTGACCTCCTTGACACATTGGCTAAGTTATACCACTGCTGAAGAAGAACACCTCAGTCTTGTCGAACCACAACGTCGCCAAGCAGTGGCCGCGTTTCTGGCCAAACGTCAAGCAACAATGGAGCACAATAACGATTTTCTAGAGCAAGATGCCCAGAGCTGGGAGATCAAGCGCTGACGTGGAAGTCGCGAATCGACCGAAAGGCGAGAAGAGATTAGATCTGACAAGTCACCGTGCAGCCATAGCAGGTATCACACCTTTCTGACCAAGGAGGACTATCAGGCAGAAGTATGTTTCAAGGCTTGCTGTGCTCTACCGAGAATGCCCACATGTCCAGAGCATCGATACGAGAGTCCCAGGCGTCACCACGACATTGAAGTAGTGCCTTTAATATAGGATGGGATAATGTATTCTGAGGACAAGGCGACTGCTGCTTCAAACCCCTCAAAGTGTCTTACCTACTCAGGTATGCACGGCTTTGCAGCAGCCCCTCCAGAGCCATGAGAGGTGGAATTGCGATGCGAATCAGATGACTTGCTGAGGGTATGAATGGCCATCTCGGTGCTTCGGGAACACAACAGCACAAAAATCTCGGTCGTGGTGAGGAGCAGGCAACGAGGCCAATACACGAGATAGATGATAGAAGTAGTAAAACCCATCCCCCAAGTTTTGCTACAACAGGAGGGCACCAGCACACGCACGCAAAGCAAGGGCAAGCAGCGGAGCGACAGGCATGGATATCCAACTCCAGACATGATTCTTCAGCCCAGCTCGAGGTCGTCGAGGCTAGGATACCTCAAGTCGGCATTCTCCTCCAAGTACTTCATCCATCGTTTCAGGAATGGACTTCCTCTCGACACCGTCTCCGAGTCTCCAATCACACAGAGATGCCGCTTCGGCCGTGTCATGGCGACGTTCAGTCTCCTCTTCTCCGCGAGGAAGCCGACCTCGTGTTCACTGTTGCTTCGCACCAAGCTCACCACAACAGCCTCTTTCTCCCTTCCTTGGAAACCATCCACACTTCCCAGCTCCAAACCGGGGTACTTCTCCTTCAACAGCCCGCTTAGCACGGCCAACTGCGCATTGTAGGGCGTGATAACGGCAATGTCGTCTTCTTTGACCCCGGCTTCGATCAACTTGCCAACATGCATCTTCACAACCTCGGCCTCCAGATCGTTGCTCTTGCTATCCCCGAGCAGCACGCTCTTTTTGACTTTCCCATTGGGCATCACGTCGTCCTCTGTCTTCTCTCCAAACTCCCCGCCCTGGGTATCGTAGAACACCAGCGGCTCGCTCGTGTCTTCCGTCTCAGCCACGTCAGGTAGCTCCTTGAGCAACCTCGCCTTGACAGCCTCATCCGCGACCAGCTTCCCTCCATACAACTCGTCGCTCGGAAACCGCATGATGCTCTCGTGCATGCGATACTGCGTGTTCAGCAGCCTCTTGATCCCCTCTCCATGCACGTCCACCAACCGTTCAAACATCGTCATCTCCAGATTCCACCCTTTCGCCCTCTTCACCTCTTCGTCCTCCAGACTCAACTTCTCCAGCTCCTCCTCCAGCCCTCTCATGCGCTTCTTCCTGTCCTCCTTGTCTTCTTTGTCGTCACTACTCTTGACCGTCGGCGGCAACTGCAAATGATCCCCCGCCAACACCAACTTCCTCACGCTGTTCCCGGCCATCACGACTGGGACCCAGCACTGCGCCTCCAAGGCCTGGCTCGCCTCGTCGACAACCACGACATCAAACTCGACGTTCTTCAACTGCCGGCCCCCACTCCCATGCAAAGTCGCAAGCACGACCTTGGCCCCTCTCACCAAGCCATCCACGCACTTGCCCTCCCTCTCTCTAAACTCCTTCCTCAACCCCTTCAGATCCGCATAAATGGCCCGCCTCTCCCGCCCGCTGCGCGTCTTGCGTATACTCGCCGTCTTCTCGTCCATCTCGCGCCGCACATCCTGCACTATGCCCGCCGCTTCGGACGTGCGCGTCAGGACCTCCAAGCTGTGGTTCAGCACGCTAGGCAGCAGTCTGGCCGGATGGCCCAGCCGCACGATGGGCGTGCTCGGCGCCGTGGCCGCGAGGCGCTCCACCATGTTGTCGACCGAGATGTTGCTCGGCCCGCACACGAGGACGCGCTGGCCCCGCTGCACGAATTGCAGGATCAGCTCGATCACCGTGTGCGTCTTGCCCGTCCCCGGCGGGCCGTGAATGAGCGCGATGTCGGGCGAGGAAAGAGCGAATCTGATGGCGTCTTGTTGAGACGGGTTCAGCGACGGGTCGAGGAATTGCATGTTCTTCACGAGAGACGGGTCCGGTGGGCCAGGTGGTGAAACGCCGAAGAGCACGCGTTGCAGCGACGTGTAGGATTGTTCAGGGGTCCTGAAGAGGATGTTAAGGGTCTGGTTCATGCTGCGGATAGATTAGCAAAGCGGTCCTGAGCAGGGGGCTGCGAAATGAGGGGCTTTTTACCGCTTGTATGTCACGTCGTTGGCCAGTTTGACTCTACCGTCCCAAATCCCGAATCTGAATCAGCAAAATGTTCTTCTCTG
>Ga0210040_10006550_pt1 | contig 14461 bp, 12 predicted proteins | sample CryGeyCG12114_NA_FD_185462 | JGI IMG/M metagenome (GOLD analysis project Ga0210040, IMG submission 185462) | Groundwater microbial communities from aquifer - Crystal Geyser CG19_WC_8/21/14_NA (SPAdes) (version 2) | ecosystem: Environmental > Aquatic > Deep subsurface > Groundwater | place: USA... | reverse complement strand
GGTCAGCTATACTATATAGTAAATCACACTTCACACATACCCTCCTTTCGAATCCCCGTTCCTTCCAAACAGCATAGTACACATTCTTTTGGTTCATAAGTCTAGTGACAGAATACTTGGTCCAGTCACTTAAAGCAATGTTCCCCATTAAAATCTGGGGACAAAGATTTACTCCAAAACAGGCTGGACATTTTTGCCGATCAGTCAATTCCTCTAGGTTGATAGTGAGTCGAGTATTACTTGAGAGGCCACCCGAGCATAATATGATTATAAGGACGAAAGCAACTGCTATGAAAAGGCAGAGAATCCACCGTTCTTTGGTTTTCATGTCATTCGGTTGACGAAATCCTACTCGACCCCAGATCGGTCCAAGGCAGTTGCACAAGGAGAAAAGTTTTGATCTACTCCTGTAAATTGACGAGTCACGAATGCTGATGCTCGTACTGTCACTAATGAGATGACATTCTCCGGTGTCAGTTGGCTCAAACATGTATATTAATCATATGGTGAAGTTTTGCACTATTTTTTATGATGGCCTTGTGGCACAGGAATTATCATTTATCATGACAATTCATTTGATATGAAAACTTGGCGGCACGGCGCACGGGTTAATAAGAAGATTATAATGCTCTCATATTGGCTATATCCAGATAAGCCCTACACTGGAACATACTACATTTTCATTCAAGGACCTTGGTGAAGCACTTGTGTGTTTTGTTTACAGTCTCCCGTTAAAGTCTCTCTTGAATATTATTTGTGCTTTTAGTGCATCAAATTGATTCTCATGTTTTGATGTAATCAAATCAAATATAGGTTAGTATTGAATTGAACTAGAAGCACAGATCATGTCTGTGTACTTGCATATCGACATTGCAAAAATTGATGCTAGAGAAATTAATTTTTACATGAACAAATCGGATTACTTCTAATGTAGTAGGAATACGCCCTCTAAACTTTTGTGAAGAAAATTTATTATGACCTTTCAATCCCGGGTATATGGGCATCTGTGGGGTTTGACTACCCTATTTAGTTACACGTAAATGAGTTTGTAAAGTGATAGACTTAAGGAGAAACAATATGTATTTATTTTAGACAACGTAAAAATAAGAAAATAATGTAATGTAACAACAACATGGACTGGCTGGAACTAACTCCCGCTTCTGCGTTCAAGTACAAAAATATTGTTTTTCAAGATGTTCATCATACCACCGCCCCATCCAGGGCAATAAGCTACAAGCTACAGTTTGGATGCGTGTATGCACCAACTTTGTACTACGTAATACCATAGAAAACGAATCATCGTAGCGTAGAAGGGCAAAGCCGTATAAAATTTTGTCTGATTGCTTTTTTAACACACGTAAGATACGAAACGCGCGTTCAATTTTAAAATAGACCAATCAGAGCATCTTCGGCACCAGCTCTGCACCAATGAGTGTGTCTTCGGAACTTTTCTGCACAGCTGCTTTACCCAAAGTCACAGACATTGCTATGCATATATTGTATGCTTCTCGTAGAACATGTACTACGACGTATTCCCTGGTAATACAAAGTTTACTAGACTTATCATCCACAATCTGCTGAATTATTCTTTTAACTGTCCAATTAGCTTAAGACAAAAAAGTTAGTATAGTTTGGTAGTTACATAGCAAAGACAGTGCATATGAAAAAACAGATTCAGGTTTACGGTATGGGTCTACTACTCGAAGAATTCAGAACTATTCAATCTGTTTTAGTCTAAAAGATGTTAATAATGAAAATAAAATCAAACCCTAAGAATTTAATGAGTGTTTAAAGTTGTTGCACTTTGTTCTTTCCGATTTTCCGTTGACTAAAACCTTTCCCGTAGAAGAATGAAGAACTGTCTCACAAAATGTCAGTAAATGACAATGGATAGGGAAAGGACGCAGTATAAAACTAGAGTTTTTTCTGGTGCTGTACAATGGGTACAATCTATCGGCTTACAAATACAAAGATAATATGAAACATCTTATAAAACTGTTAACAGTCAAATGCTGTGTGAATGTCAACAGCCTCAGTTTTTCTCCGTCCGTGCATATTCGCAAATGTGCGAAAAGTCTATAATTTAGTTCGTCATTTATCATTTCATGATGAAGATAATGTACATAAGGACAGGAGACGAGGTTTTTTCCTTAATAGTATTAAGCAAACATGTCATAAGAACTGCTACAGAACGTAAAATGTTTTAAGCTTAAAAACAAGGAACCATTTTAGTTAATTTAGTACTTTCTTTTACTTTCCATTCTATCATAGATATGACTAGAATAAAGCGGATCTATCTGACTACAATAGTTCTATAGTAATAGGCATGGACTTGCATTATTCAATTATCACACCAAAGGCAATGCAAATTGTCTCAGGAACTGACTTCATCTGCTTTAATATAGATGCCATGCTAAATGCTAACTATGGAGTCCGTAAGATTTTTTTCAGCACCATACATGAAATGATCACATAAGTATGTATATAGCATGATAAGCGATTAGTTTTGCTTAGCTTTGTCGTGTGAATAAACGGCCAGTCCAAATTCCATACAAAAAGTCATATCGCAAAGTATCACCTACGCAATTTGATGTTGAAGCTAAACATTCTAAATACTGCGAAATATCCCAAAGAATGAAATCCTACAGAAGATTCTGTATTGCGATTGCCCATACCCCATACGTCAATGAATAGAAACAGCGTACCCAGCGTATCATTGTGAGATAATTTAGAAAAAGGTGGGAAAATTTGAACTTGCCATTGAATGCAAATTTGTAAGCCGATCCTACGAATCTTTCGGTTTTGAAATTGTTTTTTCAGCAAATTTGAAACCATTTTCAAAATTAGTCGTTCCCTTGTGTATCTGAAAACGTTGTGTAGTAGTGCGCCCAAAATTTTATTCCTAGGATACGTGGTGGCAAAACTTTTGACCAGTGTTTATTGTGAAGGTGAATTCCGCGTGCGTTGAAATTTTGTCAATTAATCTATCGGTGAAACGAGGCTACTAAAAAATTGTATTTCCTGCACTTATTTATTTGAAGTTGGATTTAATCCTTTTTATTTAATTACGTTATTAGGACTTAGGCTGCGTGTAATTGAATACAACTTATTATTGAGATCCCTCTGTAATTGAACTGAAAAGACAATTTGAAAGATGGCTTCTTCCGATTCACGTTCAAGGATGGAGTATTTCAAAAACAAAGGAAAGGATCAAGATGTATGTTTTAACATTTTTTATTGGAACCGATGTAAGTATTCTTGGTTTGGTTTTATTCTTCACTGTATTAATGTATATAGGAAATGAGGCGACGAAGAAATGAGCAAACTGTTGAGTTGCGGAAAAATAAACGTGAAGAAACTCTTCAAAAACGACGTAATGTTCCGCAAGGAGACGCAACTGACGAAGAGGACGCTAAGGTACAACTTTTTAAAAAGATTGTGTAATCATACTAATTATGTTTCGACCCACACACCCACAACAATACTTGTATTCTACAACTGTAACATAAACTAATTAACATCTTGGTTTACATTAGCCAATTCAGCCAGCCAACTTGGAATTGTTAGTTACTCAAGCAAAGTCAAATGATGAAGAAGTGCAGTGTTCAGCTGTGACTGCTGTTCGCAAACTCCTATCCTCTGACAGAAATCCCCCAATTGATCCTTTGATTACTGCAGGAATACTCCCAATTCTTGTCGAATGTTTGAGAACCACCACAAAGTAAGTAGTTTTAATATTTTAAGTAATGTATTATCTTGTAAATTTTAACAACTACGTAAGTACAAGTTGACTTGAACGATAGGGCAGTACTGTTATAAGTTATAATTCACCATGTTTCGATTTATCTAGACCAACTTTGCAATTTGAAGCTGCCTGGGCATTGACAAATATTGCTTCCGGAACCTCTCAGCAAACCAGAGCAGTAGTAGCTGCTGGGGCTGTACCATATTTTCTAGAACTTTTAGCATCCCCCCATCAAAATGTATGCGAACAAGCGGTATGGGCTCTAGGTACGTGAACAAGTTTTTGATGTGTATTTTTGCATTTTTTTTTTGGTAGAAGTTGAGTTGCGTACTTCATTGTGAACTGATTTTGCAGGCAATATTATTGGAGATGGATGTACTCTGCGAGACTACGTTATCCAGCTAGGCGTTGTTCCCCCACTACTAAATTTTATTCAACCAGACATCCCTATAACGTTTTTAAGGAATGTTACATGGGTAATTGTTAACCTGTGCCGAAATAAAGATCCTCCTCCTCCGAAGCAAACTCTTCGTGAGATTCTGCCTGCTCTGAATGTACTCGTTCATCATACTGATACAAGTGTAAGAAGAATTTACAGTATACTTTTATAGGAATTCTTTATAAATTCTTCAGGGATTTTAGTAAAGTCCAATATTTTGGTTTTTCAGGTTTTAGTAGATACAGTCTGGGCTGTGAGCTACTTAACTGACGGAGGCAATGAGCAGATTCAAATGGTAGTTGACAGCGGCATGCTCCCTAGATTGGTATCTTTACTATCTCATAAAGAAGTTAAGGTAACCGGTTATTTTCATTATCTTCAATCGGTTAAGAACCAAGTTAATATGCAAGAATGAAATAATCGTGGTATTGCCAGTTGGATAATTCCTTGTAAATTATACTTTAGGTTCAAAAAGCAGCAGTGCGTGCTGTTGGAAACATTGTTACTGGTACTGATGAGCAAACCCAAGCTGTTCTAAATTGTGACGCTCTTAGCCATTTCCATGGCTTGCTAAATCATCCTAAGGAAAACGTATGCAAGGTTAGTTTATCAATAATATCAAGCGTAAGCGTCATGCCAAAATCATTTCATTCAATTTGAATGTATACGAGCTTGTTTTAATTTCATGTTTCGGAAATTTACCCTTTGCACAGGAGGCAGTATGGTTCCTTTCCAATGTTACTGCAGGAAATCATGCTCAAGTTCAAGCTGTAATCGATGCTAATTTGATACCATTAATCATCCATCATCTTGACAAGGTAAAATATTTATAAATATTTATAAATATTTCGATAGAAAAAGTACCAAATAAATCAATGGTTGAATGGGCTCTGATAAAAAATGTCTTTGTTTTCCTAAAGGGAGAGTTCCAAACTCAGAAGGAAGCTGCTTGGGCAATCAGCAACATGACGATTAGCGGAAATAAAGAGCAAGTTATTTATTTGTTCAAAAGCGGTGTTATCCGTCCATTCTGCAATTTGTTGAGTTGCAAAGACGCGCAGGTAATGAATTATTCTTTAACGATTATTTTCTTTTCTCATTTGTGTACTTGATAATTAACTAATTTGCATTGTTCCAATTCTTAGGTCATTCAAGTCGTATTGGATGGAATCCATAATATATTAAAGGTGACCTATGGCGAAGAAGAGTGTGGCTTACTCATCTGTACAGTGATAGAAGAATGTGGAGGATTGGATAAAATTGAGGCATTGCAGAACCATGAAAATATTGAAATTTACAAAATAGCTTTTGATATTATTGAAAACTACTTTTCGGATTTGGTAAGTTTTTTTCATGTCTTCTTTTCCAGTTGAGTGTGATCTGCTGTGGCTCTGATAGATTAATTTACATGAGTATACATGCTAAGACGGTACTTTTTTCTTATAGCAAGAAGAAGACGATCCTAACTTGGTACCAGAAGAACATGATAACAATTTCCAATTCGACCCAAATGCTGGCATGCCAAATGATGGGTTTAATTTTTAATCCATTCTTCTTACTGCTGATAGTCAGAAGTGATTATTGCAACATAGTTTTCTTCTCTACGAATTGTGGTGCAGTTTCTTTCTGCTTTTGATATTCAGTTTTGAGCTGTACCCGTAAGTATTTTGGGTAATGGAAAACTAAGCAACTTTGAATGTTTAAAAATTATGATAAATGGACGTTGATTAATATCTCTCAGTTTTTTTTTGAATTAGGAAAGTAATCTTATTGGGTAGTAATAATGTATTCATGATAATATTGGAGGGTTCAAATCTCTCTTTGTTGACATTATTGTTAAAAAATTGGACGAAGTAAGGTAATAAGGAGAAAATATTGATCGAGTTTCTGGATAAAATTATTACTATTATGGACTTGTATATTTCGGCTCAGTTATATAGAATGACTATTGTATTGAAAAAGTTTAAAATTGTATGTCAGGAAGGACGGGTAGGATTAGGATACGTTTTTTGTAATTTAAATGTACTGTCAAACTGTCAAAGTCATCTTTTTTCTGACTATGCTTTAGCTTTAGCTGTACTTCCACATACAGATATTTCTGTGCTCGCTGCTACCGCAATTTACTGATCAGATTAAATCTGGTAAATTTAGAAGTATGTTATGCTAGATTTAAGTAGAAATATTCTAAAAAGTTAAGTCATTTACATTTATAGCGAAAATTGGTGTCTGTTTTAAACAGATCATCTGCTCTATTTAAGATTAAGAATAGTATTTTGTCGGACGCATAAGGTGATATAAAATAATCTACTTAACGGTCGAACCTTCTCTCATGAAGACATATTTTTAAGAAAAGCTGGACGCTGGTTGCTCCTAACGTTGTTATACTCTACTACCTGTTAATATTTGTTTTCATTCTAACTACGATGCTCGTAAAATAGCAATAACAGTACTAAATAATGCAAGTACCATTCTTTCGCGATGTAATAATATTTTGCAAGCACTGTTGTAACCTATTATAGTCAGCTCTATTGAGGGCTCCAGCTTTTCTTCGAGTCCAATAATAATTATCCAATTTGGGTCTTTCTTTCCCATATTTTTTAAACGCAGGGAAAGGTTGGCTTAAGATTTTGTTACCCTGTTCTGTGAGACAGCATTCTTTCAAATGCTCTTTCACACTCAACTCGGTATTGCGGTACCTTACTAGATTTGCAAGTCTACTCGCGGACTTGCAAAAACTGAAACAACCGACTGATTTAGAAGACAGATCCTGATTAATGTTACACACACGAATTTTCGCTAATTTTTTAAATACTGTAAACTTCAAGTTGTTTATACATTATGTAGTATTTGTTTGAAACAGTGTATAGTCCGGTCAGAAAAGTAAGGCAATGTTTTTGCTAGGAAGTCTCACGCATTTGTACACGTTAGAAACTGCTTACTACATGTCATGTCACCTGTGTAAATGGGTGTGGCTAATTAGCATAGACATTGCCTTACGTTTATGAGTGGACTATTGTAGACTTGTAATTGTAAAATGCATGAGTGCGTTAATCTTATTTGCTATGTTGGTACTTGTGAACTCGTGTATTTTTGTTTCCAAATTATCTTGAAAAAACAGTAGTTAGATGCTTTCAATTTCCACAATTTGTTGTCTTGTTTTGTTTGTGCCATGTTAACTGTTCTTTGTGTTTAGCTAAAGGCATAGTGGTTTACGCGTATGGCTAAATTCAATGTGTCCTAACATTTTGATATATATGGATTCAAATTGTAGTTAGACTGACTGATTTTTTTGGATCATTGCTGTTGTATGATGTGAAGTAAAAAATCAAAATGTAAAAGTATGTAAAATTATTTACTGTAGCCATGTTTTCGTAGGATTGTTCGATTATTGATGCTTATGGTTTTTTATAGTATTATTGGAACTATATAACGAAGAACGGAATGTTTTCTTGTAGTAGTTGGATCAGAGTGAAAGGTTGAATAAAAGTTCTGGCTTAAAGTTAATCACGGGCGACGGGCCTACCTGAAATCTGAATTTATTTATGCATTCTTGCCACCATGTTTTCGGACATGTTATGTTGAAAGTCTTTTCGAAAAACTGTGTTGTCATATAAGCAAATGAAAACTGTTTTATAAGTTTTGGAGGTATTGAAGAGTTGAAAAGAATTGAATTTCACAAAAGATGATGAGATTCACAATGCATCATCGAACTGATCGAACACTCCGCCAGCGGCTCACAGGTCACAGACTATAGACGAAATTAGAAGATGTACACTCTAAGATGCATGAAAAGAGTTGTTGGCTCTTTATTTTGCGCAAGTGGGTCATATTTGTCTAAAATATGGACTCGAATAACTCACAGGCACAAAGTGAGGCCATTGGAGGGGACTTTTGGAGTAAGCTCCAGCGATATTTTAATTTATGAAGATGATCTGGAGCCATTGGGATCAACCTCAGTTTGTCATGATCTAACGGACTCTGAGTTCTCTCCATTGTTTCAAATTCCTTTTAATGTGAGCTAACGAACCACACTACAATAAATATCGAATACTTTTGCTACTCACTTTGTGTCAGTCGCATACAATTTTTTTTCTGAAAAATAGTGCCGTAAAGCAATCTACCAAAATTTATCCTCGAAAGATATTGGAAACGTACGGCTTACATGTCGCTTATTGAAAACTGAGGTGGAAATGAGCCGAGGATTAAATGTGCGACTGAATGACCTGATCCCTGGCTATCAATGGATTACTCAAGTAGGAATTGGTTCCATTACAGTTGACCACTTTACAAAAAAATTTAGCAACTTGCTGAAGTATCCTCAAGCTTTGTCTGAGCTCATTATATTTGGATACATTTCCCTGGAGAATCTTCAGTTCTTCATGGACAACTGCCCGAATCTGACCCGAGTAGGATTTGAACTCACATCGTTGAATCTGATGAGTTTATACGAGATTGCAAATAGTAGTGAGCACACAGCACTACGAATGCCCCAAAATTTGGCAGTTTTTCGCATCTCTGTTTTTGTTTATGATCACTCCGAATCGGTGCGAGCCGCTCACATTATTCGCCCCATTGTAGATGGTTGTGCGTGCCCAAATCTGCATCGAATTGTGTTTCATGCGGTGCTTGTTGATTCGTTCAATCTGAGGGATTATCATACGGTTGCGCAGAAACTCATCTCCGATCACGCGCCATCTCTCAAATCTTTGAATATTCACATCAAACAAGTGCTTTTCAATCCGATAACTGCCGTTTTGTTGGGTGACCACTCTGTTTTTGAAGACAGGGATTCAAAAATTGGCAGTCTTCAACTCCGTCAATTTCGTTTGACAATTGACCGATACTTTGACAAATGGTTGCCTTTATTGACTCAATCGAAAAATGAAATGCGAAGTTTGGAGTTAAATGTGCGCGGAGCAAGTTGGCGTTCATTGGAACCAGTAATATCAGTTTGTATTGACACTTTGGAAGAACTGTCGGTGCTCAATATTTCTTCAATTGATGGGACAAGAGTCAGTGGCTTGGATATGGGAATTCTGAGGCAGTGCAAAAATTTAAGAAGTTTGAATTTGAGTCATCAAGAACGAACGGTGGCCATCTTCCCTAATATTTCGAGGACAGGATATTTACCCCGGTCTTTGGAAACTGTCACCATCTCCAGATTTATTGTCAAGTATCATCAAGTGCTCTTTTTCCTTATTCAGTTACCGAACCTGAAAAATTTGACTTTAAACTACTGGAATGAGTCGCAAGACGCACTTCGTGCTACTTTGGCAGTTTTGCCATTTTTGTTTAAGTTCCATATCACATCTGTTACTAACTTGGAGTTGACGGATACGAATAGGCTGATGAGTAATGCGAGAAAAGATGCTATAAGACTTGATAATTTTTTGGGAAGGGCGACAGGGATGTTCAAAAAGGAGGTTACTGAAAATGATACTACTTTTCGGATTGTTTGCGATAGATGTGATACAAGTGGAATTGTAGTCGATGGCTTATCCTCTGTCATTTTGGAAAAGAAAGCATCTTTCTAGTACCTACATTCTAATGTTGGTGTATTTTTACAAAATATTTTGCGTGTTTAATGAAATCTTCATATTTTCCATTGCTGTATGTATTGCTAATAGCTATAGCTGTATGGGCACGCTCGCACGCTGTCTGTAGAATACTAGAAAATTGTATGCATCTTATCCTAAAACTGGATTGGACTGACTACTTTGACGTTACATTGACTTTTATGATTCATGCCTTAGTTTCTACAAAAGCTCAATAAAGAAACTAACATGTCGAAGCTAAAGTGAAAAATTTAGTTAATCTAATCAGAGGTTGTAGTTTTTCACTTTTTTATTTTTAGTTTTGCTCACAACAATTAAGCGAGTGTCCCCTTTATCAAAGTAAGAACATTCTGCTTTCGATTTCAATGCATGAGTCAAAGCCTCCCTCTCTGTGTATCCCCCTTGAAACCGAAGTTTTGTCTCTACAATAGAAATAGTCTTAAAGCGAGTCATTCCCAAAGCTACAGTCCATCTCAAAATTTTTAAGCATTTCAGGAATGATGGCAATGTGCGATTCGCATAGTACAATGAAATGTCCCGCATGTGTGGAAAGCACACAAGGAGTCGGAAAAACTGCCACGGGGAAATTACTGCCCAACCAAACTCCACTTCAGTCAAAGTTTTTGGCAAAGCAGAAATTCCTGTGAGCTTAGGAGTTGCGAAAATGTCCTGCTTTTTCCCAATCATCCAAAGTACTCGGAGAGCTTTGCAATTGTTGAATACATCACATTCCAAATCCAGTGAGCTACCATCCCTTAAATCCGCGTGATTTACATTCATCAACTTGATAATTGTAAGAGTATGCACAGCGCTCGATAAAATTGTGCAATACACTGGCCAGCTGTTATAAATGGAGACAGAGAGGTACAACTCCTCCATGTAAACTCCTTTCCAAAGCATGCCCTCAAAATGTTTAAAAATGCCGGTGGTCAAGGCCACATTTACCTTTCTTAGACGCGGTAACTTTTTCCAATGGTACGGACTGATTACGAGCTGCTCTCCTTCTGAAGAAAGCTTTCCCTTTTTAGTTGTATCCGGTCTCTCATCATTTTGATTGGCGTCGTCAGAAGAAATCCCTAGAATATCACTTCCGAATTCACTATTGATATCCACATCGTCATATGGATTGTACAGTTTCATTTCTGTATCATGCACAAAGTTGAGTACAGAATTTTCACACACTTTTAATACTGCGTCGTTTTCTTTGATACGTAGATGGAATTCCCGTAGTCGTTGAGAGTTTTTGAATAAGTATAAACTCAGCGTGAGTAAGCATGAGCGCATCAAAGCGGAATTCGTTTTTAATGTGAAATCCACATAAATCTCCATTAACGGATGATTTGGAATAGTTTTGGTTAGCAATCCAGATAAAGTTTCACATGCATACGCAATGTCTTGCTCTTTTTTGGGCTCTCCGATGAAATGAACAATGTTTAAATTCTTCAAAATCCCTTTAGCATCCATTTCACCATTCACGGGGAACAGCTTAGGTTTTGACTTTAGCAATAAGCGGTTGAATGGTATGGTAATATTGCTGAGATTTGTACATGTGTTCACAATGTAGGCAAATGCATCATGGCTAATATCCCCAAGTAGTGTAATTTTTTTTAATAGGAGGGGTCTTATCAATATGGTGGATAATAAGTTAACGCTCCTTAGCCCGTAAATCAGCGCATGTCGAATTCCCAATTTTGGGGTGTATGGTAAAGTTGATTCACGGAGAATTACACTGACTCCAATGTGGTAATCCAAATCCGCTTTGAATCGGGAACAAACGAGACGTAATTTCGGCTGATCTTTGAATCCAACGAATTTGAAGATGTGCAATCTACACTATGAATGAACTTCTGCTTTATTACTTGGAAATCAGCAAAAATTGAAAAACAAATATTGGTTGAAGGAATTTACTTTCAGTGGTAATATGAAGATCCGTTCTGGAACTGTTCCAGCGGTGCTCTTATTCTTTTTTACATTTTGCATGAAAGCCACATCTTTTTGATTTTTCACGGCAGTTATTTCTTTCTGCCTTTTGACTGCCGTCATTTTGACTCGGTTATGATTTAGATCAATGCATTCATTGGAATGAAACTGTGAGATTCTATGAAACTTTAAAATGTATCATATTACGGAGGGTTATGCTGAAAGTTATGGTGGTTAATGATTTTTGCGTTAAATGAAGAAGGAAAGCAATAAAGAATCCATTATGATGATATTATTGCTGTAACAATGAACTTTTATATGGCAACTGTTGATTTTATTCGCCTTTACTTCTCTTGCTGTGTTCACCAATTTGCTCCACTGACAATAATGTCCCTTCAAATGCGGAAGGGTAGCGAAATGATTTCCCAATTCTATCCCAGAAAGTGAAAAATTGTCCGTAGTTGTAATTATAGAATAAGTGATGATCCATGTGATGTGCAGAACCGTTAATAATCGGTTTTAAAAGATCTGGCACCCTAAAATCCCCATCATGAATAGATACAGTCCAAAAATTGACGAATACAAACATGGCCAAGTAAAAATATTTGTGCATAGGGAATAGAAAAACGTATAAATGATATGGCAAGCTTTGCACAAAGCCATCTAGCGGGTGGAAGGCGTGAGATGCAAAGGGAGACGGAACTTTCCACAAATGGTGGTATTTATGCAATGATTTGTAGAACCATTTGTGATGAAGTCCTCTGTGAATCCAGTAAATTAGACTATCCGTGAAGAAAATGAACAATGTTAGGCTTACTGGGATGAAAGCCCACCCTAGAAAGGCAAAATAAGTTGTGTTGAGTGAAGTTCTAACAGACAATAATGTTTTCTGTCGCTGACTAAAAGTAATAATGAGTAAGTCATAGTAAAAATCTATTTATTGGCTCACCAAAAAATGATGTTTCAATTGAATCGTATAGTTTCGAAAATCCCCGTATTTCAAGAAGAAAGCAGGAAACTGAAAGTATACTCATAAATGGTATTGAGATGCATGAAAGTTGTATCTCTTTCCAAATTTGATTCTGCAAATTGTAGAAAAATGTAATATTAACCTTGTCATGTGTGTGCAAACATACGAATGCCAAAATTTTATGCCAATAATTATGCTTAACTTTACATTGAGAAACAATGGGTGTTTCATCAACCGTTTGTCGAAGACCAGAATGTAAGAGAGGCCCGCGGTAAAAAAATATAGGAAATATCCTCCGAGTGTAACTAAAAACAAAAGTGATAAGAATTGGCGACCCAGAGAGTCTTTAGGCCACGAAAAGTTCTGCCCATAAATATATGGACCGAGTAAATTGTTTTCACAAACTTCCAATACTATATCCATGTTCACATAAATTGAAAAATTGAATCTAAAGTAGGTTTATAAAGTGTAAAAGTAATGAACCTTGTTTTAAATTACAAGTTATTATGTATGGCTCAAGCCTGTCTTTAAATGTTATCTGAGATAAATTCGTTCCATGTGATGACTATTTTCAGGTGATATGCATTGGATAGATAACTAAACCAGCTGGTGTGTCTACGCCAAAGGGCATGCGGGTCACTAATTCTTGTTATGTTTTTTTAATTAACCATCAATTTTGATAGCAAAAAGCATCCTTAAAATCGTAAACATATAAACTATAAAAATTCCATCGTTTTGAAGCAAAATAGAGGATTCTTATTCATGAGCCCAGCACAACACGGACAGGAGGATAAAATTCATGTGAATACAGAATATCTAGTTAGTATCTAGAGACACTTGATGGACTCCAGAGAGACACCTCAATTTTCCTACCATTTAACAATTACTGTAGCTAAGCTAGACACACCTAAAAAAAGATAGTGATAGGCAAAAGTACATAGAATGGGCGGGCTTAACTTTATAGTTTCGAAAGTTTCGATGAATCAAAATTACAAGACTGCTGAATTTACTTGAAATTATGTGAGTATTTGACTATTTGTGTGTACCTAACATAACATAGCTATTATTTATAGCACTTTAATGCATCCGTCCATTAACTATAACTAACTAATCTGAACTGAACGCATTATTACACAAAACAGGCAGATGTATACAATCACTTACTAACTATAAGCAAAGCAGTATTCAGTGTATGTTACGTATATGTGTGTCAATGCTCAGAAAAGAGATGAAAGGATTTTTCACCACATTCATTTAGATTTACACATGAGTGAGATAAGCCAACTAAAATTCTAAATGCTAAAAAATAGAGTGTGTGTGAAATCCAAATCCACTAGTCTTTTAGTTATAGACGAAGCACACATATACAGCCTACAGGCTAACATTTAGCACGCATACATTGTTTGAATTGAGCGGATTATAGTTGCAAAATACTGTATCAGTATAGCAAAAACGTAGCATAACACCTATATTTATGTGCTAATATTATTTCGTGAACCACATTCTCTGGGAGAGTTGCAGGACGAAGGTATGATAGAGGATGGAGTTATAATAATTTTTGTAGTTCATTAAAAATCAAATCAAGATAATTTTTAGAGCAAATATTTCTGTCCAAATGTCCTTCCAATCAAACCTTTGATGCTTCAACTCCAGCATTTCAATTTTTGTTTTATCATGAATGAGGCTATCAAATCATTGTTGATAACTATGGTGCATGGATGAGTTATTATTTGGGCTGGAGGAGTTTTATTACTCCATAATATCATATCCAGAGTCCTCTTAAAATAGTTTAAAGTTATGATTTAGACCGGAGTTTTAAAATCGCTAATGAT
>Ga0210040_10006549_pt1 | contig 14461 bp, 12 predicted proteins | sample CryGeyCG12114_NA_FD_185462 | JGI IMG/M metagenome (GOLD analysis project Ga0210040, IMG submission 185462) | Groundwater microbial communities from aquifer - Crystal Geyser CG19_WC_8/21/14_NA (SPAdes) (version 2) | ecosystem: Environmental > Aquatic > Deep subsurface > Groundwater | place: USA... | reverse complement strand
GCCGATAATGCAACTACCATTACCTTGGGGCCGGACGATCCGCGCCGCGTATTTCAGATACCGCAGGAAGCAACGCTTTCCGGTATTGCGCTTAATCCTCGTTAAGGCTTCATTATATTTTGTATTAAAATGAAAAAGAACTTCCTAAAAATAACGGCTCTATTATTCAGCTTTCTTTTCCTGGCAGGCTGTACCGAAGAAGAAGTATTACCCGATACGCCCATTGTTGGTTTGGGAGGCGATACCTGGACAAAAGGCGAAATTGATAACTACATTACCACCAATTTCACCGATCCTTATAACATTGAAGTAAAATACAAGTGGGATCCTTACGAGGTAAACTTCAGTAAAAACCTGACGCCGGTAATGGAAAACAAAGTAATGCCAGCTTTGGATGCGGTTCTAAAAATCTGGATGGCGCCTTACGAAAGGGTAATCGGCAAAGCTTTTTTAAGAAAATTCTCGCCCCGCCAATTTGTGCTGGTAGGCAGTGCCGAATACAACTCCGATGGTACCATTACGCTGGGGCAAGCGGAAGGCGGTAAAAAAATAACTTTGCTGGTGATAAATGACTTCGACAAAAAAGATGTACCCGAAGTAAAACGCATGCTGCACACTATCCACCACGAATTTGCGCACATTTTACACCAGAATATTTTGTACCAGCGGGAATTTAAACAATTAAACCCGGAATGGTACACCGCTACCTGGTATAACAGCAGCATTGCCGACGCGAATGCCCAAGGCTTGGTAACCGATTACGCCAAGGCTTCGGCCGATGAGGATTTTGTGGAAACCATATCTTACCTGCTGGTAGAAGGCCAAGCGGCCTTTGATGCCCTAGTAGAAGCCAATCCGGGTCAAGCGGCTAGTATTCTGCGGCAAAAAGAAGCCATGGTAGTAGCTTACTTCCAGAACGCTTACCAACTTGATTTCCGCGCTTTACAAGCCGAAACGCAAAAAGGATTAGCCGAAATAACCCAATAATGCCTTTACCGGGAAAAGGAAAGAAAAAATTAAAATGAAAAAGATTTTACTTTATATATTGCTGCTCACCACAATTGCGGCCTGCACCGATAAAATTGATTTAACACCGGCAGAGCGGCCAGATGCCCGCCTGGCCGCGGCTTTAAGCGATTACGAACAAAAACTTACGGGTGCCGAAAACGGCTGGGATGGTTATTTATTTCCGGCGGGCGGCGGCGGCGCTACTTTCCACTTTCAGTTTTCCAACAATAACCGGGTTGTTAGTTACGCTGATATTAATAACAACAGCGCCACTACGCCTATGGAAAGTTCTTACCGGTTAAAGGCAACCCAATTACCCTCCCTTTATTTCGACACCTATACTTATCTGCACATGCTCGCCGATCCTGATCCGCAAGTATTGGGCGGCTCGCAAGGCATAGGATTTTCTTCTGATTTTGAATTTTCGATTTTATCGGCCAGTGAAGATACTATTAAATTACAAGGCAACTTAAACAACAGTAACCTGATTCTGGTAAGAGCCAAAGAAGCCAATGCCAGTAGTCATGTAGCCCGGGCTTATGCCATTAACGAAGCGTTACGTAAAACGGCCATGTTTACGTACTACTACAATGTGCTTACTTTAAGCAGTAAACAATACCAGATTGCTATTAACCCCGATGTACAAACCATTAGTTTTTATAGCAATAACAACGGTTTCCAACGGTTTACTACCGCTTATGCGGCTTCAGCTACCGGCCTGATACTGCATTCGCCTTTTGTAGACGGCGACACTCGGGTAGCGGAGTTTCATGATATAACGGTAAGCGATTCGCAAAACCGGATTATCTTAACCACGGGCAGCACGCCGGGTACTACGGCTAATGTAGCTACACCTCTAGCAATAGACACCGATGCGCCGAACCGCATGACTACTTCCGGCTATTATTTTATCAGCGATACCGGTTTTACCATGGCTGGTGTTACCAATGCCCACGATTTAACTTCTATCCCAGGATTTAACGGGCTTATCTATTATCCGCAATACAGCAGCGGTTACGACATTTTGTATTTCCCTTTTAATACCGACCAGGCTTTTCTGCCGGCTTTTACAAACCAGATAAATGCCAACGGCAGAATCACGTTCCGTTACCGCGGCGATTTTAACGATACCTTACCCGTCGAGCCTTACGACACCAATATCTTTAATACCATTACGCAGTTTACCACTTCCGGTGGCTACTACGTTTACCAAACCGGCGAAAGCAGTTACGACCTGGTAAGCAGCACCAATGGCCGCAACTGGATACGGTTTCGTTAACGTACATTATTGATATAAGGCAAATACGCTTATTATATTCTTTTTGCACGAGCAAAAAATCCTGAGTATACACTCAGGATTTTTTGCTTTTATATGTTACAATTAGTTTTGAGCCTATTACTCGTATCACCTGCCTGGTGCGCTTACTCCGAACCATATCATCTTTGCTCAAAATCAGAGATCGTGCTTTGTAGCGTCGTGGCACTACCACGACGTACCTCAAAACCGTAAAACCTTTTTATTTTTAATATAAGAATATCTCTCAAATTGTTAATACACTTAAGCTGAATAACAAATAACTATCTTTAAAGTGTAAAGCTAAAAGCTACAGAAATAAATCCGCGCGAATAAATAATAGAAATAAAAACAGAACAGTAAATATACTTTTAACTTACATCATCCTCCCGCACCAGCATCAAAACTGCCGACTGGGGAACAATAAAGTATTTTTCCTGGTGATAAATAATTTCGATGGCATCGCGCTGCAGGTAAATAGCCAGATCGCCGGGTTTGGCCTGTAACGGAATATACCGCACCTCCTCTTCATCTTCCTGGTTCCAGGGTTCTTCTTCAAAACCGTAATCGGCCGGAATCGGATAGCCCGGGCCAACTTTCATAATATAGCCTTCCTGCACTTTTTCTTTTTCCTGTACGCCGGGCGGCAGAAACAAGCCACTTTGGGTTTGGTCTTTGGTTGTTTTAGGCTTAACGAGTACCCGGTCGCCGACAATAATTACTTTATTTAATTTATTTGAGTCCAATTTACTTTACCTTAAAAGCCGGCCGCAAATATAGAAAATATCTATATGCTAGTCTGCTTATACCGCATTAAACTTGTTGGGGTTAGCCGAAATGACCTCTTTCCAACTCCGAAGCGCTTACACTTGGCTATTTATCCGGAGCAGGCATTTCTTATATTAATGAAAAACAAATATGACTATCTGTTTATTTACCTAACGTCATGATATTATGCCCAAGGATTCAGACTGTTAGCGGCTGGCTTCTTCTTCATAAAGACAGTATGTATCAATATCCATTTCAAGATTTGCTGCAATCAAGGTCCGCATTGTCTGAATTGTAAAGTGATAACCTGGATTGCAGCCATCATAGTAATACTGGACTATTTTAAACTCCGCCTCAACTATGTTAGTAAGTGCTTTAATTTGTTCAGTTCTTGGTCTAATGATTTCGTCTACAAATTTCTCTACAATATCACCAATAAATTCGTTGCTCTCGTATTTCCATTCATATTCCCAAAAAGTATGTTTGTTAACTTTATTTACACGATTAGGAACTATCATCTCTTGTCCTTTGGTTGCAATTCTCGTTGGTTGAAGGTTAAGTTTTGATGTGATTTCCCTGTGTGGGAAGCCAAAATTTAAAAACCACAGAATGATGCGATTTTGATTTATTTCTCTACTTTCTTTCTCTTGCATTTAAATAAAGGTGTAGTTGTTGTTAAAACCTTCGGATAATTTTCCCAATAGTCATAAAAACAAACTATGTAGGCCATTGCATCTTATTATACCAAATCGCATAAAGGTTATTCCATAAGAATAAACCCGGCGGGTCTTTAAGACCCGCCGGGTTTGCATAACCTTATAAGCTGTAAGCCAGTCTATGGAAGGTGCTGTATACTATTTGGTATTACTGCACAGAAAAACCTAATCGTTTTTTCTACTAATAGAACAGCTTACTTTTTAGCGCTCATTTGAAAAAAGCCTTTGTGAGCCAACTGATTGGCCTGTCCAAACGATTTTAAGGCTTGCTGAAACTCGTTGTCTTTCTCGTGAAAGATCTGGTAAGAACCTTCGGGCCCGTATACATTGCGGGCGATATACGCTTTAATGTTATTTTTCAAGAGGCTTTTAGAACGGTTAAATTCCTGCGGCTGGTACGTAATTTTAAGGGCAGTAGCTTCTTTTACTAAATCCTGCAGCATGTTATCGGTAATAGTAAAAGAAGACCGGTAAGCAGCAAAGCTCATTTTCTGTAGTTCGGCTTTATGATCGCGGTAATAGTTTAAGGCATATTCCCGGACCAGGCTTTTAGCGTACAACTGGTTTAAATAATTAGAATACTCCGTAGTATCGCGGGCGACAAATATATCCGGCATAATACCGCCGCCGCCGTACACAATGCGTCCTTTGCTGGTTTTATATTTCAGCGAATCGTTAAAATGGATGCTGTCGGCGTGAAAATCTTCGCCGTGTTGAAAACGGTTCTGAATATCGTTCTCGTAATCTTCGGCGCCGGCGGTGTAAGGTTTCTGAATAGAACGGCCACTGGGCGTATAATACCGCGAAATAGTGAGGCGTAACTCAGAGCCATCGTTTAACGGAATAGGCATTTGCACCAGCCCTTTGCCAAAAGAACGGCGGCCTACAATTAAAGCCCGGTCGTTATCCTGCAAAGCGCCCGCTACAATTTCGGAGGCCGAAGCGCTGCCTTCGTCTACCAGCACCACCAGGGCACCTTCCTCAAAATCGCCCCGTACCTGGGCATAGGTTTCCGAATCGTATTTGGTACCTTTGCCGTCGGTGTACACAATTTTCTTGTTTCCGGAAATAAACTCATCGGCCATTTTGGTAGCCCGGTCCATGTAGCCGCCGGGATTGCCACGTAAATCCAGCACCAAACGTTGTAAGCCCTGTTGCTTTAGTTTAGTTAAAGCCGTTTTAAATTCGTCGTAAGTATTGGCGGCAAACCGGTTTACTTTAATGTAGCCCGTTTGGTCGTCTACCATATAACTTACTTCCACCGACAAAGAAGGTATGCGGTTGCGGGTTACCACAAAATTAATTGGTTTCTTTTCTTCTTTGCGTTTGATGGTCAGGTTTACTTTAGATCCTTTGGGGCCGCGCAATTTCTCAAAAACACTTTGGGTAGAAATGCTAATTCCGGCCACGTTTTTGCCATCTACTTTTATTATTTTATCACCGGCCTGAATACCCACCGTTTCGGAAGGACCGCCGCTGAGGGGCGCCACTACCTGAATGGTATCGCGAAAAATATTAAACTCCACCCCGATGCCTTCGAAATCGCCTTCCAGGTAAGAGCGGGCCATATCCATTTCGCTGGCCGGAATATAAGCCGTATGCGGATCTAACTTTTCCAGCATTTTGGTAATAGCCAAATCCGAAAGTTCTTCTACATCCACCGAATCCACATAATCCCGGTCGATGTAACTTAAAATATCGCGAAACTTCAGGTAACCTTTGGCCGTTCCCTGGGCATTATTGCCGGAAGCTTTAAAGCCATTGGCCCCGATTAGAACGCCAACCGCTAAAAACAAAGAAAAATATAAAGGCAAGCGCACCTGAGCAGGAGAATTCTTGCGGGCCTTAAGCGTTACAGGATTGCCCGGCACTACTTCCACCTGTTCGGGAGCGGACAAATTATCTGGCGTAGAAAATTTTTCTGGATTGCTATTCATATTAAAAGAAGCATAAAATAACTGCTTACTCCCTAACACAATATTACGTAAAATTATTCAAAATTTATATTTATTATTTATATTACTTTTCGATGTTTAATCTATTATCAATGAGATATAAAATCATATAAAAATCTCAACTAAATAATAAGCCCAGATTAGCTTTAAAATGCAGATTTTACTTAAAAACAACACATACCAAGTATACAACCCGGATTCGTGGACCTACTATTTACAATTATTTACCTTTGAAGGTAGCTTTGCTTTAAATAAAGACGAAAACATCAGCACCTACCTCACACGGAATAATTAGAATATTTAAAGATAAACAGAACCTAAGCTTTATAAATTTTATTTAAAATGTCCTGTTTTTTTGTTTCTTCGTCACCTGATCCTTAAGCTATTTATCCTGATTGGCAGATATAATGAACGTTTAGTTTATGTAAATAGTACCGGCATAACACCGGCTATTTGTTAAGCAGTACTTATAAAGTCTAGTGCTCCATAAAGATTAGTTTGTCGGGAATCCTGGCCGCCGTTTCAGTGTGTTTTCACCTGAAACAAATTATTAGTTATTCCACTACCCGACAAGCTATAGTTTATCAAGCATTAGTACTGAATAAACTAATTAATCTTTCTCCGGCCCCAGGCTACCAGTTACGTGTTTTCCACGGCGCAGAGTTCGGAAATTTTAATTAATTTTGCTTCAGCATATCACGTATATAAAAAGATTAAAAAGTGGGACGGGTAGTAGCCATTGATTATGGGAATAAACGAGTAGGCATCGCCGTAACCGATCCGCTTAAACTAATTGCCACGCCCCTGGATACGGTGCACGCCAAAGATATCCTGGATTTTTTAAAAGCTTACACCCAAAAAGAAGCCGTTGAAGCTTTTGTAGTGGGCATGCCCAAAACTTTAGAAAACAACCCCACAGATGTAACGAGTGCGGTAGTAGGTTTTGTAAGGAAACTTAAAAAAGAGATTCCGGGTATTCCGGTGCACACCGTGGATGAACGTTTTACTTCCAAAATGGCTTTTCAGGCCATGATCGACGGTGGCCTGAAAAAGAAAGACCGGCGTAATAAAGAAACCGTAGATAAAGTGAGTGCTACTATTATTTTACAATCTTATCTGACCCAGCATAATTTATGATCTATCCTATAGTTGCTTACGGCGACCCGGTATTAAAAGCACCGGCCAAAGATATTCCGCAGGATTTTGCAGATTTGCAAAAGTTAGTGGACGACATGTACGACACCATGTATAATGCGCACGGCGTTGGTTTAGCCGCGCCCCAAATCGGCAAAAGCATCCGGTTGTTTGTTATTGACTCCGCTCCTTTTGAAGAAGATGAAGAAAAGAAAAAAGCGGCCGTTAAGAAAGCGTTTATTAATCCGCAGATATTAAAAGAAGAAGGCGCGGAATGGGCGTTTGAAGAAGGATGTTTGAGTATACCCGGTGTGCGGGAAGACGTATTCCGGCCCGAACGCGTTACCATTAGCTACTACGACGAAAACTGGCAGCAGCACGAAGAAGAGTTTGCTGGTTTAGTGGCCCGGATTATTCAGCACGAATATGACCACATTGAAGGCATTTTATTTACCGATCATTTATCCGGCTTTAAAAAGCGCCTGATTAAAAGTAAATTGGTTAAAATAACCAAAGGCGATGTAGATGCCGATTACCGCATGAAATTTCCAAAACGTTAATTGCACTTCTCTTCCGTATTAAGTTTAATAAGAAAAGTTGTAATGCAAGATTTAAACAAATTATATAAGCTTTGGTGCGCATGAATAAAAATGCCCCAAAGCTTTTATTCTCTTTTTCTCTTAAATCCGGAGCAAGAGTTTAAAAGGAAGCAACGAACAAGTATTGCCGATGGTGGGGTAATTGAAAAGCGTCCGCCTTGCAACCGAAGTTCATTATTTATTCAAAGATTAAAAATTTATTCTGATGTTCAAAAAAGTTCCTTCAGCCCGAACCAAAGCTGATGGTGATATGCTGCCGATTGCTCCAACGTCCAGCCCCACTATTGGCAATACTCTTGTTAATGGCAGTTTTTAATTTTACCGTTCAATCTTTTTGTTATTTCAACTTTTTTTTGGTTAGATAAATCTTCATCTTTGGGTATATTCTTTAATGCTTCTTGATAAATGACCTTTGCCTCTGAAATACGGTTTAAGTGATATAAAGCATCAGCTTTAATTTCAAGATGACCCCAAAATGCCGGGAAAGATTTCAGCCTTCTTTCTTGTTCTTCCAAAATATTTCCCCATTCCCATTCATCGTATATAAAGCTAAGTCCTAACCCAAAGCCAACGGTCGGAGTAGCATTATGACTAAATCCTTTCGAATCACTAAAAATAAATCTAATGTTTCTTGAACTATTTAATAAATTTTTTGCTTTAAATACGTAGTCCCTCAAAGAATTCTCATCCCACCTTTTGTCGCCAATAGCTAAATAAAAATTGCCTGAAACAGAATTTGTTTTTGTTTGTTCATTCATCAAAACAAGAACATCTTGTTTGTTAGGCCAATAAGCAGGACTAACTGCGATACATGAATTAAAGATAGCATTATCTTTAAGAAAGGCATAAGTGGCAAAGTAAGCCCCAAACGAATGTCCTGCTATGGTCACTTTTTTTGATATATCATAATTTTTTTCAAGCTGGGGAACTACTTCTTCTGAAATAAACCTAAGCAGTCTATCCTTTTCAACGAGTTCATTATCTCTGTCTTCCTGAATGATTCCTACTAAATAGCTTTGCGGTATTTCTTTATAAGCAATTAAATTGTTGGCTGACTGTAAAAGTATTCCGTTAATATTCTTGTCATCCGCATCCATATACAAGATGCAATTATTTTCTTTGCTTCCACTCTTTATCTTTAGAGATTTTGTTACAATTACTTTTCTTTCAGATTGAAAGATTTTTGAGGTTATAGATATAGTGTCAGATTTGTCAAACTGCGAATAAGTCTGCGCCAAACAAAAATTGGAAAGAATAATCGCAGACGAAAAAATTAATAAAAGTTGCTTTTTCATGGAGCCTGTCTGTCTTTAAAATTGCCACTAACGTTTAAGTATTTGCAATGTGGCGGCAATAGCGAACCTCAGCCCAAATACTTGATGAAGCCAAATTAATAAATAAAAGTTGAAATTAAGAACGTCCAGCCGCCATATTGCAAATACTCATGTTGTAGGCAGCCCTGTTTTTTCCACTGAAACCTGCTTGCAAATAATTAGCAACTTTGCATATTCTCCTGCAATCAGCAAATCCCAAAACAGTAATGTTATTTGTCTACCGAAAGCTGTTTGAAAATAATCAGAGCTTTACATTTTAACTTGCAATCAGCAGTTTCAAAACAGTAATGTCATTTGTCCACTGAAAGCGGTTTGAAAATAATTAGCAGCTTTGCATTTCTCCTGCAATTAGCAAGTCTCAAAACAGTAATGTTGTTTATCTATCGAAAGCGGTTTGAAAATAATCAACAGCTTTGCATTTTCTCCTGAATTTGAGCAAATCTCAAACCAGTAAATTTTGAATATTGATTATTGAGCATTGATTATTGAATATTGTGGCTTTTTTCCTCTGTCAACTGTCAACGAATTTCTATCAACTGCACACTTTGGGTCTTTTCAAACAGGGTTGCCTACAACTCTTAAATATATGAAAGTTTTGTAGTAATTAATGTATTTTTTATATAATTACAAGACTTAATTAGACTATTAAAAGTGAAGTTATTCAAAAATATAATTTTTTAAAATCCGGAAGCCAAAAATTCCGTTTTCATTTTTCCGAAGCTCCCTTTATTACTTTCTCTTTCAGACAATACTGCTGCCCTGCTACTAATAAGTGCATCACTAAATGCTCTACCGCTATCGGTGCGCCATCCGCTACTTCGTTTATATTGGTTTCTTTTATCTCCGCACCGTCTATAATAGTAACCACGCCAATCCCAAATACTTCAACTAAGTTTCCTTCCCGGATAATAATGCCGGTTTCTTCGCTTAAGCCAATGCCAATGTAATCCGGGCACTGCGCTACGGCAATAGATAAACGGCCAAAGCGCCCGCGCTCCGTAAAATGCGTATCAATGTATACTTGGCGGATAAAGGATAAACCGGCACTGGTTTTAGTTCTTCCTTTTTCTAAAGAATAAGGCCCGTAACCTTCGTAAATCATGCGGTTGCTCATGGCAGCCGACCCGGCACTAGTACCGGCAATTACCAAATCTTCTTTTTTGTAGCGCTGCTTCAATAGTTTATTAATCTGGGTTCCTTTCAGAAACTTTAAAATCCGGCGTTGGTCGCCGCCGGTAAAGAACACCACATCTGCTTTCTTAATCCGCTCCAGGTATTCCGGCTGATCTGCTTCATTTTGTTCGTCGATGTGCATAAACTGCACGTGGGGCAAACCTACTTCTTCGAAAGCCTCTACGTACGCCTGCCCCGATTCTTCCGGTTCCGGAGCGGCTGTGGTAATAACTTCCACTACCGATTTACGATGGCAATATTCCGAACGGATCAGTTTGATTAACACATCATCGCCGCCCCCTCCGAGCGCAATCAGCGTACCTTTTGGTTTCTTCATCGTTTAAATATAGTAGTACTACAAAACTCCGGCATGTACGCACCGGATAAAATATTATAACAATTACACGTGATCGTGTAACAAAATCCAGCGGGCACTAAAATATCTTTGTAATGGTTAAAAATATAAGAAGTATTAAAACTTCCCGATAGATATTATGAACACAGTTCTTGAACCCACTATCCAACAGGAAGCCATTGTCCGGGATACTTTTCCGGTAAACGGCATGACCTGTGCCTCCTGTGCTATTAGCGTAGAATCTATGCTGAAAGCACAACCCGTCGTGCTAGATGCCAATGTCAGCTACGCCAACCGTTCGGCCGAAATTCAATATCAACCCGACCTTATAGCCTTGAAAGGTCTGCAAAAAGCCGTTAGCCAGATTGGTTACGAACTTTTAGCCAATACGGAAACTGCCGCGGAAGAGCTGGAAATGGCCGAAAAACGACATTACGATACGCTCAAAAAACGGACTTTAGCGGCTTTCGTGCTGACCTTACCGGTAGTGGTAATCGGTATGTTTTTTCACCACGGCTTTCCGGCCTCTAACCTGATTATGATGGTGCTGACGGCAATAGTTATATTCTGGCTGGGGCGCGACTTTTTTGTAAACGGCTTTAAAAAGGCCCGACACTTATCGGCGAATATGGATACCTTAGTAGCCCTGAGTACCGGCGTGGCTTTCTTATTCAGTGCTTTCAACACCCTTTATCCGCAGTATTTTGCCAGCCGGGGTTTAACGCCCCAGGTTTATTTTGAGTCGGCGGCCGCAATTATTGCCTTTATTTTAACCGGCAAACTAATGGAAGAACGTGCCCGCACCGGTACTTCTGCCGCCCTGAAAAAACTAATTGGTTTGCAACCGAAAACGGTGCGGGTCATCCGGGCCGGTCAGCCTGAAACCGAAATACCCATCAGCCAAGTACAACCCCAGGACCGGATAATGATCCGTCCCGGTGAAAAAATTCCGGTAGACGGTGTGGTAAACCGCGGTGAATCGTTTGTGGATGAAAGCATGATTTCGGGCGAACCCCTGGCCGTAGCAAAAAAGCCCGGTGATGTGGTTTTTGCGGGTACTTTAAACCAGAAAGGAAGCTTTGAATTAGCGGCGCAAAAAACCGGTTCCGATACCTTGCTGGCTCAGATAATTAAAACCGTGCAACAGGCCCAAACCAGCAAGCCCCCGGTGCAAAAACTAGTAGATAAAATAGCCGGTATATTTGTACCCGCCGTTATCCTACTTGCCTTGTTCAGCTTTGCGGCCTGGTATTTTTCGGGGGTAGAAAATAGCCAGACCTATGCCTTACAAGCCCTGATTACCGTGTTGATAATTGCCTGCCCCTGTGCTTTAGGATTAGCAACGCCTACCGCTATTATGGTAGGCGTAGGTAAAGGCGCCGAAAATGGTATCCTGATAAAAGATGCCCAGAGCCTGGAAACGGCCCACAAAGTAACCGCCATTGTGCTGGATAAAACCGGTACGCTCACCAAAGGCCAACCAGAAGCCGAAGACCTGATCTGGGCCGCCGAAACGGCCGATAAAGAGGAAATAAAAAGCGCTATCCTGGCCATTGAATCTCAATCCGAACACCCGCTGGCGGATGCCATTACCCGGAAATTACGGGCCGAAGCAATTACTGCCGTTGCCACCGATGCGTTTGAAAGTATCACCGGTCAGGGTGTAAAAGCTACCGTAAGCGGCCTTACTTATTACCTGGGCAACGCTAAATTAATAGCCGGGGCGCAGCTTATCTTCCCGGAAACGCTACGGGTGCAGGCGCAGGAACAAGCAGCCTTAGCCAAAACCGTTATTTATATCGGCCGGGAAAAACAAGTGGTAGGTATCCTGCCGGTAACCGATCCGGTAAAAGAAACGTCGGCCGAAGCCGTCCGGAGTTTGCAGCAAATGGGCCTGCACGTGCACCTGCTCACCGGCGACACGATCCAAACGGCCAAGGCCATCGCCAAAAGCGTAAATATCTCCGATGTTGCTGCCGAAGTATTGCCCACCGAAAAAGCTGCGTATATCCAACAACTACAGGCGCAGGGCAATATAGTAGCCATGGTAGGCGATGGCATTAACGATTCGCCGGCTTTGGCCCAGGCCGATATTGGTTTGGCTATGGGCAAAGGCACCGATATTGCCATGGAAGCGGCGGATATGACTTTAATGCAATCGGATTTGCGGCATATAGTTACGGCCATGCGTTTATCGCGGGCTACTGTAAGTGTTATAAAACAAAATTTATTCTGGGCATTTATCTATAACCTGATCGGGATTCCGGTTGCGGCCGGCGTGCTTTACCCGTTTTTCGGTTTCTTGTTAAACCCGATGCTGGCCGGCGCCGCCATGGCGCTGAGTTCGGTATCGGTGGTAACCAACAGTTTGCGGCTGCGCCGGATTAAATTGTAAAATTAACTCCTTAACTAACATCTAATATCTAGCATCTAATACCTAACATCTAATACCATGAAAACGCTAAAATTTAAAACCAATATAAACTGCGGCGGCTGTATTGCCAACGCCAAACCTTACCTGGACACCGTTCCGCATGTAAATAGCTGGGAAGTAGACACCCAAAATCCGGATAAAATATTAACGGTAAAAGGAGATGATCTAAATGCCGCTGACGTAATCACCAAAGTGCAGCAAGCTGGCTATAAAATAGAAGAGAAAAAAGGATTATTAAGCGGTTTGTTTAAATAAAAGTCAGAACGGCGGGAAAGTTTTCCCGCCATCTTTTTATCAGGCTGGCCATATTTTCATTACTTTCGCTAACTGGAAGCAGCAAATCATCAGCTTTAAAGCAACAGGTACGTCATGATTATAGAACAGTTCGAAGATAAAGGCTTGTCTCATTTTTCTTATACCGTAATGAGCGAAGGCCAAATAGCGGTTATTGACCCGGCCCGCGACCCGCAACCTTATTATGAATATGCCATGTTGCACGATGCCCGGATTGTAGCCGTAGTAGAAACCCATCCGCACGCCGATTTTGTGAGCAGCCACCGCGAAATATATCACACGAAAGAAGCACCGGTGTACACCAGTCGCCTGACCGGGGCCGACTATATCCACGAAGCTTTTGATGATGGCGATTCTTTCAAGATGAGTGAGCTAACCTTACACGCCATTAATACGCCCGGTCATTCGCCGGATAGTATTTGTGTACTGGTGAAAGACGCGGAAGATAAACCGGTAGCGCTTTTCTCCGGCGACACCTTATTTATTGGCGATGTCGGCCGACCGGATCTGCGGGAAAATTCCGGCCATACTACTGCTGACCGGGAAACCCTGGCCCGCGCCATGTACCACTCTACCCGCGAAAAACTAATGGTTTTGCCGGACGATGTGTTGGTTTACCCCACGCACGGAGCCGGTTCTTTGTGCGGTAAAGGCATCAGCGACGCTCATTCCAGCACCATTGGCGCTGAGAAAGCCAATAATGCGGCTCTGCAAGCCATGACCGAAGATGAATTTGTAAAATACCTGTTGGCCGACCAGCCGTTTGTGCCTTTGTATTTCCCGTTTGATGTGGAGTTAAATAAAAAAGGAGCGCCTATTTACAAAGAAAGTTTATTGCGGGTGCCCCATTTGGCTTCGGATTGCGACTTAAACAAAAACACCTTATTAATAGATACCCGCCCGGCTGCCACTTTCCGCAAAGGTCATTTACCTGATTCCATTAACCTGCACGATGGGTTGAAGTTTGAAACCTGGCTGGGGGCTATTGTTTCGCCGGACGAAAAGTTTTATTTGTTTACAACTGATGAAGAAACCCGGGACACGATCATTGCGAAAACCGCCAAAATCGGTTACGAAAAAAATATTGCCGGTGCTATTGCAAACCCCGACGCAGCCACCGAAACTTCTCCCGAACTGGAATTAAATAGTTTCAAAAACAACCCGGACCAGTTTACCATTATCGATATCCGCAATCGCCGGGAAGTAAAAGAACAACCCATTTTTACCGATAGCCTAAACCTGCCTCTGCCGGAATTGCGCCATCGCTTAAACGAAATACCCACCGATAAACCTATTCTGGTGCATTGTGCCGGCGGTTACCGTTCGGCTATTGGCAGCAGTATTATTGCAGCCAGCATCAAAGCCCAACCAATTTACGACTTAGGAGAAAGTGTTAA
>Ga0210040_10006548_pt1 | contig 14463 bp, 7 predicted proteins | sample CryGeyCG12114_NA_FD_185462 | JGI IMG/M metagenome (GOLD analysis project Ga0210040, IMG submission 185462) | Groundwater microbial communities from aquifer - Crystal Geyser CG19_WC_8/21/14_NA (SPAdes) (version 2) | ecosystem: Environmental > Aquatic > Deep subsurface > Groundwater | place: USA... | reverse complement strand
TGGAATTTCTTGCGATTGACCTTGTCGATGAAGTACACCATGAGGAGGGCACCAACAATGGCTCCAATCGACGAGATGATCAAGGAATGCGTACTATTCGTGATCAGGATAGTATAGATCCCATTCTTCGGGTTCTCGACGTCCAGATTAGTGTCCCAGACCGGGCGATCTGGCCGGTGAACTGGATTTTGATACCAGAGCTTCGACACCGTTCGGGGCGAGTTCAAAGACAGCGCATAGAAGCCAATGTCGAGCAGAAACCAGCATAGGCTAGTCCCTACAAGTAAAGTCCAGTTTCCATCTTTGAGGAAGTACCGCTTGGCCTGGATTTTGGACTGGTCAATGTCGGTCACGTCGACAACATCAACAGTCGCTGGGGTCGAGCCTTGCCCAGCGTTGTCACCCTCGGCTTGCTCAGCTGCAATAATCTCCCCAACCGTATCCATGTTCGCTTGCCTGACCCATTCAGGTTCAAGTTTGGCATTATTGAATCTGTTCGTTTCGTCAAAAGCCTTGGCGATGTTGTCGGCAACGTCAAGAGTGAAGCGAGGCGATTCGGGTATGGTCAATCGAAGGACTGCTGCTGAAAATGCCGGAATGAGGGCAAGTCCTATGACCCACCTCCATACCTGATCGACTGCTCTAGCCGAGGGGTCCGGATATCGGTTACGGACAATGACCGTAACGATCAGAGCCACGATGTTAGCAGTTGCATAGCCAAATGCTTGCATTGAGAAGACAGCAGCCAGCATAGTGGCACGCCTATTAGTTGGGGCAAATTCCGAGACTATAGTTGCAGAAAGCGGATAATCTCCTCCTGAGATATCGTTAGTCATGTAGGAAGTAAGCTGTGAGACGCAGGCGTACCAATACCGACACCGGAGACAAAACGCCAGAACGTCAACCAGGAAATGACATCCATCGAACCATAACTTGACCAGTCAATGCTCTCTTCGTCGGTTGATGAGCGGAGCGGCAGTGTATAGCCAGGTGATGACATGATGACTCCAATAGTGCCAACAATGAGGAGCAGAAGCTCATGACCGTACACTTTTCGTCGTCCATAGTTGTCGCCTAGCCAGCCAAACAGCAGCATTCCAAAAATACAACCTGCCAGGGTTGCAAGGTTCACAGCGTTCACGTGCTCCGAGGTAGTTTCATCATACCAATAGACGTAGCCCAACATAGGTGTGATAGCATTGCTGCCGAAAAGCAGAAAGCTGTCGGTGAAGAAACCAAGTCCGGCGACTATAACAATCAAGTAGTTGTTGCCACCCGTCTCTACTGCCTGAAGAGCGAGTCGACGTCCTTTTTGGGGGTTCGGGGCTTCTCGTCTATGCTCAGCCTGATCCACGAACCAGTGAACGTTGTGCACAGCTCTTCTGATGCGAAAAGCCATTATGTTATTGATGATTGACTCAAGCTTGAGGCAGCGATGGTGACCTACACAGTCGTCGAGGATATCAAAAAGCTGTAGCAGTCATATTATGTGGTTTCCCAAGCTAGGCTGAGTTTCAACGGACAAAACAGGGCGCGTTTCAACGAGGAAAGGCATAGTGCTAGGCTGAATCCTACCTATATGGTCACCGTCGTGAACTGGCATCTTTCCACACCGACTAGTCACAACTGGGACATTGTGTCCGAACGTGCGAAAATTCGCGCCATCTAGCAAAAGGCATTGCGCCCCATCCGACTGATGAATCACAGGGATGGATACTGTAAGTGTCCCCTTCGAGACGGGCCCCCAAGAGCTACTATTGCTTCGGCGGAATGACCCACTAAAGTTCCTCCAAGTACGGTAAGGCTATTTTTCAAGAGGTGTTTAGGTTGTCTAAAATTCGTACCAATGGCAGCACCTCAGAGGTTCACGTGGGACCAGAAAACCTACCGACACTGGCATCAACGCCCAACCCTGGTGTATACTTTACGAACTCCTAACCTGTGTCTGCCTTACGCCTACGCAGGAAAGTCACCGTCCGCCTCCTTCCTAGCAAGTTTTCGGACATGTTTCTACGCCCAGCGCTAGCCTAATGTCATGATACTTGTGGTGGCGCAAGCATCGTTCTTTCTGGGTAGTGTCAGCTAAGCCCAGCACTTGCCCTGCCGGCTGGACCTCGAGCTGGCTGTGCAGGTTATGGGGACCCCTCTGTTAAGAATGACTCTCATGTTTGTCAGACGCGCCTCGGTAAAGATGACCGAGAGACAGCACATTTCGGGGAAACAGCTGGCAGTGATAGTTTACTATGTTCCCTGTAAGGGATCTGATCGGTCAAGCTGCTGCCGCCTGTCTGTAATCTTCAAGTCTCCCAGCTATCTTATCAGAAACGCCGTTCCGTCCGTTCGTCCACCGCGGATACTACACTTCGACTCATGAAAGGCTGTTCTCCTGCATGCTTCTTCACAATGCACGAGCAGGCACCGTCGTCTCGACAGCTCATGGTCATGTGCTGCAATTACCATGTTCAGTTGACTTGACAAATTCTAGCTGCAAAATCGGAGGTTGTTTCCTCAGGCTGGGCTGAAGCCAAGGTGATGGCGTCGCCTTTGAATATCGGAGATGCCGTTGCAATTTTAACCTCGATCTATAAAACCTACGATGCGTACAGAAGCACGCCTGACAAGCTCCGTCAAGCACTCCGGAGGTTCGAAGATGCTGAAAAGGAGTGCGAAACGCTCAATGGAGTCCTTGCAACATCGCGACGACAAGAGTATCGGACATGGCCAGGCACGGCTGGGTTCGTTGCAGACCTGCAGATGGCTCGCGATTTCTTTCGGCAATTCAAGCCATTGACTGATGAAGCTGGCAATGTGAAAATGATTGCAAAGGTCAAGAAGACCATCAGGGTTCAATGGGACTGGCTTGAGGTGGAGAAGCACGTGGCGAACGTAAACACACATCGGGAGAACATGAATCACTTCAAGCAAACAGTGCTTATCCAAGCAGCTTATGACAACACGGAGTTGCATTTACATACCCTTCGGGTGCACCTTGAGAACAGACAAGGCACTACACAGGTAGTTCAAGGCACGGTACAAGACGATGGGAGCTCGCTGTCATCTGAACATATGAGCGTACTATCGAGGGCCAGCCGCTCTCTGAGAGTAGCACGTCAGATGCAGATTGAGCCTCCACGTCGCCATGAGGTACGATTGTCGCCTATCATCGAGGCAAGTTCCTCCTCTACGAGGACCAGCCAGACGGATGGCCAGGATGATCTCAGGCGAAAGGTCGCTGACTTCGTCGAAAAAGTCGAGCTACACAAGCCTGGCTCTCTCCAAGTTGCAAGGCTACAGGATTTGAGATATATTGCCGAGCTTCCAGAACGCTGGTATCGTTCGCAACAGGAGCAGCAACAGCAGCACGGTAGCGGGCCAAGTCCTCGACACGTGCCGATTAGCACCGACCTGTTGTCACGGTCTAGTATCCTTGGCTTTTCGTATGTGCCTGCACAGGTACCAGCCAGGAGCGGTGACGCCATCTCTATCAGCCCAAGCTGGCACATCGCTCTTGACAAAGCACAATATGGGAGTAATGTCGTTGGGTCGCCTACACTCTGCGCAAGCATATCACCTGAGCGCGCCTTAGAAATTGACGACGTTACCATCAGTGACGGTGCGTCCGTCGATTCTGCACAAACTGATGAAGAGGAACAGGTAATTGAAGGGGTCATGATCATGACACCATTCTTAGCACGGCCAATGCCGTGCCGGCTGAAACTTGTTCAATCGGCGGGGTCTCTTTGCATTCAATCGACGACGATCAAAAGATTTTATCGAGAAGCGCTTCCTGCATTGGATGGCATCACCTCATCTTCGCTGCTGCCTATCACCGGTAGCAATGACGATGGGATCTATACACCAGAAATGACGCCGCTTATATTTAACCACGCAGTCCTTCCAGGCATGAGCTCATTTCCAAAAATTCTACATCCCAGCGCGGAAGTGAGCACGAATGCATTCGACGCTCACCGCTATCTCATTGACTTTTATCAACACCAATACCTCCAGGTCGAAAGATATCCAAATCTACCGAAGGCTATGATGGGCCTGTCCTACGCTTTTGAGCGTGAGACGGACAGAAATCTCCTGCGGCAGAAAATCTTTGGCAAGCAGTTATTAGCTAGTGTTGGGGTATCGACCGTACAATTCGCCACAGGCTCCGTGCCAAAACCTTGTGGCACACAAGCTGCTTCGCTCTGGAAGAATACGCCCATCAGCCCTGAGAATAGCAATGCCTCAGACTGTGGAGATGAGCTCACCATCACCATTCAATGCAGCATGAAAGGCAAGCCGACACCCGATTGTGCCATAGAGTTCCGCATACTCAAGATCGACCACAAGAACATTGAGAAAGTTAGGATCAACAAGGGCAAAGAGCTGGAGTTGAAACTTCGACGGCTCGAGCCGAACAAACATGAGCCACTGACGGTCGTAGCATCAGGAGGCGTAATGTCGAGCAGCAGTACAACGAGCAACCTCAGCAATATCTCGGATTCGTCCCACAGTAGTGCGGAGGCGCCATCGTTAGCAAAGTCTCAATCACGACGTACGTCACTTTTCTCCCCCAGTCGAAAGTCCTCCATTACGTCTGTCAGCACCACAAAACCACTAGCTTCGTTCCTTTGTTATATCAAAATCACAGAGGAGGGGAACGGTTCGACCAGGGCGAAGAAGGACTTTCTAGACGCTTTGGAGACGAGCTTCAAAGCCTGAATATGGCCGCGAGATGCAGGTCTTGGTGTGCTTGATGTGGATCATGAGCTTTGCGCGGACATGTCGCTTCATGCATATAATGAGTTGTGGTTGCGTAGTAGTAACGTATTAAGCTAGACGGGTATCGATAATATCGCACTACTATATATACTACTGTTATGTATCAAGTAATGACGTGAAATGGGCCTCCATGCTCTAGAACTTTATATCCGGGCAGCTTTCTGTCCTGCTCGAGGCTGAATCCTTGCGATCTTGACTGCAAAGAAGAAATCCTTATGATTAAAGTTTCGCTACAGCCATTTTCTTACCAAGTGAATTGAGTCCTGTCCGCTGTTGGTTGAATTGCTTCCTCAAGAACTTGGTCTGAGCATTCCTGGGCAGGACATCCACCTCCCATACGCCACCCCTTAGCTTCTTATACCCACTGACCAGCAGATCTACATCTTTGTTGATTTTTCGCAACTGCTCCTCCTTCACGTCGGGGCTGGCCGCAGCGTCCTTCAAGACCACGTACGCGGTTGGCAATTCAGTGAGCCGATCTTGATCCCAAAGAGCAGCAACTCCAGCATCAGAGACTAGCGAATGCTCTTGTACGAGCGCTTCCATCTCCATGGGCGATACTTGGAATCCGTTGAATTTGATCAATTCCTTCGTCCTACCCACGACACTTACAAAGCCATCTTGGGAGATCGTACAAACATCCCCGGTATTGTAGAACCCATCTTTGTCGGTTAGTGGCTTCACCGACAGAGTCTCGACAGACACATATCCTTGAGCTATGTTGGGACCTCTGATATGCAGCTCACCGGGACCTCCTTCATCTGCGTCCTCGTTCGTGCCCTCCTTCCTCAACAGACATTCTATGTTCGGCATGATCTTCCCAACTGCTCCACGAGGGACATCGTGACCGACTCGCTTCCATGAGACATACGGCGCTGCTTCTGTCATTCCATACAGAAAGCTCATCTGCCAGTTGCCTTTCTTGTACAGTCGATCTAGTAGGTCATCTGTGAATGGTGCGCCGCCAATCTGGGTAATCTCCACGCTTGAAAAGTCGTACTTGTCCGTGATATTAGATGTCGCCAGCGCTTTGATAACAGTTGCTACGCCTTGTATGTTTGTTGCGGCTGTTGACTGCACTATCTGTCCCAACGTCTCTAGATCGAAAGCCGGCATGGCGTGATGCATGCAACCCATCCACGGTCCAAAGAAAAGAGGTTGAGTCGTCATGGCAATGTGCACAAATGGTGTGTATGCAACGATACGAGACTGAGCGTGCCATTGACGAGCATCATGGGCATAAAGCTGATAGCAATTAGACACGAAGTTGTAGTGAGAGAGCTGAACGCCTTTAGGGAGGCCCGTGGTTCCAGAAGAGAGGTGAATTGTGGCAAGATGTTTCGTAGTGTCCTCGTAATGAGGAATGGGAAGTATGGTATCGTCTAAGAAGTCGTCAGGTATGTGAAGATGACCGGGCGCTTTCTGTATGACGGTGATGATTGTTGGATCGTAGTGATCAACACTTGCCTTCTCTGCGAGCTCATCCGCTGCCACCTTGACCGCATCTTTGATGTTCTGCAGCGCAGCTCTGTATGCTAAGATGTATTTCGGCCTCGAGATAGCCAACCCATGGCCGATCTCTGCAGGCCTGAGTTGGTGATTAATCGGCGCGACTACACCACCAGTCCAGAGCACGGCGTGATACAACTCGACGAACTCAACACAGTTTGGAAGAATGAGTGCGAAACGGTGTCCAGCAGAGCAGTCCAGTTGCCTCTTCAAACCATGGGCCAGTCGCCCAGCACGATTGCGCAGCTCCCCGATGGTGATGGACCTGTTCGTGAGATTGTCCTTAGAGACCAGGTGTGACTCTGGGATCTGCCGATCTGGTGCGCTCTGGTGAAGCAGCTCTGTCAAATTGAGATCTGTCGGAACATTCGTTGTTCTGTCGGGCTTATATACCCTCATGCTATCAGTAGGTGCGAAAAATTGAGAGGAGAAGTCAGAAAAGGCAGTCTAGTAGAAAGGCTGGAAAAGGATTGTTGTCGGAGCAGGACGCCGGTTGCTACAGTACTCCAGACATTTTATCATTTCTTGAGGCAGAATCTAAAGCTCCCTTCTAGCATGATGAGTCCCCGAGATAACGTCTCCCTGCGAAAGTCCTAGCGATCCCTTTCGCTACATAAAGATATCAAACATTGAGTTTCCCCGCACGTGCGACCAACTTCGCCTCGGTCCCTCTGACGGTCCCAGAACCCCGAACCCCGACCATCAACTTTCAGCCTTACCGTCGTGCGTGCGCAGTTCGCTGACCAGTGTATGAGGCGGGCGGCCAGCATCAGCCGCAAAGCTACGGGCCGAAACCACCCAGGCAGACTCTACAGTGGCCAGACGGAGCTTGGCATTTCCATCCTGAGGTCTGTCAGCCTCGACGTCGTCCTCGGGGCATTGGACCCACCGCAGCGTCCGATCTGCTGGGATCGTGGCAGCAGCAGCATCAACGGTCCTCACAACAGTCGTCCTCCCCCGTGTCTGAATTCTCGGTCTTTTGATGCGTTCCAGGGGTCGAGTCGATCGAAGACCTAGTCAAAAGTCGACGGTCGCCGGGTTGGGGTGGAGCTCCGGCCAATCTGGCCGCTTATCGATATGAAGCGTGGAGAGGAAGCAAGACTGGCCGGTGAAAGCGAACTCAGCAGGACCATGGTCGTGTGCTCGGTACGCTCATTAATCTGCGCTTCAGGAGCCGCGGTGATACTCTGTATGTATTGCTCGTGACTGGCCTGGATACTGTGTGCGCAATGGCAAAATTGGCCGTCGACACAGTTTAATGGTTTGTAATAAATCCATCTCGCTCCTGTTCATGACTCTGCAGCATACAAGTATAAGAATGCCTATCCAGAGAGGTTGAAAGACTCTTCCTTGATCCAATAAACCATCATACAGAAGGCTTCCATACAAACCAATCTCCAATCGCAAAGCCTCGCCACAATGTCCACAATTACACTCGTGACCGGTGCCAATCAAGGTATTGGCCTAGCAACAGCCATGAGACTCGCAAAGGAGCACGCCCACCACGTCATCATTGCCTCGCGAAATGCTGAAGCAGGTGCCAAAGCTGCGGAGTCACTTCAAGCAGAAGGACACAAGGCATTCAGTGTTCAGCTCGACTTGACATCCCAATCATCAATTCAATCCGCGGCAACAACCATCAAAGACGAGTTCGGCCGCCTCGATGTCCTCGTTAACAATGCGGGTGTTCTTCTCGACGGCAAAGATGCAAACAAGAGCTTCCATGATCTGCTCACCGAGACCTTCACCACAAATGTCGTTGGCACAGCTGATTTGACTGAAGCCATGATCCCTCTTCTCCGATTGTCACCCCTGCCACGGTTGATCTTCGTGTCGTCGCGAATGGGTTCGTTGCATCAGGCAACGGTACGAGACACACCGTTCTTCGCAATCGACTACAAGGTGTATGATGCGAGCAAGGCCGCGACCAACATGCTCGCCCTGAACTATGCTCGAATCCTGGAGGACGTTGGCGCTCGAGTCAACGTTGTTTGTCCTGGCCTGGTGAGCACGAACTTGACCGGGTATACTCAATGGGGTACGTCGACTGAAGTTGGTGCTCAACGAATTGTCGAGCTGGCTACTGCGGGAAAGGACGGCCCCACAGCGACGTTCTCGGACAGCAACGGAGAGATTGCTTGGTAGCACCTTATACCATAGTTACAGCGAGATTGAGTAGAAAACCTAAATGGTCAGACTCAGCATTCCAGGAATTCAACCACTGTGCATGAAATGCTTCATCGCGCCTCTTCTTGGCTTCCACCAACTCGCCAAATGTTGTGATAGACAGAACTCCAGTTCCAAGTTCTCCTAGCCATGTTTCCTCGCTTCTCGCTTCCCATTGTGTCTTGGCTGCTGGAAGCGGCAACATCCACGGCGTTTCGGTGGTTGCGCAGTCGGCTCTTGTGAAAGTAACGACTGTGCGGGAGATGAGAAACCAGATACTCGATGTTCTGCTGAGCGTCAGCTAAATCCGCTTGTTGAGGAACTGCCTACCTTCGTCGTGCTTCAGCAAATATCCAATCTTCCCATGTCAGACTCGGGTTTGCTGCTTCACTCTCGCAGAATCTACCATGGTGCATCTCGAGGAACCGATCGCATAGTATCTAGGAAAGTCAGAACAGCTCGATTCAGGATAAAATGTACAGACACGACTTGATAAGGCCATCTCCCAATTCCAATCAGGATCGCGAGTCGCACCATCGGCAACTCGCATGACCATGTAGACAGTATGCGCCTGGATAGCAGCCAGAAGGTCTTCCTTCGTAATGGTAGAGAGCTGCTCAGATGAGTGATTGATAGACTTAAGGGCGATATCGGCTCACCTGCTGCATCACCCGTCTTTGTTCGGCAAGGATACTCCTCCATAGAAAGGGTTTAATGTCCTGCGAGCGCGACGCGAACGTCTGTGCAAGGTGCATGCAGATTGTAAGCGATTCAGGCATGTTGCGATTCCAGTGGGGATGAATGAAGCAAGGGAATGTTTCTCTTCGTGTCATCTGTCCGGGAATGGCGCACAATGCGTCGACTATGAGACCCGCATCGTGCTCGGCTACTAGGTGTGGTTTTCGGAGTCGTGTCAAGCATCCGAATTCCATGGAATCGCGGCATCCATCCGTCTGACTATCGATACTGGCTTCCCACACATAAGATGCTTGGTCAATAGCCAAAGAGGAGCCCCTTGTCACGCCTCGAAGTCCTGCATTCCCATATGGACCACCTAATATATCAGCTGAGAGAAGGCTTTGCCCAAGAAGAGCATCTTGATCTCTACTACTCTCAGCCAGCGAGGAGCGGTCACCCATGTTTGTCTCGCCACTACTGGCAGATAGTATAGCGATAGAGTGACCGTAAAGGCATTCCAAACCCTTCGTCAAGCATCGAGAACATGGTGATCCAAAGCTGCATTTTGCTTTTGCAGCATTGCAGGCACGACATGATCTTCTACGTGGAGTTGGTCTGTTCTGCGCACGACAACAGTAAGACACGTGCCTCTTGAAAGCGAGTGCTGTGCCAACATGTCAGCAAGGTATACATCCTTTGGATGCGCGTGGCTTCAATACCTGTGGCGAAGGGCTTGTTGCAAAACGCGCAGAATTGCACACTATCTGTGGACTTCTTGAAAGCGGGGTCAGACGTGTGCATCGTGGTACATACGGTCGATGTGTTGGTGGTACTCATAATAAGCAACAATTCGCACTGGGTAAAGTCAGTAGCGGGCGGTCTGATTTGTCAGTTGCGGCGGAGCTCGCCAATCCGACATTACGATACCTGCCGTAGCGTCCTAATCTCAGCCTTACCTGGCACTCATCAGTTTTAGTGCAATGCACGCTTTGAACGTGATCAAAACTCGAGCCGCCAGTGATTGACACTAATGCTAGACGATACCTGGTACCAGCCCCCTAAGACGAAGAAACAACATGTAGTATATACCATAATCATCTTCATTCATGTCTCATACTAAAACACTAAAAGATAGCACAGTGGACAAACAGCATTGCAGACATGCACCCCCAGCGCCAATGCTTTGTTGCTCCAAGCTACATTGCACGTCTAGCAGTCAATGTAATGTCCTTTCCTTTGGCGTCCGCCTGCTTTTGTGCGCCTCGTCTGTGCCAATGCATAACATTAGGAAAGTTCGAGTCACTCGTGGTTGTCACAGGGACGCGCTTGTAGATTTCTTCATCGGTGGTGTGGGTATTAATGGAGGCAGATAGGAACTGTATGGTGCCGAGGCGCCTTTGGTAGTGTGTTGCACCCTGATCGGTCGCTCAGGTAGGTACCGTTACCGTATAGACCACTGTAATCGATATGTCCCTATGCTCTTCAGACGCCGAGATAGTGTTGCTCACGGTTACCCAGGGCTTCTAGCTGCCACGTAGCGCCATCAAAACCGGTGAAGGAAGTGCAAGAACAGCTTCTCTTTGCCTTTCGCACAGCGTAAGATGGAGTCGTCCCGCTCGTATGCGGTGAGAGAGAGGGAAGCGAGCCCGACGATGGATACTACGTCCGTCGGCTCATGCTTCGATTGACCGCGTTGCTAAAACGATTGTGCGTCGAAGACGTAGGTGCATGACGGTGTGCTAGACTTCCAACGTGATGTTTCCCTGTCACATGTTAGCTACGAGATCAAAGATGCAGGAAAACGCGTACCGTCACAACATGCTCTGACATCCTCGAGCCCTGGCTTCTCTACTTGCTCTTTTTGCCTTCGAGCTTCTTCCTCTTCGGCATTCCGACCGTCGCTAATAACGCTAGCATCATATATACTGCTGGTCTCGCGGTATTGTGACGATGAATCGCCTGCGTTTGGTGCGTTGTCAGATTTTGTCCTGCTTGTCATGGAGCCAAACATCTTTGAGATTCTCGATGCACTGCCTGCTCGTATGGTCCGATCCCTGTCTTGTGGCACATCGAGTCGGCTGCGGCGGATAGTATCGTTGTTCGAATTCATGGTTGGAGACTGTATCCCTTGCGACTGTGATAGTTGCGAGTTTGAAGATCCGGCAACACCACCTACAGGCATAGACTGTCGTCCAACTCTGCGGCTCGTACTCGCAGTCGTCCTTGAGTTGTAGCTAGACATGCTCATTCTGCTGTCGTTCGGGACAAGGCGCGCGCCATATCCATTAACACTGAACTCGGCAATATCTTCGTTGGTGATGTCGTTGCCGCTACCAGCAGTAGTGCCTGATGCATCTTCTTCAGCACGGTGCAGCAGATAGCTCAACGCGTTGAACCAAGTCTCGTGTCGCTGACCAGTGGAAGCTGTGAATTTGACCTTTCTGCCAGGCGTTGTGACCTCTAGACTCTTCCTATGAAGTCCAGGTGGCATCGGATTGTCATCGCTGACTACCCGGACACTTTCGATCGCAACACTCTTTGCCTTCAGCTCGGCTCTACCGGCAGTCTGTGGATCTTGGTCCGACCAGTACAGTGTCTTCGTGTATGGGTGGACCCAGAAGTATCTGCGATGTCGTGTGCTCGACATCTCTTTACTTCCTGTTTTGCGCGTGTATTTCCACAAATATTCTCCAATCATCGTCTGAGTAATAGCTTGAATCATCCGTGGGTCAGTACCAGGGCCAGCTACAAAACCAGGGCCAGGAGCCTGCTGATCAGCGCGAATGTTAAATCGTTCATCGAGCTCTGATGCGAATGAGGATACTGATGATCGTCGCGACATTTGTGAGCCAGTACCGCGCTTGCCATTCTGTCCAACACGACTTGCTGTTCGCACAGATTCCGTCGGCGTCTTCGTTCGTCGCATCGCCGAGGCAGGCATGATGGGCGGACCCATAACACCACCTTGTCTGATAATAGAACCCTGCCGTGTTGGAGACACATTCTGATTGGCCTTTGCAATAATGTCTTTGTGGTCTGAAGGAAGCGGTGGATGACTCTGCGACACCATACTAGACGACCGGTTGCTCGTTACACTAGAAGGCCAAGGTGGAGGCGTTGATGGAATGGCAGTAGGGTCCTCAATGATTGGCAAAACCTCCCGAGTTCGAGATGTTGATCGCCTAGGGTAGCGAGTGGGCGACGCTGATGTTCTCGTACCTGGACTTTGGTTGCGAGCAGGAATGATAACAGGCGCCAGAGGAGCTTTTCTTGGCTTAGAAGCCTGGTCTAGCTGTTCCCCTCGAAGGAACGTCTGAGAGCCTTGATCATGGCTCATGGTTGGCCTAGTTAGCGGACCTCCAAACTCGTCAGTGCTCCGTCCACTTCGTGTTGGCACAGCATTGCCAGAAATGTCCTTCAATGCCGATGAAGTAGACTGGCCAAGACCGTCAATCGCACCACTGGTGTCATCTTCCCTGATGGTCGTAGGTTCGTCCTTGTTTGCGGCCGCAAGGCCTGATCCTTCTGCAGCGGAAGCGAGGAGACGGCCTCCAACGATTTTTTCGGCTGTCCTGGGTCTTTCCGGACTCCGCCTAAATCTTCCAGATTGTACTGGTTTTGCTAGCTGAGGTGGCGTCGGATGCGTTTCCTGCGACAAGATAGAGGAGTAACCTGACCCTTTCAGCGCAGCGTGTCGAGCGTCGGAAGCCCGCAGAGCGTTCTGCAGTTGTTCCACCTCCTGGCGATGGGTATATATCTCTCCGTGTAGCCTACCGAGTTCCTGGCTATGGTCTGCGTATTGTCGCTGAATCAGGTCATCTTTGACGTCGACCTTCTTCCTTAGCTTGTTCAGCTCTTCTTGGTAACTCAGCTGCAAGGCTTCAAGCTCTGACTGCTTATTGCCTAGTTGTTGAGTGTAGGTAGCGATTTGTGATTGGAGCATAGCAAGCTCTTCGCCGTGCCTTGCCTGCATTCTTTCCACGTTCTCAGCATTGCCATCGATTTGCCTCCGCATCCGCTCCGAATCTTGATTGTGAGTCGATCGCATTGTCTCAAGCTCGGACTGTTTACTGCCTATTTGTTGAGTGTGAGCAACAATTTGTCCCTGGAGGCCTTCGAGTTCGGTGTTGTGCGTGCTCCGCAAGGCTTGAAGCTCCGCCTCCTTGTTGCTCATCTCTTCGCTGTGACCAGAAACTTGTCTTCTTAGACCTTGCAGCTCAGCGTTGTGGACAGCGGCAAGCTTCTCAAACTCTGTCTGTTTGGTTCCCATCTCTTGACTGTAGCCAGAAATCTGGCCCCTCAGCTTGTCGAGTTCGTCGCTGTGGACGTTTCGTAAAGTCTCAAGCTCCCTCCGCTTCTTGCTGACCTCGTCACCGTGACTGGCGATCTGTGCCTTCAGCTTGTCAGATTCTGTCGCGTGCATGACTCTGAGATGTTCTAATTCAGCTTGGGACCTGGCAAGCGTGGCTGCGTGGCTGCTACGCAGGCCATCAAGCTCGACTTGCTTGTTGTCAATCTCCTCCTTGTGAACAGAAAGCTGTCCTCTTAGCACGTCAACCTCCGCAGCATGAATATTACGTAGGTTTACGACCTCGACTTCCCTTCCTTCCAGGGTCGTGGCATGATCAGCGCGAAGATTGTTCAGCTCGGTCTCTTTCTGCACAAGTTCGGCAGCATGAGCTCTGCGCAGATCTTCTACTTCTGACTCCTTCTTCGTAAGAGCTGCGGAGTGGGCATTTCTCACGTCTTCGAGTTCGGTTTGCCTGCTTGCAAGCTCTGACGTATGGGCGCCGCGCAAGTTGTCAAGCTCAGCTGCATTAGCTGCCAGAGCTGCTGCATGACTGCCACGAAGACCTTCTAGCTCAGCGTCTTTCGTTGCAAGATTGGAAGCATGCGTTTCTCTTAGACCACCCATTTGTGACTCTAATCTTGCCACGTCCGCTGCCTGACTGCTTCGCAAGACCTCCAGCTGAGACTCCCTTTCCGTAGCCGCCATAGCGTGTGCGTTTCGTAGGCTTTCGAGACTAGCAGCTGCAGCAGCAAGTGCTGCAGCATTACTCTTGCGCGACTCGCCAAGCTCAGTCTCTTTCGCAGCAAGATGAGCTTGCAGCTGTTCTAGCTGTGTTCTTGTGGCTGCTCTGTCGTAACCAGGGGAGTGCACAGGCATACTATCTTGCGACAATACTCCGGAATACTGATGCTGGGGTAAGGACTTGCCCTCGACGTGCCCAGGTGTGCTTGGCTCATGTACTTCGTCCCAAACGGTTCTCGGAGGCGTGATGTGACTACTAGTCGGTCTGCTTGGGCTCTCGCTCATGCCACGCTGTGGAGTGTATT
>Ga0210040_10006547_pt1 | contig 14464 bp, 11 predicted proteins | sample CryGeyCG12114_NA_FD_185462 | JGI IMG/M metagenome (GOLD analysis project Ga0210040, IMG submission 185462) | Groundwater microbial communities from aquifer - Crystal Geyser CG19_WC_8/21/14_NA (SPAdes) (version 2) | ecosystem: Environmental > Aquatic > Deep subsurface > Groundwater | place: USA... | reverse complement strand
CCGGATCAGCCGCGCGAGGTAGCTTTCCGCCGCATGGATCGGCACCCCGCACATCGGAATGGGTTCGCCGCCATGGTCCCCGCGCCTCGTCAGCGCGATATCGAGGCAGGCCGCCGCGGCTTTCGCATCGTCGAAGAACAGCTCGAAGAAGTCGCCCATGCGGTAGAACAGCAGGGCATCACCGGCCTCGGCCTTGAGGCGGTGATATTGCTGCATCATCGGGGTGTCGGCATCGGACCGGGCCATTGAAGCGGGTTAGCGGCTCGCAATGATGGAGGCGAGGGGCTAAAGGCCGCCGCCATGTCCGAAAGCAACGTCAAGTTTTCCGAAGCGGAAGCGCTGGACTTCCACGCACGCGGCCGCCCTGGCAAGATCGAGATCGTCGCCTCCAAACCGATGGCGACCCAACGCGACCTCAGCCTCGCTTACTCCCCCGGCGTCGCCGTGCCGGTCCGCGCCATCGCCGAGGACCCCGCCACCGCCTACGACTATACCGCCAAGGGCAATCTGGTCGCCGTGATCTCCAACGGGACGGCCATCCTTGGTCTCGGCAACCTCGGCGCGCTCGCCTCCAAGCCGGTGATGGAAGGCAAGGCGGTGCTGTTCAAGCGGTTCGCCGACGTCGATTCGATCGACCTCGAACTCGCCACCGAGGACCCCCAGCGCTTCATCGACGCCGTCTCGCTGCTGGAGCCCACCTTCGGCGGCATCAACCTCGAGGACATTGCCGCCCCCGACTGCTTCGTGATCGAGCAGGCCCTGCGCGAGCGGATGAACATCCCGGTCTTCCACGACGACCAGCACGGCACGGCCATCATCACGGCCGCCGGCCTCATCAACGCCTGCCTGCTGACCGGGCGCGACCTCAAGGACGTCAAGGTGGTGGTGAATGGCGCCGGCGCCGCCGCGATTGCCTGCACCGAGCTGATCAAGGCGATGGGCGTGCGGTCCGACCACGTCATCATGTGCGACCGAAGCGGGGTCATCCACAAGGACCGCGACGACCTTGACCAGTGGAAGAGTGCCCATGCGGTCGAGACCGAGCGGCGCTCGCTCGAAGAGGCACTGGACGGCGCCGATGTCTTCCTCGGCCTTTCCGCCGCACGGGCTCTCAAGCCCGAGTGGGTGATGAAGATGCGGCCCCAGCCGATCATCTTCGCAATGGCCAACCCCGACCCGGAGATCACGCCGCCGGAGGCGAAGGCCGCCCGACCCGACGCAATCGTCGCGACCGGCCGCTCCGACTATCCGAACCAGGTCAACAACGTCCTCGGTTTCCCCTTCATCTTCCGCGGCGCGCTCGACGTGCGCGCGACCGCCATCAATGACGAGATGAAGATCGCCGCCGCCAACGCGCTGGCCGAGTTGGCCCGTGAAGCGGTGCCGGAAGAAGTCGCCGCAGCCTATGGCGGCAAGAGCCAGCGCTTCGGCGCCGACTACATCATCCCCGCGCCCTTCGACCCCCGGCTGATGGAGATCGTGCCCGTCGCCGTCGCCAAGGCCGCCATGGCGTCCGGCGTCGCCCAGCGCCCGATCGACAACATGGCCGCCTACCGCCAGTCGCTCCGCGCCCGGCTCAACCCCACCGTCAGCGTCCTCAGCCTTGCCTACGAAGCGGCCAAGGCCGATCCCAAGCGAGTCCTCTTCGCCGAGGGCGAGGAGCAAGTCGTGCTGCGGGCCGCCATCGCCTTCAAGGATGGCGGCTATGGCACGCCGGTGCTGGTCGGCCGTGACGATGTCCACGATCTCCTGCGCGAGCTCGGGGTTGACGATCCGTCGGGGTACGAGGTGCTCAACAGCCGCAACTCGCCCCTCGTCGGGCGCGCGGTGGACCACCTCTATGCCCGCCTGCAGCGCAAGGGTTTCCTCCGCCGCGAGATCGAGCGGATGGTCAACCAGGACCGCAACTACTTTGCCGCCGCCATGCTCGCGCTCGGTGAAGCGGACGCGATGATCACCGGTGTCACCCGTCCGTTCAGCCAGTCCTTGCGCCAGGTCGAGATGGTGATCGACCATGAAGAGGACAGCGATCCCTTCGGCGTCAACATCATCGTCGGCCAGAACCAGACGGTGCTGATCGCCGACACGGCCGTGACCGAGCGTCCAACCGCCGAGCAGCTTGCCGCCATTGCCATCCGTTCGGCGGCCTTTGCGCGCCGCATGGGCCAGGAACCGCGGGTCGCCTTTGTCAGCTACACGACGTTCGGCAATCCGCCGGGCGCCTTCGTCGGCAATCTGCGCGAAGCCGTCGCGCTGCTCGACAGCCGCCAGGTCGATTTCGAATATGAGGGCGAGATGGCACCCGACCTGGCGCTCAACCACGAGATGCAGCGGCGCTATTATCCGTTCAGCCGCCTGTCCGGGTCGGCCAACATCCTGATCATGCCCGGCCTCCAGTCGGCCAGCCTGTCAGCCAAGCTTCTCCGCGCGGTCGGCGGCGAGAATGTGCTCGGGCCCTTCCTCCTGGGCATGAAGCAGCCCGTGCAGATCGCGCCCATGACGGCAAGCGCCAGCGATCTCGTCACCCTTGCCGTGCTTGCGGCTGGCGGCGCCGACCGGGCCCGCAAGGCCTAGGGCAGGCCCTGCGGCCGAGCGCTCAGGAGATCGGTTAAACGCGCTCGACGCTCGACACGGCGTCGGCGCTGCGAAGCGCGGCCATGATCGCGTGCAGGTGCGCCAGGTCGTGCACTTCCACGTCGACATGGAAGGTGTGAAAGCTTCCATCCCGGTGGACCTGGGCCAGATTGACGATGTTGGCGCCCTGGTTGCCAAGGATGGTCGCCATGGTGCCGAGCGCACCGGCCACGTCGCGCAGGATAATGCACAAGCGGGCAGCGGCACCGTCGCTGTCGTCGCTCCACGACAGGTCCAGCCAGTCGGCATCGATCCCGCTTGCCAGCAGGTCGCAGCCGATCGCGTGGACCTCGATCTCCTCGTCCTCGCGCCTGAGGCCGACGATCCGGTCCCCCGGAATGGGGTGGCAGCAGGGGGCCAGGTGGAAGGCGACGCCCGGTGTCAGCCCGCGGATCGAGATCGCGCGGCGCTGGGCGACGGGCCGCGGCGCGACATCGCCGCCGGTGGAGCCCGGCATCAGCGCTTCCATCAGCGCCTCGTCGCCGACCCGCTTACGGGCGATGGCGACCATCAGCGCATCCTCGTCGTCGATCTTCAGCTTCTTGAGCGCGCGCGGCAGCGCTTCCCTGGGCAGGGCGACCGGCAGCCGGGCGACGATCTCGTCGAAGATCTTCCGGCCGAGCTCGACTGTCTCGTCGCGCTCCTTGTGGCGAACGAACCGCCGGATGGCCGAGCGCGCCTTGCCGGTGGCGACGAAGCGTAGCCAGCTGGGCTGCGGGGTCTGTGCATCGGAGGTCAGGATTTCCACCTGGTCGCCATTGTCGAGCAGGGTGCGCAGCGGCACCACGCGCCCGTTGACCTTAGCTCCCACCGTCTTGTCGCCCAGCCGGGTGTGCACCGCATAGGCAAAGTCGACCGGCGTCGCGCCCTTGGGAAGCTGGATCAGTTCGCCCTTCGGCGTGAAAGCGAAGATCCGGTCCTGGTACATCGCCATCCGGGTATGCTCGAGCAGCTCCTCGGGGCTTGCGGCATGGTCGAGGATTTCGACGAGATCGTCGATCCACGGCACGTGGATGTCGGCTGCGGGCTTGCCTTCCTTGTAGGCCCAGTGCGCCGCCAGTCCCTTTTCGGCTCGCAGGTGCATGGCCCGGGTGCGGATCTGCACCTCGATCCGCATCTTGCTGTCGTGAATGACGGAGGTGTGGAGCGAGCAGTAGCCGTTGCGCTTGGGCGTCGAGATGAAGTCCTTGTAGCGGCCCGGGACCATCGGCCAGCGACGGTGGATCAGGCCCAGCGCGCGGTAACATTGCTCCTCGTCGTCGACGATGACCCGGAAGGCCATGACGTCCGACAATTGCTCGAAGCTGATGTGGCGCTCGGCCATCTTCCGCCAGATGGAAAAGGGATGCTTCTCCCGCCCGGTGACCTCGGCCTCGAGGCCGTTGTCGGCAAGGTGCAGCTGGAGGCCGAGGCCGATCCGGCTGACGAGGTCGCCGCCCTCGGCATGGAGCTGCGCAAGCCGCCTTGTGATTGACGCGTAGGCGTCCGGTTCCAGCTCGCGGAAGGACAGCGTCTGCATCTCGTTCATGATCTCGTACATGCCGATCCGCTCGGCCAGCGGGGCATAGATATCCATGGTCTCGCGGGCGATGCGCCGGCGCTTGTCTTCATTCTTGATGTGGTGAAGCGTGCGCATGTTGTGCAGCCGGTCGGCCAGCTTCACCAGCAGCACCCGGATATCGCCGGACAGTGCCAGCAGGAACTTGCGGAGGTTCTCCGCTGCCCGCTCGTTTTCCGACTGCGCCTCGATCTTGGACAGCTTGGTCACGCCATCGACCAGCCGGGCGACACTTGCCCCGAACAGTTTCTCCACTTCCTCGGGAGTTGCGACCGTATCCTCGATCGTGTCGTGGAGGATGCCGGTGACGATCGTCTCGTCGTCGAGCTTCAGGTCGGTCAGGATGCCCGCCACCTCGATCGGGTGACTGAAATAGGGATCGCCCGACGCCCGGGTCTGCGAACCATGCGCCTTCATCGAGAAGACGTAGGCGCGGTTGATCAATCCCTCATCGGCATCGGGATCGTAGGAGCGGACCCGCTCGACCAGCTCATATTGGCGCAGCACCTTCCCTATGTGGGCTGTCCGGCGCCCCTGTTGCAAGTGCGAAAAGGTGCATCCTGACGGCAACATTGATGTATGTTAGGGGAGCCACGCTGGCCAAGCCGACCGTTCTATGCTCATCTCCTTCGCGCCTGCTCGGCAAGGGGTACTATCTGCATGGCGCGTGATGCCGGATACGTCAGGACATTCAAGCTTGCTGCCGAGCAATGTCCAATACCTCCAGCCGTCGATCTGATCGGCGAACGCTGGACTTGTCTCATCCTTCGCGGGGCGATGCTCGGCCTCTGCCACTTCGAGGAGTTTCAGGCTTGCCTTGGCATTGCCCGCAACATCCTCAGTGACCGACTTGGACGGCTGGTCGCGGCGGACATCCTCGCCCGAACTCCCGATCCGCACGACCGGCGCAAGGTCGTCTATGCGCTGACCGAGCGTGGGGCGAACCTGCTGCCGGTTCTGGTGGCCTTGCGCCAGTGGGCAATGGATGCCGGGCTCGGCAAGGCCAGCTACCCGGAACTCTGCGATCGCCGCGATCGTCGTCCGGTCGGCCGTATAGCCGTGGTCTCCCACGACGGCCGTCCGTTGTCGCTCGAGGATCTGGTGTGGGTCGGACCCAAGGACGAGGAATTCTCGCCGCCCCAACCCGAACGACTAAAGCGGGCCGCCGCGTAAGCGGTCGGCCGGTCGCTTCAGCCCGCTTTCGGCTTACTCGTAGTCGCCGCCCGACGGAGTCGGACGCGGCGGCGCGGCGGCGGTCAGGCGGAGCGCTTCGGCCGACTCGCTGAGCGAAGCCAGCTCGTCCGTCGCATCCTCTTCGTCGATCTGGACACGCTGCAGGCTCGACACGACCGCTTCCTGAAGCTCGCGCGGACGCACCGTTTCTTCCGCGATCTCGCGCAGGGCCACGACCGGATTCTTGTCGCGGTCACGATCGATGGTGAGGTCCGCGCCGCCCGAGATCTGCCGCGCGCGCTGGGCCGCCAGCAGGACGAGATCGAAGCGGTTGGGAATCTTGTCGACGCAATCTTCGACAGTGACGCGTGCCATATGGCGTGGCCTTCGTGTTAGCGGATGTGGCGGGAAACAGGCCGTGGACCTAAGGCGAAGACGGTTCCAAGTCAAGGAAAGCAGCCCTTTGCGCTTCCGGAACGTTGTGCCTTGCCGAGATGCTTGCGCTGTTCTCCCGTCCGGCTACCGAGCCTCCCATGACCAATCCGCAGCCCGTGTCGCTATCCACGGCCGCGCGCATCAGCGCGGAGGTGGCGGGCACGCGTCTCACCCTGCTGGAAGGCGGGCGGGAGCGGATGACCACCCTGCTTGCCATGATCGACGATGCGCGCCTGTCAGTGCGGCTCCTGTTCTACATGATGGACGGCGATGCCGCCGGCGAGGCCGTGCGCGACGCCCTGGTCCGGGCCGCACGGCGCGGCTGCACGGTGCACGTCATCCTCGACGGCTTCGGCTCCGACCTTCCCGGCGGCTTCCTTGATCCGCTGATCGAGGCCGGCGGGCACAGCTGCCTGTTCCATCCCCGGCTGGGCGCCCGCTACCTGCTGCGTAATCACCAGAAGCTGGTGGTGGTCGACGACAAGCAGGCGCTGACCGGCGGCGCCAACGTCACCGTGGATTACATGAGCGACCATGGCGAGGAGCGCTGGCGCGACCTGTGGCTGCACCTTCAGGGACCCGCCGTCCGACCTGCGACGCGCTACTTCGATGCCATCCGCGCCTGGACCACCGCGTCCCGGCCGCGACTGCGCGAGCTACGCCGCCTGCTGCACCGCCACACCCAGCACAAGGGCGCGCTGCAGTGGCAATTCTCGGGGCCGATCCGCCGCGGCCACCCATGGACGATGGGGCTTGCCCGCGACCTCGCCAACGCCCGCAAGCTCGACATGATCTCGGCCTATTTCTCGCCGCCGTTCGCCATGCTGCGGCGCTTGTGGCGGCTCGGCGATGCCGGGCAGGTGCGGATCATCACGGCCGCGCGGTCCGACAACAACGCCACCATTGCGGCCGCCCGCCACACCTACAAGCGCCTGCTCCGGCACCGGGTCCGCATGTTCGAGTTCCTGCCCGAGAAGCTCCACACCAAGCTGGTCATCGTCGATGACGTGGTGCACCTCGGCTCCGCAAACTTCGATTTCCGCAGCCTGTACCTCAACCTCGAGATGATGCTGCGGATCGACGACAAGGCCTTCGCCGAACAGCTGCGCGGCTATTTCGAACGGCAGCTGGCCGAGAGCATGGAAATCACCCCCGACATCCACCGGGCGCGCTCGACCTTCTTCAAGCGGCTCAGATGGACGCTCAGCAACTTCCTGGTGACGGCGGTGGATTATACGGTGACCCGGCGCCTGAACTTCGGCCCCGAGCGCTGAGACCGCCTATTCGGCCGGCTCGCGCCAGGCCCAGAACAAGGTCGCAGGCGGCACGTTGACCCATTCGAAACCGCGCTCAAGCCGCTCGAACACCGGCGCGATGAAGTCCCGCACCTTGGGGCTGAACTGATAGACGAGGAACGCCCCGCCGGGCCGGATCGCGCGCGCGGTCGCGGCGCCGATCGCATCGCCGACACCCGGCGGCAGGGTGGAGAAAGGCAGGCCCGACAGAACGTAGTCGGCCTTGCCGAGATTGCGGTCCGCAAGCACCTTCTCGACATCCGCGGCGCTGGCCGTGACGGCGATCAGCCGGTCGTCGTCGATGCTCTCCTTGAGGAAGGCGGTGAACTCGGCATTGGTGTCGATGGTGACCAGGCGCGCATCCTCGGGCAGCCGGTCGAGGATGACACGCGTGAAGGTCCCGACACCCGGGCCATATTCGACGAACAAGCGCGTCTCCGCCCAGTTCACCGGACCAAGCATGCGGTCGATGAGGCGGCGCGAGCTCGGGATCACCGAGCCGACCATCACGGGATTCTTGAGGAAGCCGCGGAGGAAGGCGAGGCGTTCGGAGCCGGTTCGGCTGCGTCGGGTGTGGCGGCGCCGTTCCTTGAGCGCTCGGGCAGTCGTGGCTTGCATGGGGGCTCCGGCTAGGGCGTCGGCGGGATGGAGGCAACCGAAAAGCAAATGCCCACCGCCTTGGCAAGTTCCGGCAGGACGTTAGGACGAGCCCCATGGCGGACAGCGCACCTCGACGGCAGCGGGTTGGTGGCTCGGCGCTCACCACTCCCCACTTTCTCCTGCTCTACTCGGCCATGCTGGTCGCGGCGGCCGGCAACACGGCGCTGCAATCGGTCATGCCGGCGATCGGCCGGGAGATCGGCATTGCCGACCTGTGGGTCGCGATCGCTTATACCTGGAGCGCCATCTTCTGGGTCTTGCTGGCCCCTTTCTGGGCAGAGAAGAGCGACCATCACGGCCGCAAGGCGCTGACCCTGCTGGGCATCGGCGGCTTCATCGTCTCGATGCTCTTGTGCGGGCTGGTGCTGATGGCGGGCCTTGCCGGCTGGCTCGCCCCGGCGCTGACCTTTGTCCTGTTCGGCCTCTTCCGGGCGATCTACGGTGCGCTGGGCTGCGCGACGCCCAGTGCGACCCAGGCCTATCTCGCCAGCAAGACCCGCCGCTCCGCCCGCACTGCGCAGCTGTCGGCCCTGTCCTCCTCCTTCGGCCTCGGAACCATCGTCGGGCCGGCACTCGCCCCCTTGTTCGTGCTGCCCTTCGTGGGGCTGCCGGGCCCGTTGTTCGCCTTTGCCCTTGTCGCCGTCATCGTGTTCGTGGCGATCGTCGTCGGCCTTCCGGAGGATCGCGGCGGTCCCGGCAAGGGGCGCGGCGCAGCGATGAGCTACCCCTCCATCGCATCCATGATCACCGGCGCAAGCGTTCGCGCCGCGACCGCGCCGACCCGCCAGAAGAGGCTCTCCTGGCGCGATCCGCGCATCAGCCGCTGGATCCTGGCCGGAGTGATCGCCGGCCATGCCCAAGCGGCGACCCTGACCTGCATCGGATTCTTCATCATCGACACCCTGGCCATTCCGCCGCGCGGGGCCGAACAGCCGATCGCCATCGTCATGATGGCCGGCGCGGGCGGGACGCTGGCCGCGCAATGGGGGCTGATCCCCAAGCTCGACCTTAGCCCGCGGGCACTGATCGTCTGGGGCTCGCTGATCGCCGCCGCCGGTCTTGGCGTCACCGCGGTTGCAAGCGACCTCTACGGCCTGGTGCTTGGTTTTGGCATCACGTCCATCGGCTTCGGCTTTACCCGCCCGGGCTTTACCGGCGGCGCCAGCCTGGCCGTTCCGCTGGCCGAGCAGGGCGGCGTGGCGGGCGTGATCACCTCGGCCAACGGGATCAGCTATGTCGCCGCGCCTGGCCTCGGCATGGCGCTCTACGCGTTCGACCCGCACCTTCCCTTCGGAATTGCCGTGCTGGTGGTGCTGGCCCTCGCCTGGTGGGGCCGGAGCCTGCGCTGATCGCAGTTCCGGCCCACCGGCGGGTTCAGGGCTTCTCGGCCCGCCGCGGCTGCAGCATGCCCGGCGTGATGAAGCCGATGCCGCCCCGATCGGGCCGCACCGCATCGCTCTTCAGCGTGTCCTGGATCCGCTCATATTCGGTCAGCATCTCGGGCGTAACGGACGCGCGCGTCTCGGTCAGGGCCTTCTCGAAGTCGGCCATGGTCACTTCCGCGCTGTCCAGCCCGCGGCGCAGCGCCGTTAGACCCGCCCGGCGGCTAAGGTCCTCGAGGTCGGCCCCGGTGAAGCGGTCGGTCCGCTGCGCCAGCGATTCAAGGTTCACGTCACTGGCCAGCGGCATCGACTTGGTGTGAATCGCAAGGATCCGCCGCCGTCCCGCGACGTCCGGGGGGCCGACGTAGACAAGCTCGTCGAAACGCCCCGGCCGAAGCAGCGCCGGATCGATCAGGTTCGGCCGGTTGGTGGCGCCGATCAGCACCACGCCCTGCAGTTCCTCGAGGCCGTCCATCTCCGCCAGGATGGTGTTGACCACCCGCTCGGTGACCTGCGGCTCGCCAAGGCCGCCGCCACGCGCCGGCACCAGGCTGTCGAGTTCGTCGATGAAGATCACCGTCGGCGCGACCTGCCGGGCGCGGGCGAACAGCCGGGCGATCTGCTGCTCGCTTTCGCCATACCATTTGCTGAGCAGGTCCGAGCTCTTGGTGGCGATGAAGTTGGCCTGGCTTTCACGCGCCGCGGCCTTGGCGAGCAGCGTCTTGCCGGTGCCCGGGGGCCCATAGAGCAGGAAGCCCTTGGCCGGGCGGATGCCGACCCGGCGGAACGCTTCAGGATGCTTGAGCGGCAGCTCGACGCCTTCCTTGAGCTTGGTCGCCGCCGCATCCAGTCCGCCGACATCGTCCCAGCCGATGGTTGGCACCTGCACCATCACCTCGCGCATGGCGGAGGGCTGCACCCGCTTTAGCGCATTGTCGAAGTCGCTGCCGAGCACGCTCAGCCGGTCCAGCAACTCCGTCGGGATGGTCCCGTCGGCAAGGTTGATTTCGGGCATGATCCGCCGGACCGCTTCCAGCGCCGCTTCGCGGGTCAGGGCCGCAAGGTCGGCCCCGACGAAGCCGTAGGTCCGCCGGGCGAGTTCATCGAGCTCGACCCCTTCGGCCAGCGGCATGCCGCGGGTGTGGATGCCGAGGATCTCGCGCCGCCCGGTCTCGTCGGGCACGCCGACCACGATCTCGCGGTCGAACCGCCCCGGCCGGCGGAGCGCCTCATCGATGGCCTCGGGCCGGTTGGTGGCGGCGATCACCACCAGGTTCTGGCGCGGCTCCAGCCCGTCCATCAGGGTCAGCAACTGGGCGACCAGCCTCTTCTCCGCTTCGCCCGAAACCTGGTCGCGCTTGGGCGCGATCGAGTCGATCTCGTCGATGAAGATGATCGACGGTGCAGCCTGCCCGGCTTCCTCGAAGATCTCGCGCAGGCGCTTCTCGGACTCGCCATAGGCCGAGCCCATGATCTCCGGACCCGCGATGTGGAAGAATTGGGCATCGCTTTCGTTCGCCACCGCGCGTGCCAGCCGGGTCTTGCCGGTGCCGGGCGGCCCGTGCAGCAGCACGCCCTTGGGCGGGTCGACGCCAAGGCGCTGGAACAGCTCGGGATGGCGCAGCGGCAATTCGACCATCTCGCGCAGCGCGTCGATGGTGGAGCGCATGCCGCCCAGATCGTCGTAGGTGACGTCTGCGCGCCGCTCGCCGTGCTGCTCGGTATATTCGGGCAGCAGCTCGACCACCGTGTCGCGGTCGATGTGCACCACTCCGCGCGGCGCGGTGGCGACCACGTTGAGGCGGATCTCCTGCAGCGCGAAGGCGGGCGCATTGAGCAATTGCCGGACATGGTCGGGCATGTCGGCATTGACCCTCTGGTGCCCTGCCGTCGCGATCGTGTCGCCGGCCGTCAGCGGCCGCGTGGCGAAGCTCCGCTTCAGGGCCTCCGACGAACCCTGGAGCCGGATGTTGTTCTGGGCCGGCGCGAAGACCACCCGCGTCGCTGGCTTGGATGAGCCGCGACGCACTTCCACGAAGTCGCCCGAACCGACCCCGGCATTGGCCCGCTGCAACCCGTCCAGCCGGATGATGTCGAGGCCTTCGTCGTCGCCATAAGGCCGCACCGCGCGCGCCGGGGTGGCGCGCTTGCCGACGATCTCGATCACGTCGCCGTCGCCAAGGCCAAGCGCATCCATGATCGTCTTGGGCACCCGCGCGATCCCTCGACCGCTGTCGGCAGGTGGCAGGTTGGCCACCTGGAGGCGGCGAATTTCGGTATCGACGTCGGCCATCACATTCTCCCTGGCCCGCCTAACGGAGGCAGACCGCTTGGGGTTCAATGTGGGTCGATGGCGCCTGACAAAAAAGGGGCGGCTACTGAACCAGCTTCGCCAGCTTGCGCAGCAGGGCGCGGGGCAGGAAGCGGTGGCCCTGCGCCCCGACCTTGTTGACCGCGCCCGGGATCACCACCGCCTGGTTGGCGTCCAGGCCGGCGAGTCCGGCGGCCACCACCGGCGCGCTCTTCATTTTGAAGCGCTCCAGCCGGTTACCCTCGCCGTAGCGGGCGACCTCGAAGAACTCGGTATCGGTCGGGCCGGGGCAAAGCGCGGTCACGTGCACCCCGCTGCCGGCGACTTCCTCGTGCAGGGCTTCCGTGAAGCTCAGCACATAGGCCTTGCTGGCATAATAGACCGCGGCGCCGGGGCCGGGCTGGAAGGCGGCAGTGGAGGCGACATTGAGGATTCCGCCGCGCCCGCGTTCGATCATCCCAGGGAGCACCAGCGCAGTAAGTTCGGTCAGCAGCGCGCAGTTGAGATCGATCATCTGCCGCTGCCGCGCAGGGTCGACCGCAGCCACTGCTCCGCCGCTTCCGAAGCCGGCATTGTTGATCAGGAGATCGACGTGCTCGCCGTGATCCCGCAGGTCGGCCAGCAGCCGCCCGGCCGCACCCGCCTCGCTGAGGTCGGCGGCAATCACCCGGGCGTTGCCAAGCTCCGCCGCAAGCGCATCCAGCCGCTCCTTGCGCCGGGCGACCAGCACCAGCCTGGCACCACGCGCCGACAGCTGCCGCGCGAAGTCCACGCCAAGGCCGGCCGATGCACCGGTGATGAGAACGACGGCGCGGGTCATGGCTGTGCTCCTGCGCCGGCAAGGTCACCTGGCGCCCTGCCGGTCACGACCACGGCTGCACCCCGGCTCCTTGGCCGAGGTGCAGCCGCCTGGACCTTCAGGCGACGGTCGCCTTGACGATGGTGCCGGGCTCGCGCGGCGGTTCGCCGACCGGCAGCGCATCGACATGCTCCATGCCGCTCTCGACATTGCCCCAGACGGTATATTGCTTGTCGAGAAAGCGCGCTTCGTCGAAGCAGATGAAGAACTGGCTGTTGGCCGTGTTCGGCTGGTTCGTGCGGGCCATGGAGCAGGTCCCGCGCACGTGCGGCTCGGCATTGAACTCCGCCTTGAGGTCGGGAAGCTGCGAGCCGCCCATGCCGGTCCCGGTCGGATCGCCGCCCTGGGCCATGAAGCCCGGGATCACGCGGTGGAACTTGACCCCATCGTAGAAGCCCTCGCTCGCCAGGCTTGCGATCCGCTCGACATGGCCGGGCGCCAGGTCCGGGCGCAGCCGGATCACGACATCGCCGCCGCTCGAAAGGGTCAGGGTCAGGGTCTGCGGGGCATCGGCCATGGTCTTGTGCACTCCTTTGGTTCAGCGCGCACTTAGGAGCGCGGAGGCCGAAGCGCCACCCTTCCCAAGGGGTGACAAAGCGGCCCGCCCGTGACAGGAGCGCTGGGGCAAGCATCTCGAACGGCAAGCGGACAGGGAGGGACTGATGAGCGAGCGCGATCCGCTTGATCCCGTGCTCCTGCCCGAGGCGGAGATCGACGCCAGCGATCTCGAGCGGGAGGTGATGGACGCCGAGGACCGGCTCCGGCCCGAGTTCGTCGCCGACGTGCTGGACGCGGTTCACGACGGCGATGCCGAAACCGCCAAGGCCCTGGTCGAGCCGCTCCACCCGGCCGACGTCGCCGATCTCATCGAACTTGCCCGCGCCGACGAGCGCGAGGGCCTGGTGGCCGCACTTGCCGAGCTGGTCGACGCCGACGTGCTCGCCGAGATGAACGAGCATGTCCGCGAGATCCTGGTCGCGGAAATGACGCCCGAGCGGGTCGCCGAGCTCGCCGGCGAACTCGACACCGACGATGCCGTCGCGATCATCGAGGACCTGGAGGAGGACGACCAGCGCGCCGTGCTGCGCGCAATGGAGCCGGACGACCGTGCCGCCATCGAGGAAGCGCTCACCTACGGCGAGGAGACCGCCGGTCGCCTCATGCAGCGCGACCTCATCGCGGTGCCGCGGCATTGGACGGTCGGTCAGGTCATCGACTACCTGCGTTCAGAGCCCGACCTCGCCAACGATTTCTGGGAAGTGTTCGTCGTCTCGCCGGATCACCACCCGGTCGGCACCTGCAAGCTGTCCACCATTCTGCGCTCCAACCGCCAGGTCCTGGTCAGCGACATCATGGCGGAGGAGCAGACGCTGATCCCGGTCGACATGGACCAGGAGGACGTCGCGCTTCGCTTCCAGAAATATGCGCTGGTGTCGGCCGCGGTGGTCGATGGCTCCGGCCGGCTGGTCGGCATGATCACCGTCGACGACATCGTCCACATTATCCAGGCCGAAGCGAGCGAGGACGTGCTCCTGCTCTCCGGCGCCGGCGAGGGCGACATCAACGAGCCGGTGCTCGACAGCTACAAGGCACGGGTCCGCTGGTTGATCGCCAACCTCCTCACCGCCCTGCTCGCCTCCACCGTCATCCGCATGTTCGAAGGCTCGATCGAGCGGCTCGCCATCCTTGCCGCGCTGATGCCGATCGTCGCCGGCGTCGGCGGCAATGCCGGCACCCAGACCCTGGCCGTCACCGTCCGGGCGCTCGCCACCAACCAGCTGACCGGCTCCAACCGCTGGCGGGCGGTCGGACGCGAGATGCGGGTCGCCTTCCTGAACGGGGTGACCGTTGCGACGCTGGTCGGCATCGCGGTCAGCGTGATCCTTGGCTCGCCGCAGCTTGGCGGCGTGATCGCGGCCGCCATGCTGTTCAACATCCTGATCGCAGGCTTTGCCGGCGTGCTGGTACCGCTGACACTGGAGCGCTGGGGCGCCGACCCCGCGGTCGCAAGCTCGATCTTCGTCACCATGGTCACCGACTCGATGGGCTTCCTCCTCTTCCTTGGGCTCGCCACGGCCTTTGGCCTGACCGGCTGACCTTGCGGGAAGCCGTTGAGAAAGCGGCCTTCCTCGCCTAACTGGGCGGCGTGCCGCTTCA
>Ga0210040_10006545_pt1 | contig 14467 bp, 12 predicted proteins | sample CryGeyCG12114_NA_FD_185462 | JGI IMG/M metagenome (GOLD analysis project Ga0210040, IMG submission 185462) | Groundwater microbial communities from aquifer - Crystal Geyser CG19_WC_8/21/14_NA (SPAdes) (version 2) | ecosystem: Environmental > Aquatic > Deep subsurface > Groundwater | place: USA... | reverse complement strand
GGTCGACCGCCAGAACAAGCGCAGTTCGGGCAACCAGGTCAGCGAGCTGTCGGCCAAACTGGCGGCCGGTCGTGCGATGCTGCTTTTCGCGGAAGGCACGACGTCGGATGGCACCAGCCTGCTGCCCTTCAAGACCACTCTGTTCGGCGGAGCCAAGTCCGCGATCACGGAAGCCGGTGCGGCGGAAGTTCTGATCCAGCCGGTGGCGATCGCTTATACCCGCCTCGGCGGGCTGCCGATGGGCCGCCGTTTGCGCGGCCTTGTGGCCTGGACCGGCGACGAGGACTTGCTGCCGCACCTCATGCGGTTGCTCAGCCTGCCCTTCATCACTGTGGAACTGCATTGGGGCGAGCCGGTCCTGTTTACCGCATCCACCGATCGCAAGCAGGCAAGCCGCGAGGTTGAAGCTCGCGTGCGCGCCCTGTTTGCCGCAGCCCTTGCCGCGCCCGCGCCATCATCGCGTGGTTGAGACGGCGGCTGAAAACCGTTAAAAGCCCGCTCATGAACCAGATCGCCCCGATCGCCACCCCGATCACCACCATTGATGCCGAGCCGCTCGCGACACCGAAGAAGGTGTTCGTGAAGACCTATGGCTGTCAGATGAACGTTTATGACTCGCAGCGTATGAGCGATGCGCTGGCGGCGGACGGGTATGTCGGCACGGAGGTGATGGAAGACGCCGATCTGGTGCTCCTCAACACCTGCCATATCCGCGAGCGCGCCGCAGAAAAGGTTTATTCCGAACTCGGCCGTATCCGCGACTTGAAGGCCGAGCGCCGCGCGGCAGGCGGCGATCTGGTGATCGGCGTGGCTGGTTGCGTGGCGCAGGCGGAAGGGCAAGAGATCATGCGCCGCGCCCCCGCCGTGGATCTTGTGATCGGCCCGCAAACCTATCATCGCCTACCGGAAGCGCTGAAGCGTGTGCGCAACGGCGGCAAGGTGGTCGAAACCGATTATGCCGTTGAAGACAAGTTCGAGCATCTGCCGGCGCCCACGCGCAGGGTGGTGCAGGCGCGTGGCGTTGCTGCGTTTCTCACCGTGCAGGAAGGCTGCGACAAGTTCTGCACCTTCTGCGTGGTCCCTTATACCCGCGGTTCGGAAACCTCACGTTCGGTGGCGCAGATCGTGGCGGAAGCCGAACAGTTGGCGCAAGCCGGCGTGCGCGAGCTGACCTTGCTTGGCCAGAACGTCAATGGCTGGCACGGCGAAGGACCGGATGGCCGCGACTGGGGTCTTGGTCAGCTGCTGTTCCGCCTGGCCGAAATTCCCGGCATCGCGCGGCTTCGCTACACCACCAGCCACCCCCGCGACATGGACGACGCGCTGATCGCCGCCCATCGCGACCTGCCGCAGCTGATGCCCTATCTGCATCTGCCGGTGCAGTCGGGCTCCGACCGCATCCTCAAGGCGATGAACCGTCGCCACTCGGCTGACGACTATCTGCGCTTGATGGACCGCATCAAGCTGGCGCGGCCGGATATCGCTTTGTCCGGCGATTTCATCGTCGGCTTCCCCGGCGAAACGGAAGAGGATTTCGCCGACACGCTGAAGCTCGTGCGCGCTGTCGGCTATGCCTTGGCCTTCACGTTCAAATACTCGCCGCGACCGGGCACGCCCGGCGCGTCGATGACAAACCACGTCGAAGAAGCCGTGAAAAGCGAGCGTCTCGTGCGCCTGCAGGCGGCACTTGCCGAAGAACAGGCGAAGTTCGTCAACAGCCTGGTCGGCAAGGTGATTTCCGTGCTGTTGGAGAAGCCGGGGCGCCAGGCCGGACAGATCGTTGGACGCTCGCCTTGGCTGCAGCCCACAATTGTTGATGAAAGTGCGGGCCGAATCGGCGACATTATCGATGTCCGGGTAACGGGCGCGGGCTACAACAGCCTGTTTGCCGACCCTATCTAAACGCTTCGGGCCACTACCGGCCTTGGAGAAGGAGACGCGGTTGACCGCAAAGGCAGACGTCAAGACGAGCCCGGCCGGCGCTTCCGACAAGGCGCACATCGTTCTAACATTCGACAACAACCGCTTCGCGAGCGCGCTGTACGGCCAATTCGACGAGAACCTGGCGCGGGTCGAGCAGAAGCTCGGCGTGGATCTGCGCTCGAAGGGCAATCAGGTTTCGATCCAGGGTGAACCGACGGCCGCTGAACAAGCGCGCCGCGCATTGGATGAGCTTTACAGCATGCTGCAAAAGGGCGCCGAGATCGGGCAGTCCGACGTCGATGGCGCCATCCGCATGGCAACCGCCGCCGACGACCAGTTGAGCCTGCCGACGCTGGAGAAGAAGGGCAAGCTATCTGCTGCCCAGATTTCCACCCGCAAGCGCACGATCTATGCCCGTTCCGCCAACCAGGACGCCTATATGCGCGCGCTGGAGCGGTCCGAACTCGTGTTCGGCATCGGCCCGGCCGGCACGGGCAAGACCTATCTCGCCGTGGCCCATGCCGCGATGCTGCTTGAGCGCGGTTTGGTGGAGCGCATCATCCTGTCGCGTCCCGCCGTGGAAGCGGGCGAGCGGCTCGGCTTCCTGCCCGGCGACATGAAGGAAAAGGTCGATCCCTATCTGCGCCCACTTTATGACGCGCTCTACGACATGATGCCGGCCGACAAGGTCGAGCGTGCGATTGCCGCCGAAGTGATCGAAATCGCGCCGCTCGCCTTCATGCGCGGCCGCACGCTGGCCCATTCCGCCGTGATCCTGGATGAAGCACAGAACACGACGCAGATGCAGATGAAGATGTTCCTGACGCGTTTGGGCGAAAACAGCCGCATGATCGTGACCGGCGATCCCTCCCAGATCGACCTTCCGCCGCACACCAAGTCCGGTCTGGTGGAAGCCTTGAAGGTGCTGGAGGGCGTGCCGAACATCGTCAAGGTTCGCTTCGAGGACAAGGACGTCGTTCGCCATCCCCTCGTGGCCGAAATCGTGCGCGCCTACGACCGCGCCGGCAGCACCGGTCCTGCGGTTTGAGCAACCCTGAGATTTCCGTCGGCTTCGAAATCGAGGCCGGCGAATGGGGCGACGAAGCTGCGCTGGAAGGGATGGCGCATCGCGCGATCGATGCCACTTTCGCGCAGCTCGGCGTCGTATCCGGTTCAAGCGAACTCTCCATCCTGTTCACGGACGATGCATCCGTTCAGGCGCTGAACCGGCAATGGCGTAACAAGGACAAGCCGACCAACGTCTTGTCCTTTCCAGCCTTCCCTGTTCAGCCCGGTGATAAGCTGTCGCCCATGTTGGGCGATATCGTCTTGGCTCACGAAACGGTTTTGCGTGAAGCGGAAGAAGAAGCCAAGCCATTCGAGCACCATCTCACGCATCTGCTTGTTCATGGGCTTTTGCATCTTCTCGGCTACGATCATGAAAATGATGAACAAGCAGAGCACATGGAAGGTTTGGAACGGCGGATACTCGAAAGCCTTGCCATTCCCGATCCCTATGGCTAGGTGAAGGACCGCGATCAACACGGACCGGCTCGGCGCCGGAAGATGATGAACGATAAAGATATAGCCGCTGGCAGCCACGAGCCGTCCAGTGAGACGCCCGATCAGAAAGAAGACGGGCCGAGTAGTCACGCAGAGACCCCAAGTCTCAGGCTACCTCTATTCGACCGCATGGTAGGCTTCTTCAGGTCCAGAAACGGCCACGGCACGTTGCGCGAGAACCTCGCCGACGCCTTGGCCGAAGCCAGTCCCGACGAAGCGGCCTCTTTCACGCCGGTTGAGCGTTCGATGCTCAACAATATTCTCGGGCTTCGCGAAGTGCGCGTCGAAGACGTCATGGTGCCGCGCGCCGACATCGATGGCGTGGATATTTCCACCACTCTGGGCGATCTTTTGCGCGCTTTCCAGGAAAGCGGCCATTCGCGCATGCCGGTTTACAGCGAGTCGCTCGACGACCCGCGCGGCATGGTGCATATCCGCGACGTTTTGAACCACATCACGCGCTCGGCGCAGGAAACGACCGTTGAACCGGGCACGCCACGGCCATCCAAGGCGGTGGAAGCGTCGGACCTCGGCAATGTCGATCTCGCCCATACGATCGGTGAACTCGATCTCATCCGCGCCGTTTTGTTTGTGCCACCCTCCATGCAGGCGTCCGAACTGATGGCGCGTATGCAGGCTTCCCATACGCAAATGGCGCTCGTGATCGACGAATATGGCGGCACCGACGGATTGGTGTCGCTGGAAGACATCGTCGAAATGATCGTGGGCGACATTGAAGACGAGCACGACGACGAGGAAGCCAATGTTCAGGAAACGGAGCAAGGCGTATTCATCGTCAACGCCCGCGCCGATCTTGATGATGTGGCGGAAGCTATTTCGGGCTTTGAGGCCGGGGAATATGGCGAGGATGTCGATACGCTGAGCGGGCTGATCTTCACTGCCTTGGGGCGCGTTCCGCTACGCGGCGAGGTGGTTCGGGTCACGCCGGGCTTTGAGATCCACATTCTGGAAGCTGACCCGCGCCGTGTTCGCAAGGTGCGGATGGTGCGCGACACGCATGACCATCCCCAGTCAGATGGGGAACCGCTGGAGCGATCGGCCTGAGCCTGCTTGCTCGTTTGGCGCGGTGCCGCGAGCCTGTTAAAGCGTAGCGCGTGATTCACAAGCATCGGAACAGGATATGAACCGCTTGGCCGGCCGGATCGTCTTGGCTTGGGGCTGGCGCCGCGTTTTGCTGGCCTTCCTTGCAGGCGCCTTGCTTGTTCTGGCGCAAGCGCCTTATGACTTCTTTGCAGTCGGCTTCCTGTCTTTCCCGATCCTGGTCTGGCTGCTTGATGGCGCCACCAGCGAAGCCGGCAGCGGCTGGTTTTCCCGGTTGCGCCCCGCCTTTGCAGTCGGCTGGTGGTTTGGCTTCGGTTATTTCGTCGCCGGGCTTTGGTGGATCGGCAATGCGCTTCTTGTTGAAGCCGACAGCTTTGCCTGGGCTTTGCCTTTCGCGGTGGTCGCGCTTCCGGCTGTGCTCGCGATCTATTACGCCCTGGCTGCCGTTGCCGCGCGGCTGATCTGGAGCGAGTCGCTGGGGCGGATCGCGGCTTTAGCGGCCGCGTTCGCCCTTGCCGAATGGCTGCGGGGCGCGCTTTTCACAGGCTTTCCCTGGAACGCGATCGGCTATGCAGCCATGCCTATGCCAGTTCTGATGCAGTCGTCCGTTCTGGTGTCGATGATCGGCATGAACGCGCTGACCGTCTTTGTCTTCGCCATGCCGGCCATGGTTCTGTCGCCGCGCGGCCGCGAGCTTGGCTTTGCCATTGCAGCCATAGTCGTGGTCGGCCATGTCGGTTTTGGCATGCTGCGCTTGGCGCAAGCCGATATCGGCACGGAAACGTTGCCTGTGCGGCTGGTGCAGCCTACGATCTTGCAAAACGAGAAATGGGATCGCGCCGCGCGAGACCGCATCTTCGGCACCTACCTCGAAATGTCTGCCACGGCACCAATAGAAGGAACTGTTCCGCCAAAGCTGATTATCTGGCCGGAAACCGCGGTTCCTTTTATCCTGAACGACCGTCCCGATGCGTTGTCGACCCTGGGCGACCTTCTTGGCGAGGGGCAGATGTTGCTCGCAGGCGCGGTCCGCTCGGAAAGCACGCCGGGCGCGACAACGGCAACGCGCTACTACAATTCCGTGCTCGCGATAAACGACCGCGGCGAGATCGCCGATGCCGTGGACAAGGTCCACCTTGTTCCCTTCGGCGAATACCTGCCCTTTTCCTTCCTTCTCCATCGCTTCGGCCTCAGCAAGATCGTTGCTTTGCCGGAGGATTTCTCCTCCGCACAAACGCGGCCGGCGCTTCAACTCCCGGGTGGCTTGAGTGCGGTGGCCTTTATCTGCTACGAGATCATCTTTGATCAAATTACTCGGCAAGACGCCTTGGGTCACGACATTCTCATCAACCTCACAAACGATGCATGGTTCGGCGACACGCCTGGACCACGCCAGCATTTCCGGCAAGCACAGCTACGCGCCGTGGAAACGGGCCTGCCGCTGGTGCGCGCGGCCAACAGCGGCATTTCCGGCGTTGTCGATGCCTATGGGCGCATCGTGGATGCATTTGGTGTGAACGGCGTTGGCTCGCTGGATGTCGCGGTGCCGCTGGGCAAGGGCAAGATCTTGCGTTTGTGGGATCCGGTTCTCGCAGGCTGGAGTATTCTGGCTCTTTTTTGCTTCGGCGGTGTCTTCGCGCATGCTGCAGCACGCCGGCGTCATTGACATCGGTTATTTTAGCATTCGATAGTGCAACCGCTCCGTCGGTTTCGATAACTCCAGATTGTCCCGCGTCGGTGGGTTTTCTGGTGGAGCGCAATGAGGGAATGATGACGGACAACAAGAAGCGGCCGAACCCAATCGACATTCATGTCGGTTCGCGGATCAGACTTCGCCGCAACATGGTCGCGCTGAGCCAGGAAAAGCTCGGTGAGCGTCTTGGCATCACATTCCAGCAGGTCCAGAAATACGAGAAGGGCACCAATCGGGTCGGCGCCAGCCGGTTGCAGGCGATCGCCGCCATTTTGAACGTGCCTCCAGCCTATTTCTTCGAGGATGCCCCGCGCGAAGACGGGCAAACACCGATGGGCTTCCAGGAAGATGCGGCAATGCCGCTGGTCCCCGATTTCATGACCTCCACCGAAAGCCTGCAGCTCAGCCGCGCTTTCATGAAAATTCGCGACACGAAGGTTCGGCGAAAGATCCTGGATCTGGTAAAAACGCTCGGTGCCGACGACAGCGAACCCAGCTGAAACACGCGTCTTGCAAGCCTGTGCTGGACGCCACGGTCCCTTGACGCGAAGCCCGGCGCTTCGATAACAGTTCCCGCGCAATCCGGCTGGCGGCCGGATCTTTCCAGAGGGGACACCCGTGGCACGCCTGAACTATCATTTCACAAGCGAATCCGTATCCGAAGGCCATCCCGACAAGGTTTGCGACCGCATTTCCGATGAGATCGTCGATCTCGTTTACCGTGAAGCCAAGAAAACCGGCATGAACCCCTGGGATGTGCGGGTTGCCTGCGAAGCGCTTGCAACCACCAACCGCGTTGTGATTGCCGGCGAGGTTCGCGTGCCGCCGACGCTCCTGAAGGTCGGCAAGGACGGTAAGCCCGTCATCGACGCCAAGGGCAACCCGGTGATCAATCCTGCGAAGTTCAAGTCGGCCGCGCGCAAGGCTATCCGCGCTATCGGTTATGAGCAGGACGGCTTTCACTGGAAAACAGCCAAGATCGATGTGCTGCTGCACGCTCAATCGGCCGATATCGCACAAGGCGTGGACAAGGCGGCTGACGCCAATGCCGAAGGGGCGGGCGATCAGGGCATCATGTTCGGCTTTGCCTGTTCTGAAACGCCTGACCTCATGCCGGCGCCGCTTTATTATGCCCACAAGATCCTGGAGCTGCTTGCCGTCGCGCGCCATTCCGGCGAAGGCGATGCGGCAAAGCTCGGGCCCGACGCGAAAAGCCAGGTCACCGTGCGCTATGAAAACGGCAAGGCCCGCGAAGTCACCTCGGTGGTTTTGTCGACCCAGCATCTCGATGAAAGCTGGGATTCCCAGAAGGTTCGCAGCGTTGTGGAGCCCTTCATCCGCGAAGCGATCGGCGATCTGATGATTGGCGAGGATTGCCGCTGGTACATCAATCCTACCGGTAAATTCGTGATCGGCGGCCCTGATGGCGACTGCGGTTTGACTGGCCGCAAGATCATCGTGGATACCTATGGCGGCGCGGCCCCGCATGGCGGCGGCGCTTTTTCGGGCAAGGACACCACGAAGGTCGACCGTTCGGCAGCTTATGCCGCGCGCTACCTCGCCAAGAATGTGGTTGCCGCCAAGCTGGCCGAGCGCTGCACGATCCAGCTGTCATACGCGATCGGCGTGGCGCAGCCGCTATCGGTTTATGTCGACCTGCACGACACCGGCACGATCGATGAGGAAACGCTCGAAAGGGCGCTGCGCGAGGTGATGGATCTGTCGCCAAGCGGCATTCGCCGTCATCTCGACCTCAACAAGCCGATCTATGCCCGAACGGCCGCTTACGGCCATTTCGGCCGCAAGGCTGGGCGCGACGGCTCGTTTTCTTGGGAAAAAACCGATCTCGTCAAGGCGTTGAAGCAGGCGGTTGCGGCCTGACACCATCCATGAAAGCCGAACACACAGAAGCAGCCGCCGTCGAGCCGGCGCGCCGGACGCGGGCTACCGAGGCTTTCTACGGGCGGCGGCACGGCAAAACGATCCGGCCGCTCGCTGCCGACGCGCATGCGCGATTGCTGCCGGTGATCAAACTCGATCTGGATCAACCCGCCCCGGATGATCTGAAAACGCTGTTTTCAGTGCCGGTGGAGCGCGTGCGGCTGGAAATCGGCTTTGGCGGTGGCGAGCATCTGATCAGCGAAGCTGCGCGGGAGCCGAACACCGGTTTCATCGGCGTGGAACCCTTCATCAACGGCATGTCGCGTTTTCTTCAATCGCTGGATGCCGAGCGCAAGGAAAACATCCGCGTATACGACGACGACGCCACGCGGCTGCTCCATTGGCTGCCCGCCGGCAGTATCGCGGAAATCGATCTGCTTTACCCTGATCCCTGGCAGAAGAAGAAGCATTGGAAGCGCCGCTTCGTCAGTCCGGTCAACCTTGACCGCTTTGCGCGTGTGCTCGGTTCGGGGGGGCTGTTCCGCTTCGCCTCCGATATCCCGCACTACGTCAACTGGACGCTTCAGCATCTCCACGCGCATGGTGAGTTCGATTGGCTGGCTGGACACGCTGACGATTGGCGCCAGCCTTATGCGGGTTGGCAATCAACCCGCTACGAAGCAAAAGCGCTGCGCGAAGGCCGCACACCCGCTTATCTCACGTTCGAAAGGCGTTAGGAGCAATTTCTTTGGCGCGGATGCGCTGTTTCAGTTGATGTTGAAGCAACAAAAAAGCCGGCGTGCATGCAGCGCCGGCCGATCAAATTCAGGAGTGTTGCGCTGTTAGAAGCGGCGGATCTTGCGGAAGGAAACAGGGTCGATCCCGAGACGGCGGAGGTCTTGTCCGCGCGGCATGCGACCATTGTCTTCCGCGGCAGCAACAGCGATCGCGCTGCCGATCGTGCCGAGCAGAACTGCGATGGTGGAGCGGGGCTGGTTCTTGGACATAGGTCTTTCGTTTCATTGTTTGTGCGATGCAACATAAGTAGTCGCATATGCTCGCGGTTGCGAGATCCAAGACCGCACACCACCTATGCACATCATGCAGGGCAGGTTAACGCGCTTTAAGCCTCAGCGTGACGGGGCTTGAAGAAACCGTCACACTCGGCTATATATCGATCAAATTCTTGGTCGATATGACGAAGAGTGGGTCCACCCGGTCCCGCTCTTTTTTGTTACTTGGAGACAGGATGGAAGACGCGCCTCTCCCGAACATTGCTGTTGTTGAAGACGATCGCCTGATCCGTGACACCGGAACGGATGCGCGCGTCGCGGCAATCGTGATTCCGATTCTGCAATCCATGGACTTCCGCCTGGTGCGCGTGCGCTTGTCCGGCCAGAATGGCGCGACCTTGCAGATCATGGCGGAGCGCAGCGACGGCACGATCACGGTTGAAGATTGTGAGGAGATTTCGCGCGCGATTTCGCCCACGCTCGATGTCGAAGATCCGATCGAGAAAGCCTATCATCTTGAAGTCTCGTCGCCCGGTATCGACCGGCCTCTGGTACGCAAGGATGACTTCGCGGCCGCTGTCGGTCACGCCGTGAAGATCGAAACAACTATGATGGTCGGCGACAAGCGGCGCTTTCGCGGCAAGATCACGGCCGTGGACGAGACCGGCTTTACGCTGGAGCGCGACCTGGCAAGCTATGGCGACGAACCGCTGGTGCATGTTCCCTTCGACGTCTTGTCGGAAGCGCGGCTGATCCTGACCGATTCCTTGATCCGCGAAGCGCTCGCCAAGGACAACCGCGAAAAGAAAGCGGCGCGTCGCGGTCAGGGCGACGACGAGACCGGCGAAGCGATCGAGGGCGAGGACGACGGAGATGACGGGGAGATGGAGGCTGACGACGCCGACGATCTCGACGCAAACACCGCCGCCGCAAGCAAGAAACACACGGGCAAGTAAAAGCCATCCTCGGCGATACGATCGCCGGATGACGAGGAGACGGAACGCATGGCTGTAAGTGCAAACAGGCTTGAACTGCTTCAGATCGCCGACGCGGTTGCGCGTGAAAAGTCGATCGACAAGTCAATCGTGATCGCGGCAATGGCCGATGCGATCCAGAAGGCGGCGCGCGCGCGTTACGGGCAGGAAACCAACATCCGCGCCGACATCAATCCGCAAACCGGCGAAATGAAGCTGCAGCGCCTGATGCAGGTCGTTGACCAGGTCGAGGATTACGACAAGGAAGTCGCTCTCCAAACCGCGCGCGACCGTAATCCGGATGCGCAGGTCGGCGACTTCCTGGCTGAACAATTGCCACCGATGGAATTCGGCCGCATTGCCGCGCAGTCCGCCAAGCAGGTCATCGTGCAAAAAGTGCGCGAAGCCGAGCGCGACCGTCAGTTCGACGAATACAAGGACCGCATCGGCGAAATCGTCAACGGCACGGTCAAGCGCGTCGAATACGGCAACGTCATCGTGGATCTCGGCCGCGGCGAAGCCATTATCCGCCGCGATGAGCTGATTGCGCGCGAAAACTACAAATATGGCGATCGCGTCCGCGCTTATGTGTATGACGTGCGCCGCGAACAGCGCGGCCCGCAGATCTTCATGTCGCGCACGCATCCGCAGTTCATGGCCAAGCTTTTCACCATGGAAGTGCCGGAAATCTACGAGGGCATCATCGAGATCAAGTCGGTGGCCCGTGATCCCGGTTCGCGCGCCAAGATCGCCGTGATTTCGCGCGACAGCTCGATCGATCCGGTTGGCGCCTGTGTTGGTATGCGCGGTTCGCGCGTGCAGGCTGTGGTTGGCGAGCTGCAGGGCGAGAAGATTGACATCATTCCGTGGTCGCAGGATGCCGCGTCCTTTATCGTGAACGCCTTGCAGCCGGCGGAAGTCGCCAAGGTCGTGCTTGATGAAGATGCCGAGCGCATCGAGGTGGTGGTGCCCAATGATCAGCTGTCGCTGGCCATCGGTCGTCGCGGTCAAAATGTGCGCTTGGCCTCGCAGCTCACCGGCTGGGACATCGACATCATGACCGAGCAGGAAGAAAGCGAGCGTCGCCAGAAGGAATTTGTTGAGCGCTCGAATCTGTTCATGGATGCGCTCAACGTTGACGAGATGGTTGGCCAGGTTCTGGCCTCCGAGGGCTTCACCACCGTTGAGGAAGTGGCTTACGTCGATCAGAGCGAAATCGCCTCCATCGACGGTTTCGACGAAGATACCGCAACCGAGATCCAGGAGCGCGCGCGCGAATTTCTCGACCGCATCGAAGCCGAGCACAACGATAAGCGTGTTGGTTTGGGCGTGTCCGACGAGTTGCGCGAAATCGACGGCATTACCACCGCCATGATGGTGACGCTGGGCGAAGATGGCGTGAAGACGATCGAGGATTTCGCCGGCTATGCGGTGGATGATCTCACCGGCTGGAAAGAACGCAAGGACGGCGAAACCAAGTTCTTCCCTGGTGTTTTCGCATCCTTCAACATTTCGCGTGGCGATGCGGAAACAATGATCGTGTCGGCCCGCCGCAAGGCCGGCTGGATCGGCGAAGACGAAGTCGAGGCTTCCGAAGAGGAAGCCGAGACTGCGTCCGCCTGATCATGAGAACCGGCGGTTGGGGAGCTTCGGCGCTTGAAAGAAACGATCGAACGCACATGTATAGTGACACGGCAAGCAGGCGAGGCGGACACATTGCTCCGCTTTGTCGCCGGTCCGGACATGTCCGTCGTTCCCGATCTCAAGCGCAAGCTACCGGGCCGTGGATGCTGGGTTACTGCTGACCGGGTCCATGTCGATCAGGCCGCGAAGAAGAATTTGTTCCGCCGCGCTTTCAAGGCGGAGGTAACCGTTTCACCGGATCTCGGCGGAATGGTTGATGGTCTGATGGCCAAATCGGCCTTGGGCTCGCTTGGTCTTGCCCGCAAGGCAGGACGGGTTGCCCTGGGCGCGGCAAAGGTCGACAGCGCCGTGCGATCCGGCGAGGCGCTTCTGGTTCTGCATGCCTTTGAGGCTTCCGATGACGGGGTCCGCAAGATCGCGCAAGCGCGACGCGCCACGGTTCATCTCGGGGGTCCCTCGATCGATGCGCATAAACTCTTTTCGGAAGCCGAAATGGGTTTGGCATTGGGTGGCACAAATGTGATACATGCTGCCGTCCTCGCGGGTGACGCGGGGCAGGCGGCAGCGAAGCGCATGGTGGCGCTCGAACGTTTTCGGGGCGGATTCCCCGATAGCCCGCTAACAGGTGCGGTTGCCGAGGGCGGCGCCGCTGAGGATACCGAATGACCGATACGAAAGACGACAAGACACTGACGGTTGCCCCAAAGAAGACGCTGACGCTGAAGCGCCCAGGTATCGAACAGGGCACCGTGCGGCAGAACTTCAGCCATGGGCGCACCAAGTCGGTCGTCGTCGAGACCAAGAAGCGCAAGTTTTCTGCGCCCGGCGAACGTGAGGCCGCACCGGTGATCACGCCGACGCCGGCAGCCGCGCCAAAGCCGGCCGTCACTGTTGCGCCGCCGCCGAATGTCGAGCGCACCGCGCCGCGTCCGGCCCCGACTTCTCGTCCGTCCACGAATGATCGTGGCGGCGTTGTGCTGAACTCGCTGTCGCGTGGCGAAATGGATGCCCGTCGTCGCGCCTTGGAAGATGCCAAGGTTCGCGAAGTCGAGGACCGTGCGCGCGCCGTCGAAGACGCAAAGCGCCGTGCCGAGGAAGACGAGCGCCGCCAGCGCGAGCGGCTTGAATCCGCACGCCGTCAGGCCGAGGAAGAAGCCCGCATTCAGGCCGAAGCGGAAGCCCGCCGTCGTGCTGAAGAAGAAGCGCGCCGTCGCTCGCCGGAAGCCGACCGTGCCGACGAGGAAGAAGAAAGCCCCGTTGCCAAGCCGCGCAGCGTTGCCGCCACCCCGGCTTCGACGCCGAGCCTTGGTGCAGGCGCCGCGATCCGTCGCGCACCGTTGAAGCCGGAAGCAGTCCCTGCGCGTCCGGTCAAGACCAAGGGTGAAGACGATCGTCGTCGCGGCAAGCTGACGCTGACCGCAGCGACGTCCGATAACGATTCCCGTGGTCGCTCGCTTTCGGCGATGCGTCGCCGTCAGGAGAAGTTCAAGCGCTCCATGCATCAGGGCGAGCGCGAAAAGATTTCGCGCGAAGTCGTGCTGCCTGAGACCATCACCATCCAGGATTTGGCGGCTCGTATGTCCGAGCGCGCCGTGGAAGTGATCAAGTACTTCATGAAGCAGGGGACGATGATGGTCCCAGGCGACGTGCTGGATGCTGATACGGCAGAATTGGTTGCCAATGAGTTTGGTCACACGGTTCGTCGCGTATCGGATTCCGACATCGAGGAAGGCCTGTTCGGCGTTCGCGACGAAGCCATCACGCTTCAAACGCGCTCACCTGTGGTCACCATCATGGGTCACGTCGATCACGGCAAGACCTCGCTGCTCGATGCCATCCGCGAAGCCAGCGTCGTGTCTGGTGAAGCCGGCGGCATCACCCAGCATATCGGTGCCTACCAGGTCGAAAAGAACGGTCAGAAGATCACCTTCCTCGACACGCCGGGCCACGAAGCCTTTACGGCCATGCGTGCTCGCGGTGCGCAAGCAACCGACATCGCCATTCTGGTGGTGGCGGCTGATGACAGCGTGATGCCGCAGACGATCGAGTCGATCAGCCATGCCAAATCTGCCGGCGTGCCGATCATCGTGGCCATCAACAAGGTCGACAAGCCTTCTGCCGATCCGCAAAAGGTTCGCACCCAGCTTCTGCAGCACGAAGTGTTCGTGGAATCGATGGGCGGTGAAGTGCTCGACGTCGAGGTTTCGGCCAAAACGGGCGATGGTCTCGACAAGCTGCTCGAAGCGATCCTGCTGCAGGCTGAAATCCTCGATCTCAGCGCCAACCCGGATCGTACTGCGGAAGGCGTTGTCATCGAAGCCCAGCTCGACAAGGGCCGCGGTCCGGTTGCAACCATCCTGGTGCAAACGGGTACGCTGCGCATCGGCGACATTCTGGTTGCCGGCAGTGTCTACGGCAAGGTTCGCGCGTTGGTGAATGACCAGGGCATCAACGTGCCGGAAGCAGGCCCTTCGATGCCTGTGGAAGTGCTCGGCCTGTCCGGCACGCCATCGGCCGGCGATCGCTTTGCTGTGGTCGAGACCGAAGCCCGCGCCCGCGAGATTTCTGAATATCGCATGCGTTTGTCGCGCGAAAAGGCTGCAGCGCGTCAGTCGGGTCAGCGCGGTTCGCTCGAGCAGATGATGTCACAGCTTCAAAACAGCGGCCTCAAGGAATTTCCGCTGGTCATCAAGGCCGACGTGCAGGGTTCTGCG
>Ga0210040_10006544_pt1 | contig 14472 bp, 13 predicted proteins | sample CryGeyCG12114_NA_FD_185462 | JGI IMG/M metagenome (GOLD analysis project Ga0210040, IMG submission 185462) | Groundwater microbial communities from aquifer - Crystal Geyser CG19_WC_8/21/14_NA (SPAdes) (version 2) | ecosystem: Environmental > Aquatic > Deep subsurface > Groundwater | place: USA... | reverse complement strand
GCATCATCAAATCATCATTGATCCGATTCTCTATCTCTACAACACAACTAAATAATGAACTTGCACTTCAACAAACTGGCTCATTAACTTCTATATAATATAACCATAACCAATAACAAGGGGACGCTTGAAACTGTTCTGTACTATTATGGAATGATGGAGGATTCAACATGGACACGTCTGAACAGTATTAAGAGTGCAACACAAATGAGACATTCCACTGCTTGGCGGCCTTTTTATATGATGAAAACTGACAGTTGTGGACATTTTGACCGCCCAAACTTGTAAACTGTGTAGAATAAAGACGCGCATAGATTTCTATGGTGCGTGTGTTCTGCAGTTTGAATTTGTACAGTACTACGTGAACTTTATATGGTCAATGGTGATTTAAACATCTCCTCTCAAATACTGCTGTCTGTCCCAGTTTTTTATTAAAAGAGCACTAGCACTATAATTCCTCATGAATTATAATTTATTGTAGGCAAAACAGGCGAGCAATATGGAAAACAGAGGACGCCTATCTAAAACTACTTATGGCTCCGCCGCCAATGCCTCCATTCTATGCAAATATATGGTGCTGACCTGAACATCTGTAATCTGTAAGTACACATAACACAGTCGTTTCATTATTTTCTATTTGCAGTCCGATTTAAATTTTGACGACACGGAAAGCTTCAATATAAACCCTTACTTGGCGAAAAATAAACGACAGTGATTCTGTAATTATAGCCTGTCTGTTGAGTCATGGAAATGTATACAGTTTTTATTAATTATCTTCATCTCTGATAATCATGTACAACAAAAATTGAATAGTTAGTTATAGTAGTCATAAGAACATACAAGAGCTGCCTGAGGACAAAATGCTTAACTAGTTTAAGTATAGTTTTTTCCATCATTATGGCAAGTTTACAAAAAAGAGGGCCTGGGAGGCAGCACCGCACACCAACCCAGTTGAAAGGAAATATGAGATTGCAGCATAGCTGGGCACCTTCCTTCAGAAGGAAGGGTCGGAGAAGGGAAGGGTGAAGGAAGGATTGGTTTTTTTGAAAGCATAGAAGGGAAGGAGAAGGAAGGGCTGGTCCAAAAAATCCTTCTCAGAAGGAAAAATGAAGGAAGGTGCTGGTTTTGAAATTTTGAGAAGGAAGGGTTAGAGAAGGCCTTCTCAAGTTTTCAAAATCGTTTATTTTCATGCAAAAATTGGCCATTTCGGGGGAATTTTGCAAAAAAATTCATGCTGCGCATGTTTGTTGGAAAAAATTCCCTTCAAGTTCGCGCCCAGACGTCGAAGTTGTACCAACTTTAAATTTTATTTCATATTTGCCGCCAAGTATACTTTTGATTAGAAAAATATTTGAGCCTTTTTGAAAGAACCCTTCAGAAGGAAGGGTTAGAGAAGGATTGTTGAGATTTGGGCCAAAATTTTACCCTTCTGAAGAAAGGTGAAGGAAACGGCAAAAAATAAACTGAGAAGGAAGGAGAAGGAAGAAGGGTAAAAATTTGACCCTTCTCTGCAAAAAGAAGGAAGGGTGAAGGAAGGGTAACTGAAATGCCCAGCTATGGATTGCAGTGTAATCATTGTAACTATATAAGAAACTAAGAATGGACTTTTCTCGTGTCCCGGGTCAAGAGAGCCTTATGGAGGACAAAGTAAGCTGCATGTGGGTGGACAGTGGCAGCAGGGTTGAGCTCATCACATGGGCACATTGTTGAACAGGTACGACACGGACTCTCCATTGTGAGTTCGACGAATAGCTTCTGCGATGATTGTTGAGATGTCTATGCACTGTCCCAATACAAAACATTCACAATCATCTTTCTCGTCCCCATGTTCAAATAACATTCCATGTGTGTAACATTGTTGTGAGCAAGCAGGGAAAAAGTGGTCCACCAACCATACTCAACTCACCTTGATTTTGGGACATTCTTGCATATGTTTCTCTTGAGGTATGGTGTTGGTCACAACAACGGCTTCAAAGCAGGCATTGTTGATTCTGGAGATGGCAGGTCCCGAGAAGATCCCGTGGGTCAACACTGCGTACACTTTTGTGGACCCTGCTTCCACCAGTCTGCAACAACAACATTAGACGTCAAGTAGATGAACCGAATGGCGGGGAATAACTGGCGGGGAAAGGAAGGGAGGACTTACTTTTCGGCAGCATGACAAATGGTTCCACAAGTGTCGGCCATGTCGTCGACCAGGATGGACACTCGATCCTTCACATCTCCGACCAGGACCATGGAAGCTACTTCATTCGCCTTCTTCCGCTCCTTGTGGATCAGCGCAAAGTCCACGTTTAGTTTATCCGCAATCGATGTGACGCTGGAACCCAAAACATAAAATACAGTTAGTTAGTTAGTTACCAATGGGGCTAAAACTTTTACCTTTTCTACTCCAGACGGACGGACGGACGGTAATGAAAATATTACTTATTACATATATATTTCATGCATGGCATTCGGAAACACATTTGCTTATAAATCATCATATTACACGTTTGCTGATAAATCATTTTGAATTTAGCAGAGAGCTCAAACGAAAGCGTGACCGATTCGGAAAACCCGGAGTCGAGTAATTCCGTTTGTTTCTTTCAAAATTTTCAACGGAAATAATAATCTTTTTGGTTACTGATGTAATCGGTAATCGGTGATGCTATGTTTTCAAATATGACCAAGAAATTTGAAGAACAATATTACATGACTCGTTTTTTCGGCTTTCTAACGCTATATGTGTTATCGAAGCAGTGTATTTATTGTTACCGTTTGGCGCCACCCGCATCAGGGGACACGATGATGGCATTCTGCCAGTCTGGGATATTCCGTTTGATCCATTTGAGAACGGCGGGCTCAGCATACAGATTGTCCACAGGGATATCAAAAAACCCTTGGATTTGAGAAGCATGCAAGTCCATGGTGATAATGTGTTTCGCTCCAGCCACGCTCAACATGTTGGCCACAAGTTTGGCCGAAATGGGCGCACGACTCTATATCCAGTTGAAAACATGCTCATCAGCATACCATGCATCATCATCATCCATTCTTTCAAAAGCTAAACAAAATGGCAATTGCAACCTTTTTGCTTTTTAAAATTGACACAAGTCACAAAGTTTACAAATACGACTATATTATTCAGTTTCAAGCTGAGAAAATTCTTTATTCAAAGGAAAAGATATGCGTCTTTTATCCTATTACTTTTTTACCCCAAAAAGGTTGCCATTCCCATTTTTATCATCTACAGGATGCTAAATATATGGTACGCGGGGATAGGATACAAACAAAGGCATTATTGCTTGTGTATTCATTTTCAAAGTTAAAGTTAGTAGTTACGAACTAACTAACTAACATTCTTATAGTTGCCACCATGCATGTCATTTATTCAGCTATGGAATAATTCTAAATGAAATTTCATAAAACAATCTGGCAACAATTTATCCCATAGCTGTTCCCAACAATTATACAATAATGATGCTCCATTATATTTTACCCCCCACAGCCCATCATGTAATAGGGATATTCACGAACGCCCGGGTAACGCAGTAACCCGGTAACTTAGCTTTTTGCTATGCATTTAAATGGAGAAAAGTTACTCGAATCCCGTCATACCCCGTTACCCCGGTGCATGTGAATATCCCTAATATCAACTTTGGCCCCCCCATTATGTGTTCTGTTTTAATTTGATCCCATGCTAACTAACCATAACTAACAACAGCTCTAACTAACTAACACAATGGTCACTTTACTGAGCATACCAACTTCACGAAAAGTGTGCCATTGCCATTCATATGAAAAACCATTGTCCGCCCTCTCAAATGGCCTCAATGGCACAACCTTTCATAGGACCATGCCCCAAATTAGCAAATTTTTTGTGTTTTTTCTCGAAAATATGCATCAGGATATCGAACAATGGTTATTTCATAATTAGTTAGTTAGTTAGTTTTTAGTTAATCACTAGCTATAAACATTATCTCGTTAGTTTTGTGCAAACTCTTTGTATTATGCACATTTTTTTACTCTTCGTGGTTTCTAACTAACCAGCAACTAAATCATACGACTGTGATTTGACAAACTTGTAGTTTTATGTCTGACAGGTGCACATATAGTTTTAGTTCCATTGTCTGCCAACGGGTCCATGCGGTGTGCATTTTGTAATATTCATTCCGTTGAATACTGTGCATTGTTAGTTGATTAGTTTTCTCTTTTGTAAAACAAAAGAAATTCTACCATCCAACCCCTATTCCCATTACATTTTTAGTGAGTTTAGTGAAAAAACTACGAGTGAGTGAAAAAGCTAGGATAGCGATTTTAGTGTGGAAATGGATGAAATGAAATAACCATTGTCCATCCCATGGTATCTATTTGTATTCAAAAAAGTTGTCACGCCAAAAAGTTTGAAATTTTTGGATATGGGCCTGGATGTGTTTCCAGTTGGGCCGGGCAAAGGAGGATATTATAATAGCCACTTTAGATTCCAAACTAATCATTCATTTGACAGATTCAATAACAATAAAAAGTGGGCCATCAAAAATCCCAATTTCACAAAAAAATGACAAAAATATCCCGGAAACACACCGGGAGAGATTTAAGCAATGCCCATATACTCAAAATGAATGGACTGGCTATTTCAAAATCGTCCAACTAACTAAAACAGTGTTAGTTGATTGATTGAAAATATAGAAAAAGAGGACCATGAGAGGAAAAATGTGAGAATTTCTATAGATTTGTCTGTCGTGGTGTAAATTTTTTGGGGCCGTGTCCAAAAAAAGTCCTAGTTAGTTTGTTACAGACTGACGGACACACAGTGAGTGAGCAAGTGAGAGTGAGTGACAGAGTTTTAGCATGTTTCATTTTTTCTGCTCATTTCAGAACGTACCGCCAGATGGATCCCTTGAGATTTCTGTCAATAAAATTACTTTGTCAACACTAAACACACAACAAATAGTTAATCACGCACATCATACTAACTAACTCACTAACTATCATTATCTTTATACTCAGTCAGTCATCATTATCATTATTTATCCCTGTCTGCAAGAAAGCTTACAAAATCGTATGCTTGGCTTATACATATTAGTTAGCAACATTCACCTAATGAAAACCATGGGTGCGAAATCCATCATTACTCGGTAACTATTACAGGTAGGGACAACTTTTGCACATATTTTCAAAACTTTCCGGTAAAAATTGCCCAAAATATCAGAAATTGCGCCACAAATAGATTTTTCATCCAAATTTACCAAAAAATGCTGATCCGATTGCAAAAAAATTACTGTCCACCCAACCGTATTCCCTAAATATAGCGCTAACATTCACATACTGAATTTTCATGGCTTCAATTCTACAAAATTGTATTTCTTACATTGTACACTATTGGAACTGGACATTACACTAACTGTAGACGCCAAAGTCCAAACCAAGTGAAAAAAATGCGTGTCCAGTTACTAACTAACTCTAACAAATGCTCATTTAGCTATTATAGTTAGTTAGTTAGTTAGTTGGCATTACATAAACTTAGGCAGTTAATAAGAATTAATGAATGGTGGACAGAAAACTGCATACACAGTCATCATACTATTGCTACACCATTGAGATTCAACTCTGACCTTATTGTGTACAAAAGTCACAGATGTACATAATACACAGCTAGTTAGTCACGTATGCATGCCCATGTGACTATATGGCTGGACATTGGACATGGGTGGAAAATAATGCTTGACAAAAAAATCGAGAACCAGTAAAAAATTTGCCCGAAAATTAATACCGACCTGGTAATTTTTCGAGAAATAGGGATTATATCAGCATTTTTTAGTGAATTCAGGCCAACATACAGTTTGTGGCACAATTTCTGTTACTTTAGGCAATTTTTACCGGATAAAATCTGTCCAAAAGCTGTCCCTACCCCATAACCTGGTTACCGAGTTATGATGGATTTTCCACCCGTAATTGGATTTTTCCCAATCTGGCCAACTAACTAACTATAGCTTACTATCTAACTATAAGTATAAGTAACTATATTTCTTATGAATGGACAAGACGTCATAACTTTTTTCTGCATCCTAGTTGTTGTGTAATCTAAAAGCAGGAATTTTTCAATCCATCCATAGCAATGTGTACACCTGATTGGACCAATAATAAAATATCCCATTGCTTTAGAATCCAACCATCTTATAATAATAATTGAGTCAGTCAGCCCATCCTTATTTTTTTCCCCAATTTTGTCATTTTGGTTGGTTGTTATTCCTATACAGTTACAGTTTAGATAGTAAACACTATAACTAGCTGGTTAAATCTGATGCGTACTGGTCCTATATTTCACATCCTTCCTGATTGATGCAATAATAATAATTAGTTAGTTAGTTAGTTAGTACATTGGTACAGTTAGTTAGCTAAAAGTACACGGTGACGATGACTGACTGGATAAAACGAGATAGGGCGACTGAGGGAGGAAAGCGATGGTGGCTCTTGGTTGACCAATAGAACAGTGTCACCCAATAGCCACACATGTGATGACATGGACCACCAAATGTCAACTTACAGAGGTCAGGGGTCAAATGGAAAATAAAAAGATATTATCAACTAACTATGAGTTATTGCCTGCTGGTCTGGGCATTCCAGGCGTTGCTTGCACAACTACTCCACTTATCATTTTCATTATGTCATCATCTTTCCGCAGCTCCATTCTATATTGGATCTTCGGGACAGGGATGTGAAATATGGTTTCCCAGTTTTTTGCCACTATTTTCGAAAAGATGGAAATCTCCGTAGACTTAGCTTGTAGAGCACTTTGTCAACTTGTTTTATGAAAGCTAAACACTGCAGAAGATAATGGATAGGACAATTTTGACAGGGAAACGACAACGAGCGACTTTTATGGTAGACAGTGGTTGAATTCTAAAGCAGGCAATATTTTGGTCCTTTCGATTCTAAAGAAATGGATATGTTGGTCTTCTAGCTTTTTAAACAATGCATTTTTCGGACCTTTTTAGATTCTAAAGCACTAGCTTACTTTTAGTTAGATCATACAACATTGGAAAATAGTATTCGTTGGGTTGGTTAACACGCTAACTAACAGTAATAACTAACTAACTACCTAAAGCTAGTAGTAGTTAGTGTCTAAAATCTCTAGTAGCATCCAAAATACGCATCTTTGATCGAATGGGGATGGGAACTACCTATAGAACGGTAGGGAGGTGTGTCCACCCAACCACCCCATAATAATAATAATAATAACAACAATAACAATAATAATAATAATAATAATAATAATGGGCAATAAGGGGGCAACCACAAAAGAGAGGGGGGATGAAATAAAGGGGTATGTTACCGTTACCTTGTCCTTCTTGTCCTGCCTGGCATACGGGAAGCAGGGGATGACGGCCGTGACGCGCGACGCGGACGCGATCGTGCAAGCGTTGATCATGATGAGCATCTCCATCAGATTGTCGTTAACTTCCCCGCAGCCACTTTGCACAATGTACACGTCCTCTGCTCTCACGCTCTCGCCGATTTCAACGCTACAAAACAACGTACCAATTAACCCATATCGTAGATTCTTCAAAAATTTCTCACTAGTCAAGATTCACAATTTATGTATTTTGGAAAATTGTATCTATAGTGCTGCGTGCTGCACTAACTAAATACAGGCTGTACAGGTGAATAGAAGAATCAGCAGAGAAAAATTTGATACTAAATATTGATTGATTCGATCGAAAAGATTCTAAAGCGCTCAACTTTCTGGATTTCTAGAATTTTAAGCAGCTAAATTTTTTGACTAGATTACATTGGGAATTAAAAATGTCGGTGAGATAGATGTATATAGAATGGATATGAAAAGTTGACATACCAAGTCTCGAGATTGGAAAATTTCTTGGCCACAACTTGACCCAGATTGATGCCCAGATGGGAGACGATTTTGTAGGCCAAATCGGGATGTGAAGAGCCCGCAAAGATCTTAATATTGGGCATGATGATCAGTTTTGTTGGCTCTTTGGATTTGGAATAATTGTGATGATGATAATTAGGGTCCACTGGTGATTGTATGGGATCAATACTGGACAATTGGAATGACTGGAATGTTGTCCAGCAAAAGACTGTGTCAGTCAGGTATCGGTGACAAGGAATTGATTTTCGATGAAACTTTTCGGTCGCCTGGTACGTAGTTCCACTAAGGTCAACTGATCAGAAATGAGTGAAAAGCTAGGACGTGCACTCGTTCTCGTAATCAATTTTTTACATCCATGTTGTGCTCATGTTCGCGCTCCAGCTAATCTCATGTGTTCATCGGTAAACCCTTTTTTTGCGTATTTACCACAATTTTACGGTCTCGTGTGGTCAATAGGTCAACCAGCTCGATGAATACGATTAATTTCTTTAGTAAATATGCCATTATGTAGGGAATTGTGTTGGACCGGGCATAAACTGACCAAATTGCAAACCTGAAATGCAAAGAATAAGTAATTTTACTGTCCAAAAATTTCATTAAAATAGAAAAATTTGGCTCTTCTTAACTTCATTGTTTGCATTTAAACAAATATAAAATAAATGGTGCACAAATAAACTGCAATGCTATTTTGCTTTTGGACTCATTGTCATGTTAAGACCAATAAAATATAATATTTATTCCTTGTGATATTTTATTTCATTCAAATTTTTAAATTTTATAGCCCTAAGTCAGAAAAACGAAATCAAAATTTTATCGGCATCTTGTCCTTCGGGTATGTGGGACAATAGACAGACAGCACAGACGAACGGACATACAAGCAGGCTTGTACTTAAAATTAAAGCTAACTTATAACCTAGAAAAAATTCTTGTTCTAATAAATTATAATATAATAAGCTTCATTTATGAGTGCCCATGCTAATGTATTGAAGACGACTTTTAATCAAGGCTTTAAGACATTAAAAAACTACGGAAAATCATGTGACAATCTTGAATTTAAAACAAATTAAAGCGCGAATCTATGCATTACTAAAAACAAATTATGAGGTCACAAAAAGTTGTGAGTCACTTCAGTTTTCTGTCGTTCGTCGTGAATTCATTCTTAATTGTCACACCTGTACAGTTGTTCCCTTAATTAATGAGTATATACAACCATTAGCCAAAACTAGATATTCATTTTTATGGAATTCATTTGACCCAGGGCACAGGGTAGCTAGTTAGTTAGAAATTCTCCTGTCAAGGAATCCTTAACAATATTTTGGTAAGTTGAGCCTCAGATCGTTCATTTCCGTCTCATTGTGTGTACATATAACATACGGTCTCTCATCCAGGGAGCCCAGTTTCCATCATGGAGTGGCTTTTCGGTCGAAGAATGACTCCAGAAGAAATGCTCCGCAAAAACAAACGGGCACTGGACAAAGCTATTCGGGATTTGGATCGGGAGAGGTCCAGAATGGAACAACAAGAGAAGAAAATTATCGCTGATATTAAAAAGATGGCCAAGGAGGGACAAATGGTACAAACAACAAACATTGTCCCCCAACTGCTCCATGAAGTGAAAAATACACTTTTTCAATTGTCCCTTTATTTCCATTTCAGGAGTCCGTAAAAATTATGGCAAAAGATTTAGTGAGAACCCGACATCATGTCAAAAAGTTTATGCTCATGCGAGCCAATATTCAAGCCGTGTCTATGAAAATTCAAACCCTTCGATCCCAAAATGCTATGGCTGAGGCGATGAAAGGTGTCACCAAAGCTATGCAAAACATGAACAGGTTCGAAAATGCCCACAAAATGTCTATATTGTTTTCCACATATTCTAAATTCTGTCTCCCATCCTATTCTGTAGACAAATGAAGTTGCCCCAGATCCAAAAAATCCTTCAAGAGTTTGAAAAACAGAGTGAGATCATGGACATGAAGGAGGAGGTTATGAACGATGCCATGGACGACGCCCTGGGGGATGAGGATGATGAGGAGGAAAGGTTAAACAAAATCTTCAAAATTGGACATTCAACACACATGGCACATGTAAACTAACCATGATTTTTATTGTTTGGATATTCAGTGATGCCGTGGTGGGTCAAATTCTGGACGAACTTGGCCTCCAGTTGAAGGACCAATTGTCCGGACTTCCGTCAGCCAGTGGAGGCCTTACAGCACCATCCCAAAAAGAGGCTGTGCCCGCTTTACCGGTAGGAGATGCGGACGCCGATTTGCAAGCCAGGCTGGACAACCTTCGCCGAGAATAAGCGTTCAAATCCAACCCCCACTATGTACTATGTATCTTAAGAATTCGAAATAGCTTAATCTCTATTTGTTGTACATATAAATACTAAATGTGCCCATGCAGTATGGGGATGGACTAACTACCGTGATATGATGATATAAGGCAATGATTCTGCCGCTTTTTTGCGAGCATTTTCAATTGGAATCATTTCATTCCTATTGTTAGATACCAAGTAATGTTTGAAAAAGTAATGAGGATGTTAATGATACTTTGTAAGAATAAAATGGAATTGTATGTATTTTGTAACTCAATTGGATGAGGGCATTTCGCCTTCGAAATTCATTGTGCTATGCCTAGGTCTAGCGCTTTATTCAGTCTCCTTCCAATCCAAATATGAAAGGTACACTGTGATGCGGATTTCCCTTCCTTCAGGATGAACAGAATAGAGAGAAACAGACATGGCACTTCAATATTTTCATTTTTTATTAAGAGCAGACAGGGGGCACAATTCTGGTTTGGTTGGGAATAGAAAATTTTTAGTCTAATTGCTAAGGGGGCTCCTATTCTGCATCCTGGACTACAGTTGTCTTCTCAGATACGTAAATGCCGTCCAAAAATTTACGAATGTCCTTATTCTTCACTGTCGTACTTTGTTGAATCAGAGCGGCTATCAAAGAAATGAAACACAAAACATTAGAAGGCTCGTTCAAGAAATACTCGACAGTTAGTTGGCAAAAAAAAAAAAAAAAAGAGTTGAAATGCCGTACCTGATCTTGAGACGGCTTCAATATCATTTCCTTCCAAAATGAGCTCATCCTTCTGGGCCTTGGAGTTGACCACAGTGACACCCTTGGCCATTCGAACGGATCGAATATATTTCTCCCCTAAAAAGTTACGCACCTCGACGAGACCCACTTCTTTGGTGGTCACACAATTGATTGGGAAATGGGCATACACGCTCCTCATCTTGTACTGGAATCCCTGGGGTCATAAACACAAAATATAATCAACTGCCTCAACATAGTTGTTACAACTAACTAACTACAAGGGGTTGTTTAAAGTTAAACCTTGGTGACACCCTTGATCATGTTCTCAATATGTGAGCACACAGTCCTGACGGCGGCAATCTCCTTCTTGGCGCCGAACCATTTCTCTACTTTGATAGTCCTAGGGTCCACTACCGAGATGTCCAGCGACAAATGACGGAACGCACGGCGAAGGACTCCCCGGGGCCCTCGGACCACCACGCGTCGACTTTTGGCCGTCACTGTCACATCCTCTGGCACCTTGACCAACTGATTTGTGTTTATCACCTTCATCTAGATCACAAAATATAACAATTCATTAATAGCGTACTCATATTCATGGTCTAAAGGTATTCATATTCATGGTCTCTTTTTCTTGGTTTACATTCAAGAATCGAATACCGGGAAAGATTTCGTTCTTTTGATTCTAAAGCGATGAAATATTTCAAAATCTAGAGCCCAACGTTGCTTAGTTCGTTAGTTAATGGTTAAGGTCAAGAAATTAGAGCTTCTCGTATTTACGGACTAAAGATAAAGAAGGTGAAAAACCGGATTTCTGCATAAAACCAACAGCAAGTCGAAATCCTTAGATACTTTGGGGCAAGACAGTTTAAAAATCGCTAAAATACTAGATTCCAGTTAGTTAGTTAGCAATCTTAACTGCTAACCTAAAAAATATCAAATATCAATAAAAACTCAATCCAAGTTGAATGAATTGGCTAAAATTTTCCCCAAAAGTTGTTTCCCTTGTTTTGCACAGCAAAAATGTGGGGCAATCATTACTATGTGCCACACAAACTAACGAAAGATTCCGAATTAACAAGATTTAGATATGACAAAAGTTTGGAAAAGTACTTACGATGTTTAGCAAAGAAGATGTTTTAAAAATCCGAAAATTAGTAAACTAAATGTCAATCTGGCTGAGGGGACCGAGACTTTAGATTTTTCATGCGGCTAAAATGCTCACAGTATTTCGTGTGCTCAGCAAATCAAAAGTGCACGCCAATCTGTTCTATGGGCCAGAAAAAGTTGGCCCACCGGACGGTATGGCCAAATGACACGAGATGGCGAGGTTTGTATGTGAAACAAACTTGTGGCTTGTTAGTTCTAGAGAGCAAGCAAAGCAAGCTCTTTGAGGCCACAAAGTGAATGAAAAATTCGTTATCAATCAATCACACGCGTTAAATGTATGTGTTTGTTTATGTGTTTGCATTGCAGCTGCATTGGATTTTTTACTCAACATGGTGAATATGGCTATGGAAATATTTTTGAAACTTGAATTTCGGAATATGCATCTTAGATTCCGTAGATAGCTGTCAAATCTAAGGTTTTAGTTCAGAGTTTTATTAAAATGCTTATGTAGAGTGGGTATGGTTTTTAACATGATAGATTTTATGAGTGTGAGAAAAATTTTTATGCGGGTCCATGCTAGCTAATGCATGCATGAGATTTGCCCTTAATATGTAAAATGAGGGGAAAAGTTGAATTTTTACAATTGTGGTTATCAAAGAGTCTAAAATGATCGAGCTCTCACTCAGTTGGTATGTTGAACCCCCTATCAAAATAGGTTCGAATAGCGAGTTAAGTTCGGACTGCGTTCACAATAAAATCTCCCGTTCGACCTCTACGAATTTTTAATACTTTTATTCCCCTTTTTATGGCAAACAAATACAAAGGAAAAAAAATTAAATTCTAGTTTCTAAAAACTTCCTGAGCAACTTGGCTGAGCTCAACCAGGGGTTATGAACGCATCAACAAATTAAATAAGTTGAAACAGTTGAAACGCTGCAATAATGTCAGTTTATTTAATCTCAGACAAAACCACTCTAAGGTTTTCAGTGATTTTAGAATTTTCAGGGGTCTCCTTACAATTTGTATACTTATCAAAAGCTTTGAAACTTGACACACATGCTCAGAACTATTAGGAGAAAGTTTCAGTGTATTTTGTGGGGAATGAAGATCTGAGAACCGGATCCGTAGCATAACTAAGGGTTTATTGAATGCCATACGATCAGGCAAACAATAGGGATCATAACATGCCGCAAACATTATATTTGCGCAAAATTTCATTAAAATATGACAATCTGTTTGACCTGTAGCGTGGTAACAAGTTCAACCCAAAAAACAGAGAAAAAGCCCCAATTTTCAGTGATTTGATAATTTTGTATTGTCTCCTAAGACCTTGTTTTTAATTCAAAAGTTCTGAAATTCTGCATACATGTTAAGAACTATTGACAGAATTTTTCTGTATATTTTGAAGTGAATCAAGACTTGAGAACCTAAGATCCGTGGCCATAACTACAGGTTAATGGAATGCCAGCTCATCTTTTATCTGATCAAAAGCAAAAAACAATAGGGATCATCATACATAGCAAACACACATTCAAGCAAAATTTCATGAAAATTGGTCGAACAATTCATAACCATGGGTTTATTGAATGCCATACGCTCAGCTCTGACCTGATCAAGACCAAAATGTCAGGGGATCATCACGTACCGCGAACACATACTCATGCAAAATTTCCTGGTTGAACCGTTTGACCTGTAGCGTGGTAAGGTCAAGTATAGAAAATAGAGTGGCTCTATAAGCCCCGGTCGGGCTAAAACTTGTGCGGTTAACTGGCAGAAATACCATAAGGACAAAATTTGAACTAACCCCCATTGAAATAACACTGTCAATGTTATTCAAAGGTGCCATCATAATATCTACTTATATATACTAGAATTTGTTTTCAAACGTACGTTCCTAGCGATCTATCGAGCAAAAAAGGCAACTTTTGTACAGCACCTAGCTTTACCGCCACAGAAGTTATGGCCACACACAATGTGAGTAAGTATACCTTGTCCGCAAAAAGGAGGTAAATTTTATCCTATCCTACTACACAAATTTATCACACACAGGACAGGAAAAATTTACCTCCTTTTTCCGGATGGTCTATAAGTATAATAATCCTGCTTACTTACATTGTGTTACTAACTATATGCATAAAAATGCATGTAGTTACTGACTAGCTCAATAGATGAATTCAAAGGACGTACGTTTGAAAACAAATTCTACAGTAATAAGGAGATCAAAAAACCATGTTGTTCTCAAATTGCGCAAAAAGTACTGAACCGATTTGCTTCAAAATAGGCTTAAACTGATCCTTATGTGCTTGCGGAGTGCCCTCGCCCTTGGGTCCTAAGCCGTAAAACGCTTAGTTAACGAGATAATTGGCAATTAAGTTGGTCATTTTGGCATTTTCGGTCGCCATGCAAACGTAAACAACCAAGTCTCTCAAAAAT
>Ga0210040_10006543_pt1 | contig 14473 bp, 15 predicted proteins | sample CryGeyCG12114_NA_FD_185462 | JGI IMG/M metagenome (GOLD analysis project Ga0210040, IMG submission 185462) | Groundwater microbial communities from aquifer - Crystal Geyser CG19_WC_8/21/14_NA (SPAdes) (version 2) | ecosystem: Environmental > Aquatic > Deep subsurface > Groundwater | place: USA... | reverse complement strand
CGTAACGTCTCGTCGCCCGTTAAATCCCTCAAGGGCAGGATATTGCTCAACAACGATCCCAGCAAGAAAAAGAACGACGATCGAGAAATTAATCGATTCAGTCGAAGCACCCTCAGCAAACGCCCTCTCATCAGATCCACGGCTCATCTCGCCCTACCGCGCGACTTCCAGCCTCATCGTCCGATATTGCAGCTGATGTTAAGTCGGAACTCGTTTGGCTACACCCAGCTTCAGCCCCAACTGCTTCGCGCGATTCTGACTTGGTAAGGTTGATATAGTGCCGCTTGACGCACGGTGGGTGTGCAACACTTGAGCGCACAGGGCCGCCGAAGCGGTTTATGCCGCCAAACTGTCTAGGCCTTTCGTTGACCATGATGTTGTCTTCGTACTTGTGTAGGTGATAGCCGGCATCGAGGTGGCGAGAGCACCGGAAGCTGGCAGCTACGGCGGAAAGCGACCAGATGCCGAGTCGAGCCTTCGAAAGTCCAGGAGCATGTTAGATGCCGTAAGAGAAACTTATGCGATGTCATATAACTGCGTGGCAACGAGGAGTTGTCTTCATGTGTCTTTTTGATGGTGGGCTAACCGCGGTAGTTGGAGTCGCGGCGTATTTTTGCTGATGGGAAGCTTCTGTACATGCACAATCTCGCGGAGCGACGCGTTAAAGACATGCTCATTGTGCGTCTCCTTTTCCCGCAGCAGAGCTTCGGCTACCATAATGAGATCCGCCGCTGGTCACTGAGCGACTGAGCACTGTTTAGCCGCCCTCGCTGACTCATAGTGGCTTTAGAAAGATTGTGACGACTTGAATTGCAGACTTTGGGTCGAGAGAGGATGGCTGCGGCTTGTTCGATGGGAAATGCAGGTTGAGTAAAAACGAACGATAACGCGTGCGAAAAAATTGCGCGGAAATTGATACCGCAGAAAGGTGAGACGAAAAGAAAGATGAGAAGTGGGTGTGCTGAGAGAAGACAGTCAATGAGTAGCTGAGGCCGAACCAGTGAGGAAGCCACGCTATGGGAGCGGAGGGATCTCTCCCTTGGAAGACCCAGCGTGAATCAAAGATTGATGGTGTAAGGGTATCGCTGCGGAGACCCAAGAACAAAGGTCTGCTGCGTCTGCATTCGAATTCCGCGGTCCCAACAACATCGTAAACAGAATCTGTGAATATCGCCGTCATTGGAAGAGATGTCGGAATGTGAGCACATCCACTTTCCATAATTAGCGTCCACAAAGACCCTTCTCGGCAGCACAAACCTACTTGTCAAGCACTATGAGCATATTCCAGACCCTGACCATAACTCCCCCAGGCCATCGCATGTCAGCCTAATAACCTAGACACCTTCTTCTCTCCTCGCTCACAAGTCCTCCTGCGACACTCGTCACCTCAACCTAACGAGCACTCCACAAACCCATCTCTCTCTATTTCTCACACGGCTCATCACGCAACCCAATGTCGCTACCACCCCCGCTCTACTCGCCACATTCTCCATCTTGCTCAGTCGTACCGCGCTGTCATGTTCCGGATCAATATGCTCATCCGGCCTCTGTTTTGGGGCGCCATTGTGGTGCTGGGCATGTGGATGTAGAGTGGCGTGGGTTTGTCCCAAACCCTATGCATGGAAATCGCTACATCAACTCGTCGGATGCCAGAGGATGAACACGGACATTTCCGAGGATACAACCGGTTGGACGGGCCACAACTGTTCCTGAGGCAACTGTACGTCGACCGGGTGCTCAAGGCGCATGGGCGTGCAAAAGTCCCAGGCATGGGGTCAGCACATTGGCCCATCGGAGGGAATGATGTGAGGGCTGCGGTTTCGACAAGATCGAGAGGTCAGGTGTCTTACAACGTTGGCGGTCCGTTGGCCCGTTTCGAAAGGTACAGAGACCATATAATCTCATATAAAACGCACATGATACCGAACATCCTATCAACAATGGGAGTAATGGCCTGGTGACCCAGTCATGGCGGCGATGTCGGGCGATTGTTGAAGGTATAAACAAGCCGCTTTGTAGTGTCGCAGCGTGGATCGTAATTCGAGCGCGAGATGTAATGTGTGGGTCTGGCGGAGGTATCGCGATGTAGTTCGAAAAGTCGGCGGGCTCAAATCGCTTCCATGTGTGAGAGGAAGACAGATAGCTGGCGTTGCATTGGAAGTCGAGCGCACGCGACTACACAGTCAGCATCTGCCACAAAACACCTGCCCTGTTGGCGTACCTTTGTATCAGTGTCCCATAAGGCGGTGCGTGTCCTTTGTCGATGATGCGCAGCTCAACCCGCACCCAAGTAGCTCGTGATGCCTCACGCTTCCGCGTCCGCAGCAGGTTGTTGGAGGGTTGCGCGACGCCTTGGTTCTTCTGTTGTGTGCCATCCCGCTGATTGTTCCTGAGCATGTCCCAAGTTGTTGAATGTGCCTCGCCAGGTTCGTATAGTGTGAGCTGCCAAGTTGTGCTCGACGCGGTGCTCGACTGTTCAATTCGTGGTCGGGTGAGTTTCGTGGCAGCACAGAAGTCGGACTCGGTACCTGCAGTCTTGTTAGGCCCAATCGTCTACGCAAAAGCACAAGCTTACGGGGATTCCTTCGAGTTCCAGACGCTTAGCGCGCTTCGCTTCGTGATGCTCTGGAAGGTCTCCCTCACTGTGATATGTATTGCGCAAGAGCTCCGAGAGTGCGAAGTGGGATCGGAGAAAGAGGTTGAAGGGTTGTTTTCGATGAGCGATCCGTCTGTGGTGTTCGGCATATAATTTTGACAACCTGAGTGCTGGTGTTGCGTCCTCTCAATTGCGTGTGGAGTGCTGGGGCCGGCTTTGATGTTGTATTATAGGATCAGCTAGCTTCCGGCGCGTCTAGCGTGGAGGTGTTGATCGTCTACCCATTTTTGGCATCGGCTAAACTTCCTTCCGATGAGGACAGCGAGGTCATTTAACACCGCACTGATATCACCGATAAGTTTCGCAACAACGATAAAGAGATTCTGCTGCCTTTTCTGTCAGTAAAGCGCCCCTTCGCGTTGAGAGGACTTTCCGTGATGCACGACCCTGAGCCGCCGATGGGCCACCTTTACTCTACCTTCACTATGCTCGCAGGCCGTTGCGATAACAATCAAAGGACGAGCCATGGTTAATCATCAGATGCCCGTTCGTGTCTTTACCTCTACTTTGCCGGCAGGCGAATCTTGGTGTTTTGCTTGGAGCAAAGTTTGGAATTTTTGGAGCGGCTCCAGCCACTGTTCTAGCCACACCTCGTCTTGCACATGCCAGAAGCCAACCATCGAAACACTCTGACAGTCACAAGGAAGAATTGTGAAGCAACGTGACGCATGTTGCAGCAAGTTGATATTCTTAGCACAGATGTGGCTGTGGGCGAAGTGACTGAATCACGCAACGAGGACTCACATGCACCGCAGGTTGGATACCGCAAATTCGATTTCTAAACACTATAGTAACTCCGACATGTGAAAACGATTCTCCAATTCGAACCAAGGAAACAGACTGCTTCGAGATAGCTCATGTGATAAGTACAGACCGATGCGTGACCCACTGCGTCTCCATGGAGACTTCAGACAGCATTCCAGTACTCAGTGTGGATCGGCTTGCAGACACGAAAGCTCGGTACCCGGACGAAGTCCTGTGAAACAAGCCATCTGCGCATTGATCCTTGCATAACTTCTGTCTCATTCCATTCGATCGGACCACGGTTGTAGCTTACTGGTTTGCCAACGAAGTGTACCAGCCAGTTGATTGGATTGCGTATGAAGGTTGCGCCCTTCAATTCGGGAGAATTCCAGAATCGTGGGACCCTGACCGGCGGGATGTTCCGAAGATTTGTGTACGTGTCTGCGATGGCCTTGTTGAGGCTGCAAGGATAGTATGCTTCTCGCTCCGCAGGAGTGGCTGGCATTTGAGGCAGGTCCCGAGGATTGGTGAAGACGCCCCGAACAGCAGCAGACGTGGCAGACCACAAGGTACATGGAGGTGGGGATCGATCGTAATGCGGTAGGGTGATGTTGTTCGGCATCTGCACGTCCGGGATAGGCGCGAGCAGACCAGCATCAGCGTGCTCAGGTCCCCACGTCTTCAAAGCGCACAATGGGTTGTCGTAGTACGCCTTGAATCGAGCAATGGCTGTGTCGTACACCGCGAAGATAGCTTCGGCCTCTTCACGACTATCGCAACCACTCCTACGCCACTTGTCCACATGCCAGTCTCCGTTGATCTTTCGGACTGCCGCACGGAAAACATCCTGTGGAGGCACCCAGCTCTCGTACCACGGCTCGGGGAGGTCGAGAACAGTGTACGCGTTCTTTGTGTGGAGGAACTGAGGGTAGCTTCTGTACTGCTTGGTGATCGGATCGGATTGCGCGTTGTAGGCGATGGCATTTCGCAACATCCAAGAGGCAACACACACAGTCCCCAAGCCAGCGGCGGCGTAGAGTAGAGGACGACGGTAGGCGCGTAGCTGCTGGCCGACGTTGTTGGCAGTTTTGCGAATACCAGACCAGACTTTGCGCAGAACAGAATGCTTGGGAAGAGGTGTAGAGGGAACCTTTGCTTGGACTTGAGTATGGAGGCGACGATTCAGTCGACGGGCGACGGCACCAGTCGCACTGGTTGCACGAGGCCAAGAGGGCGGAAGAGACTGGCTGCGTCTCGTGCGGTGTTTGTTGGTGGCAGAGTGTCGGCCATATGTCTTCCAGAACTTTGCGGTCTGGTAGAACTGCGTTCCTTCGGGAGGGTCGAAATCTACCCAGAACTTCTGCACATTGGATTGCTCCATGGTGTCGTTCGGATTCTGATGAGTTCTGAGGATTGGCGCCGTGTTGAGCACGATGATTGGGCGTCGGATGAACGATTTCGGGTGTAAGGGGATGCAATGCAGAGATGATGTTCTTGGGATGAATATGGGATTCGTCGATGAGGACACCCTGGCAAAGGCGACAAACAATCCACCTAGACAAAGAAGACAAAAGATGAACCCAGACAAAGGAAGCAAACGATAGACCCAGACAATCAAGGCAAACACCAGACGCGCCCACTTTGGTATCGCCGGTATGGCACTTTATCTAACCATTGATAGTTTGACACCAACTTGCGTGCATGGCTGAAGCGAATAAGCTCCCACTGATGCGCTTGCCCAGAACCAAATGGATCAAACCATAACCAGCGTTTGCATGGAGAGCGATGGCGTGAATCTCTGTAAATGCAAAAGTAGTCGAGGCTTTGTTTCCAAGTCGTGCTGTGTTGTTCTCCGCAGGCCTGGCCAATCAAACAACGATCATAGTGAACAAGAACAACAGTGAAAGGATTGTCATGCAGGCTCCCGATGACGCTGCGCCTGCACGAGCAACGCAAACCGCTTCGCCGGTTATGGATCTTTTGGACTACGGTTGCGCCGCAGCACCAGTCAATCACAGCTCCACGCCTTCACGATCACGACTCCACGATCACGACTCCCTGATCACGACTCCACGCCTTCACAATCACAATCTGATCCACCAAGATGAAGAACCCTGTTTGTACAGAAATCGTCTATGTCAAGCGTAACGACAAGTCCAGCAACGACAAGTCCAGCAACGACAAGTCCAGCAACGACAAGTCCAGCAACGACAAGTCCAGCAACAAGAAGTCTAACGACAAGTCCAGCGACAAGTCCAGCGACAAGTCTAGCGACAAGTCTAGCGACAAGTCGAACGACAAGTCGAACGACAAGTCCAGCAACAACAAGTCCCCTAGACCTAACCGTCGAGGGTGCTGCAGCTGCGCCTGCTGGATCTTCTTCGCCTTTCTCGTCGTGATAGTCGTGGTCAGCATAGCGTACTGCGCTAGTCCGGCTTCAGTTCGCTATGGTATCATCGACGAAACGCCTGCGGACGACAAATACATTGGACTGAAATCGCTGTACACTCGCCAGGAACAGTCGCGTAAGCAGAGCGATTACTGGGCCACCTTCTTCCAAAACGCAGGAATGCAATCGTCGCCAGTCTTCGAAGAGGGGAGCGGAATTGTTCCATTGCTGCGTCAACAAGCTACGTCGATAGACGCCACAGTCACTCATGTCAAAAATGTCGAGTGGGAGCTGCGTGCGCTGGAGGCCGGGGCGAAACGCATCCTGTCCGTTGCTTCCAAGCGACTTGTTGAAGCCGAGCAAGCTGCCACGACATCTGCTAGATGGAACGAGACACTGACTATGTTTCACTCATGGCTACCTCGCCCCTTTCTGGCCCCATATCCACCAGCCGAGTATCCAGGAGCCATTCCCCAGGAGGTTGGTTTGCAAATGGCGGATCTCTTCAACAAACATGTTGGAGTTTACAAGGCCTTGACCTCCGCAAACCACAGTCTCGCGGCCCAACATGATGACTTCGATGCTGCTCTGGCTATCGTGCGAGGTAAATGGACCCAACGACTTGACGCCAAAACTTGCAGGTCTTCTGGACTGCAGGAGACTTGCAACCAAGCAGAGGTCGACAAGGTCTCCCACGGAGAGCAACTATACGATACTATTGAGACGCTTCTTAGCCATGGCAGCAAGGAACACTTCTTACAGTGGCGGAAGAACAAGAAGGTCTTGCGGGCCATGCGCATCGGCTTCGAGCACATTCGGGCCCACTTTGATGCCGCATTCGAAGCTGAGAATTATGACGACGCGTGGCAGGTGCTGAGACAGGTGTCAGATTGGGTGCGCGTCCTTGCAATGATCGATGACGATGACGATGAAGAGGGCGACAAGAAGTTCGTGCTGTCGACTGTACCACGTTAGCAACGGAGATGACTAGGGTTGGAACTGGCGAAAGTTATCGGTTGCGATGGGAGACATGAAGCGGGGGGCGGCACGATAGCCGGACGGCGTTGATGAGTCTGGCGTTGATGAGTCTGACGTGGACATGGACTAGGAAGGGTTCAATGCTGACCAGGAACGAGAATGAGCTGGGGCAGTAGATCAGTGACGTTACCCGCGCTGACACACAAATACAAATGAAACTCGAGAAATGTTGGATGCGTTGTCGCCTGCCTCAAAGTCAATGCCACCGCTCACAATCATGCCCCAATCTCTACAACGCCCCTCCTCCTAACGTTCAGTGCCACGCCCACACGTTATCCACGTCCGCAACCGCATCGTCGTCATTGAAGGCATCCAAGCGAAGGCTGTCAAGAGTCGCGATGGCACCGTCGTAGTACGCTCTAGTTGAGGTGAACTTGCCCGGGAAGCTGTCATGGTCAATATTCATCTTGTGCGCGCAGGAGGGTAGAAGAGCGTACGAATCACCGAACAATTCCTTGTGCAGTACCAAGATCACACACGGATCGTATTTCTTGCGTAGTCTGTTGATCTTGGCGCCGCAGGGCCTCCATTTGCTGATGTTGCTCATATTGTCTCTTCGTCGGGGGTTGCGTCCTCGAAATTGAACGGCGTGAGTAAAGCGTGTAGCTCTTTTAGCATTGCTCGACCCAGGCGCCCAGACTTGCTGGGTCGGAAAAGTTGCATGTCAGAACAGATCGTTGAGGAATCCCAGAGCATCGACCTGCTCCTTCCGTCGCTCGACTTATTCTGTCTATTCGTAGCGTGCTTCAAATGCGTTGCCGAGCTCACCGCTCGACGAATGCTCTTTGCAGTTACTGATGAGACCCAGCATTCTCGTGAACTTTGCCGCATCATGCCGATGTTCTTTGATCACGGTGAGAATGTAAGGGAATGTATGGAGCGACGTGGGAGAGCTTTTCCCGGTTGTTGACGTGCTTCCACGGGTCGTTGGCGGTGTCGCCGCCATTGCAGAGGTCGTGCAGCCGTTGGGGTCGTAAGATACACCATGCTAAGCTGGCACGACCAGGATCCAAATTGCGTGGAGTCGTGCGATCGGGCTCTTGTATGGCGAAGCCCTGGCCGCTCGGGCTGTGCCGGGTGGCGCGATAGTACCGCTACGTGGATGTGACCAATGTGGGCTGCAGCGCTACGAGCTGCTCTCGGCTGTACGAGGCTGTGGGTGCTCAATGGATGATTCGGGGGGGTTTGTGGCTCGCTTCGCCGTGATAGACTCGATCAGCTCGCTCTCGTACTGGGGGTTGAGTACTCGCTGGGGCCGTCCAATCATCTGAGGAATCCTGTTGAAGTGTCAGCGTTAATTTGTCTCGTGTGGCGCTTCAGCGCTGCACTCATACATACCAGGAGCTGGAGAGCCTCTTCAGCCGCTGCCACGAGCTACGAGGCAACTGCATTGTGTTTTGGTGGAACCCAGCCCCGCGCAGCTGCGCGCCAACGTCTATCCTTGGACTGGCCGCTGCTGCGTGTATTTCCTTCCACGTTCCTAATCGTCTTGGTTGAACATAAGGCGAAACTTTGCCGGGAAGCTAACGCGGGCTTGTGTCATTGGCGCGGTGAGGGGCGTCTGGCAGGGTATTGCGAGCCTGTTCATTGTGGTTAGCGGTGCAGAGGGAAGGGAGGGCGCCGTCTAGGTTGGTAGGCGCATACATACCAGAGCCGTCTCATGAAGCGGGCCGCCTGCCAATCTCTCTTGTATGCAGCGCAGCGTCCAAGTCCGCTTTATAGGCGTCAGGCGATGGTGGACGCTCTCGGGGCTGCTGGGCGTGGGTGTTGTGTGGATGGTGGGCAATTGCGGGAGCCGGTCGCATCCTCTAAGATAGGGTGCCGTTCAGAACGACACGGTCGAGTCGCACATTGAGGTTCGTGGCCGTGGACAGCTGATATCTTGGCTGTCGCAAACGCCCATCTCTTACCGTATCATCTGGCCACGGAACTACTCGTGCCCCGAGAGCTGACTAAAACTATGGCTTAGGCGTGGCGCTATTCTGACTAAGCGTGCCGCTGCTCTGACTAAGCGTGCCGCCGCCATGACTAAGCGTGGCCCAGTCGTGGCGAGAGCATTAGCCACACCGATTCACTGTAACCCGCGACTTCCCCGTACGAATCAACAAACCCCGCATCTGGCGTCGGCGTGGCGTTGAAGCCATGGCGCCGCACAGTGTATATCCATTAATTGTGTCGGCATGCCGACGGATTGAGGCGGTCTCCCCAACACAAGCTCATTGAGGCCAGCCCACCGTCCCCAATGGCTTGAGCCTTGCGAATCTTCACCTTCCTGTACCGCCCAGCAGACGCAACCACATTCACTCTCACTCGAAGCCCACAAACTTGACGCCTTGGCCGCCTCCTCGCTTCTCCTTCTCCTTGTCGAAACCCTTGATGCCCTCGCACACCAGCCACAACATGCTCTGCATCATCTCGTCTGCCCCCGACTCGACCGCGGCCTGGCACAAGTCTATCTTCTGAAGATGGGCCAGCGCCACCTCGCTCGCCTTGTCCTTGCCCCCGGCCTTCTCACCTCCCCGCGTGAAGGCGTCCCTGGCGCCTCCGATCGTGCCGTGCAAGTGCAACAGCGACCCCAGGTTCAGCCGTGAGGCCAGCCACACATAGCGACAGCCTTGTTTACGCCAGTCGCGCACCTTTTGGTCGAATTCCCTGTACGAGATGCAGGCTTGTGTATCGCCGTACTCGGTCCAGAGGCCGTCGATTACCCCCTGCTTCGCTTTGCTGCTGCGCTCGGCTTGCGCTTCAACAATGTACTCGTTGGGCTTCTCACACGTCACGATCCAGAAATATATCTTGTACACAATTTGCGCCACAATGGAGGCGGCGTCGTTTTGAGCCAGCTGCTGCATGTTGGTGAAGCACGTTCGGAAGCTGGAAGGACCGGCATGCGAGCCGGGCTGGGCGTTGACCAGCTGGATACACGCCAGCACGTCGGCCGCGCAGTGCTTGTGTTGCGTCAAGTTTTGCATCACCTCTGGCAGAGCGAAGTCCGAGATGCGTGTGAGGCGACGTCCATTTCTCCCGCCGTTTGTGGTGTAGACGAATCGCTGCCAAAACGAGGTCGAGTTCCGCCCACTGCCGCTGTCGTGGGCATGGACTTGGACAATAGGGTTGCTTTTGCCTCTTTGCTTGGCGTGCTTCACGACATATCCGAGGTTTCGAAGGAGCGTGGCAGGGAGGTTGGTGTCTTTGAGAATATCCCGAATGTCCTGCCGGAGAGTCAGTCATCCAGTCTACTCACGCCACTCAAGGCTCGGCCTTACATCTTCTGAGCAATCCTGTCTGAACAGAGCATTCATCAAGTTGTCTCTGGTCATCTCATCGACTTCTGTGCCTGCACTCGGTACTTGGGAGACGAATACAGAGGAAACGTCGGTCAAGCGCCCATCAGTCAAGGTGGAAACCGAGCGCTTGGGATCGGCATTTATGGGAACGTGACCAGGGCCAGTGCTTGAGACTGTAATATGTAAGACAGACTTACACAGGACATGATGGGAAACCTACCGTCACACCCAAGATCACTCCCCATCGCCAAAAAGTCATGTTGAAGGTGTCCATGACTCGCTTCGAATCTAACGCCGTCACCAAAGTCGATACCATCTGCCATGGCCAAAACGTCTGAATGAAGGCCCTCGGTGCCAACTTCAAATATATTGTTGCTGGCTGCGTGAACGCCATCGCCGAAGCCGATCCCATCTGCCATGGCAACAAGGTCTGGTTGAGAAATTACGGCACCAACATCAAACTCGTTGTTGAAAGGCTCGAGATTACCATCGTTGAAGCCAATATCGCCTGTCACGGAGAACATTTCTGGGTCAACATTCGTTTCGGCATGCAAGGTATCGGGTCGACTAACCATTCTCTTTCAGGTGGAAGGCAAACTCTGGCTCGTCGGCGTGAACGGCAAATGGGCGTTCGCAGTTTCGCTTGGGTAGAGGATATCCATTCTCGACTTCTGCAACGTGAGTGCGCTTTGAGGGAATTCGTGACAAGGGAAGATTCGCGCAAAGCTCGGCAAGTGGCGGCATGGCGACACTATTACGAGGTGGACTGAAGTGCGTGGAAATCTCTTTACTAGGCGATGGCCATGTTATACAACACTACATACCCACTCTTTCCATTTCCCCTGATTTTGTTTCTTTCGGCCTGTTGCGTGCTGTCCATGAACGAGTGGTGTGTGTTTCAGACGCACGGGCATCGCAAACAAGACACGCGAGACCGGCGAGCAGAAAAACAACCTTGGAATACGCCTGTTTCTGTTCCACCCATCACAACGAGATACGCGGTGGTCTTATTGTATATTGTGGCGCGGCGAAGATGGGGCGGCATTCCCACAGCCAACCTTAAATGTCCCGACCGCATGAAAGTGACTTTATTGTCGCGGTGAGCTCGGTAATGCCAAAGTCGCCAAACGAAACTAGGATCCCGTTTCTTCGGTTTCTGTTTCTTCTGTTTCTGTTTCTGTTTCTGTTTCTTCTTCGAAGATCCTGAACTTCAGCTTTGGCGGGTCTTCCGCCAGCATTCCCCACAGATCCTCCGGGCTCATCTCCTTCACCTCCTGCAGTACGTCCTCATGAATAGCCACGACGTCGACAGTCTTCGCAAGATGTCCGCTGCTCAGCCTCATCAGGAAGTCTATGTCGCGGGTAGTACCAGCAACAAGCGGCTGGGGTAAGATTCCCGGGCCAAGGTCGAGGAAGTTGCCGTCACCGGTCTGGGTGGAAGAATCCTGCGGATTTGGAGGGTTGCTATCCTCAGGCTGCCAGGCACGGTACAAGCAAAGAAATCGTTTATATAATGCTCTGAATTCGTCCGCGGTCAGCTCAGGTCCTTGGTATACCTCCCGCAGTTGGGCTAAAACCCACATGAGGCTTGTAGCGTATGCCAAGAGATGATAAACCAGCCGGCGGAAGTAGGTATTGAGCATCTCTTTCATCTCTTTGGCTTGCCGTTCGAGGACATCTATTCGTTGTCGTTGGTCTTCGTTCTCACCTTGTAGCTGTTTCAACGCGGTCTTGGAATTGGTCATGCGGTCCTCGTAGTTGGCGCGCTCGCCTATCGTTCCATCGTCGGACTGTTTTATCTCCTCAAGCTTCGCGACTTGTTCCGCTGTGAATTCTCGGTAGGACGGTAGGCCTTCAACGAATTCCAGAAGTTCCTCATAGCGCTGCTGTCTAGTTTCGGCTTTCTTCTTCTGTTCCTCGGCTTTCGTCTTCTCTATCTTGTTGATTTCATGCCAGACCCTGCAGCTTACGGACGAGTTCACAATGAGTTTCTTCGCTTCCTCGAGGGATTCCTTGTATTGCTTGACGAGTCGCTGAGTTGCATCGCGCCTGGGTATGTTGGGGGGATCTGGGATGGGGTCGATCTTCTTGATAGCGCTGTTGATTGTGTCCACGTTGATCTCGTACAAGATAACAAGTTCGGCGAGAGCTGGATCCGAGTCTATAGCGTTGGCGACATCTCGATTCGACTCGATAAGTTGGGCGAGAGCTGAACCCGGCCCGATACGTTTGACGAGAGCTGAATGAGACTTCATAAGATTGGCGAGACGTGAAGGACCCGACTCGCCGTCAGCCATGATGAAGTCCGTAATTCAACAGATAGTGGAACGTGGAGGAAGAACGTAGTTATCAGTAGGCCGCGCCGTGGTTTTGCTGCGACTGGGAAGCGTTGGAATTTTTCATCTGTGCGGGCTCGCGTACGGTGGTGACACAAGTCCCACCACCCCCCCTACCAATTTACTTGACCCTCTTTAAGCAAAGGATTGCATTTTAGAACCAAATAATGTACTACACACTGCGAGCGAGACGACTCGTGAAATACGAGGTTGGCAACAGAAGGATCGTGTGGCGGCGAGTTGTTGCCGAACGTGACGGCGTAGCATGGTGGCTGTATCACGAGATGTGCGGGATGCTGGATGCAAGCGATAGACACAGTATACAGATCGGGCACGTTGAGCATTAGGGGTGGATCTTGGGGGTGTAGTGGCTGTGGCTGGCTAGCGGCCAACGGCTCATCCAAGCCGGCCAGATTACCATAGCAACAAATTCTGCCATTCCTGCCATTCCTCACGATCTCGGCAACACGCCTCATGATGCATCGAGCCTCGGCGACGATGAAACCTCCCACCACATCTGGCGCCTACCACCTCATACCTCTTTGACGCCAACAGTGTCGGCGAGGAAGGTGAGCGCACAATTCGCGCCAGGAAGCTCTTTTTCGCTGACTCCGCATCAACGCGACATACGGATCCAATACTATGTGCAGTCGCGCAGCCCTTGCGCAGTAGATGATGATGTAAAACTTGGGATACATCGAAGCTTCTCATCTGTTGCTATGCATCCATCTGGCAATCTTGTTCATATCCAACCAACGTTCGAGACGCAGCTGCTTCGCCTTATCCCTCATCAAAACACCATCACCACAAAGGCATCACCACCAAGATCACCACCAAGATCACCACCAAGATCACCACCAAGATCACCACCAAGATCACCACCAAGATCACCACCAAGATCACCACCAAGATCACCACCAAGATCACCACCAAGATCACCACCAAAACATCACAAGAGCCAGCAAATATCATATCCTGCTCGTATTGCGCATCTGAAATGGGACGCTACCAGAAGTGCCGAGTCCGTCTGAAAGATGAGAAAAGATGCGAATGCTTCTTCAGTAGTTCGCACGCCCGCCTTACTCTACAGCTCATCATCCTCATCCCCGGGCCCATCATTTCCTCGCTCTTCGTCTCCGCCAGCCTCGTCGCCATTCCCATCAGCCGCCCGTCCACCTGCAGTGTCCGGAAGCGTCCAGCCGAACTTGTCATTGAACTTGTCATTCCACTCATCCAGCGTATTGTTGATTGCGCCCACCTTGTCCTTGATTGTTTGGAGGATCCCTCCCGGTGTGGTCGGCCGCCCAGCCTCCTCAGCCTCCTCAGTCGGCTCCTGTGTCTGGCCTGCTACGAGTTCTCCAAACAAACTTTGTCCCCACTCCTGCCAGAGCCTCGCCTTGTCGTCGATTGGGACGGTGGGCTCCTTTTGGAGAACGACACGCGTGTGAATCGGGTCGCCCTGTGCGTCGAGGGTAACAGTGACTGTGTAGCTGACATAGCGTGTTGGCGCGTGTGTCGTGCCCAGTGACGGGTTGTGCGCGGGTCCCCTTCCTCCGTCTCTGGGGCGCTCTGTTGGGTTACTCTCTTGGAGTGTACCGTTGGTGGGCGTGCTCGTGGTTGCTGCAACCTCATTTTGGTTCGGTCGTCCTCGCGTGTCCCTGCGTTTCTGTCTCGTGCTGTCGGTATCGGATCCTACAGAGGCGTCTCGCTTTCTCTTGGATTGTTGCGACATCATTGGTGTGTCGGATCTTGGTAGCGTTGGTTGGATGAGGTGATGTTGTATCGGAAACAGGGTGTTGAGAAATAATCGAGAGGTTCTTGCTGTTTGTCTGTTTGCCAAATGCGCGTTTAGGCATCCGTGCGCTTTGTACGACGCTTCCAGCCCATTCGAAAGCTCGACATCCATGTGCATGTCGCCATTCACCTGGGCGTGAATTGCGGTGTGCGGCTGGGCGCCCGGTTTCTGGTACATTCTTCCCCAGATCATGATCCTGCTTCTGCTTTCATAAAGCCCAACGAACAC
>Ga0210040_10006542_pt1 | contig 14474 bp, 12 predicted proteins | sample CryGeyCG12114_NA_FD_185462 | JGI IMG/M metagenome (GOLD analysis project Ga0210040, IMG submission 185462) | Groundwater microbial communities from aquifer - Crystal Geyser CG19_WC_8/21/14_NA (SPAdes) (version 2) | ecosystem: Environmental > Aquatic > Deep subsurface > Groundwater | place: USA... | reverse complement strand
GTCCGACGTCCGCTCCAGCGCGACGATGACCGGCCACCACGCCGCTGCGCGCGTGCTGATCGGCGGCGGCTCGGCCAGCCGTCGTTGCAGCTGGGCCTGCAGCTCGGTGAGGGCCCGGTAGTTGCGACGGCGAGCGCGGCGGCGGTCGGCCGGCCCGCCGGTGAACGCGGCGTCCACGAAGCCGTCCAGGGCCGTCGCGGCCTCGTGCAGCGCCTGGTCCAGCGGCGCCCGCCAGGTCTGCGGCCACAGCAGGTAGCCGAACACCAGCACGATCCCGCAGCCGACCAGGGTGTCCACCAGCCGCTCACCCACCAGCCCGGCGTCGTGGGTCAGCGTCAGGTCGAGCATCAGCAGGATCACCGGCGTCTGGAACACCGAGAAGAGGCCGAAGTTGGCCGCCCGCGCCCACGGCAGCACCGCGGCGGACGCCGCCATCGCCGCCAGCAGCCACGCGCTGCCGCCGAGGACCGCCAGCACGGCCGAGCCCAGGAGCACCCCGAGGAGGGTGCCCGCCCCGCGCTGCACCGCCCGGCCGAACACCGATCCGAAGTCCGGCTTGAGCACGATGGCCACGGTGAGCAGCACCCAGTAGGGGCGCTGGGCCGGCAGCAGCTGCCGGGCGACCTCGGCGATCGACATGCACAGGGCGAGGCGGACGGCGAAGGCCCGGCTCTCCGCACTCGCCAGCGTGCGGTCGTAGAGATCCCGCAGCCGGGCGCCCAGCTCGGCCTCCGGCGGCGGAGCGGCCGCCCCGGCGCGCTCCTCGGGGTCGCCGACGACGTTCCACACCAGGCGGACGCCGTGCCGGACCGCGCGGCGGGCGGAGTGGCCGTCCTCCAGCGGGGGTGGCCGCTCGGGCGGCAGGACCCGCTCCCCGGTGAGCGCCGCGGCGAGGGCGCGCACGGCGGCGACGTCGTCCTCGTCGACGGGCACGCGGGCGCGGGCGGCCACCACCGCCCCCTCCACCAGTGGCGCGGCGGAGTTGAGCACGCCGGCCAGCTCGGAGAGCTCCCGTACCCGGCCCGCGTGATGGCTGCGGCTGCGGATCACCCGGTCGTAGGCGGCGTTGAGCGCGGTGGTGAGCTCCCGGCGGGCCTCCTCCGCCTGGGCGGCGTCCCCGGCCTCGAGCAGGGTGGCGATGCGGCTGAACACCGACGCCACGGCGACGCGGTCGGGGTCGCCGGTCTCGGTGCGGGTCTGCAGCAGCGTGACGACGCCGGCCCAGGCGGCGCCGAGCAGGAAGAACGCGATCTCGGTCTGCCACGGCAGCGAGGTGGCGAAGCCCGAGGAGAGCGCGGTGTAGATCAGCAGCTGCAGGGAGGCGAGGGACATCGTGGCGTTGATCCGGCTGACCCCGGCGGCCACCACGGAGATCAGCGCCACCGCCGCGACCGGCGCCCAGCCCCCTCCGGTCGCGAAGCCGCCGGCGAGCAGGCCGACGGCCCCGAACGCCGTGGCGGCGACGGTTCGCCGGACCTTCTCCCGCAGCGGGCCCGCCTGCGGGGCCAGAGTGCCCACGAGGGCGCCCATGGTGCCGAAGGTGCCTGCGCTCAGCGTGGCACCGGGCTCGATGCCGCCCTCCACGGCGACGGCCACGGCGAGCGGTGCCGGGATCGCCACGGCGAAGCGGACGACGTCCCGCCACGGCACCGCCGGCGAGCCCGTGCGGACCAGCTCCTCGAGCCACGCGGGGGCGTGCCGGCCCCAGCCCCTGCCCGCCTCGTCGTCCACCTGCAGAGCTTGTCACCGTCCGGCCGGGCTCTCGCCACGACCCGGGGTGCTGCCGGCCGCTCGCCTACAGTCCCCGGCGTGGCCGTGCTGCTGGGGAACGTGATCGAGGCCCTCGAGGCGCGCTACGCCCCCGCGCTGGCCGAGCCCTGGGACGCCGTCGGTCTGGTCTGCGGCGATCGGGAGGAGCCGGTCCGGCGCGTGCTGTTCGCCGTCGACCCCACCGCGGTGGTCGTGGACGAGGTGGTCGAGAACGGCATCGACCTGCTCGTCACCCACCACCCGCTGTTCCTGACCCCGGTGCACGGGGTGCCCGCCGACGATCCGAAGGGCCGGCTGGTGCACCGGCTGGTCCGGGCCGGCGCGGCCCTCTTCGTGGCCCACACCAACGCCGACCGCGCTCCGGGCACGGGGGTCAACGCCGCCCTCGCCGACGTCCTGGGGCTCTCCGGCGCCGTGCCGCTGGAGCCCGCTGCCGGCGTGCCCGGCGCGGGCCTCGGCCGGGTGGGGGAGCTACCGGGGCCGATGGGTCTGCGCGACTTCGCCGCCCTGGCCGCCCGGGTTCTCCCGGCCACCGCCGGGGGAGTGCGCGTGGCGGGGGACCCCGACCGGACGGTGCGGCGGGTGGCCGTGTGCGGAGGCAGTGGCGGCTCGCTGCTCCCGGCCGCGGCCGCCGCGGGCGCCGACGTGCTGCTGACCAGCGACCTCAAGCACCACCCGGCCTCCGACGCGCTCGAGGTCGCCGGGCCGGCACTCTGCGACGTCGCCCACTTCGCCAGCGAGTGGCCGTGGCTGCCGGTGGCCGCCGGCGCCCTGGCCGGCGACCTGGCGGGCGAGGTGGAGGTGACGGTGTCGGAGCGGCGCACCGACCCATGGACCCTCGCGGTGGGGCAGGCGCCGGACCCGGCCGAGGCCAGGCGGAACCACCGGTAGGTTGGGTTCGTGAAGGTCGACCATTTCGAGCAGCAGAAGCTCCTGGAGCTCGCGGCCGAGGACGTCGCGCTGACCCAGCTGGCGCACCGCAGGCGGACGCTGCCGGAGGTCGCGGCGGTGGAGGCCGCCGAGGAGTCCGAGCGCGAGCTGTCCGCCGACGTCGTCCGCGCCGAGACCGAGGTCCGCGACCTCACCCGTGAGGTACGCCGGCTGGAGTCCGACGTCGACACCGTGCGGCAGCGCGCCACCCGCGACCAGCAGCGGCTGGACTCCGGCAGCGCGACACCCAAGGAGATGACCAACCTCCAGCACGAGATGGAGTCCCTCGCCCGCCGGCAGGCCGACCTCGAGGACCAGCAGCTCGAGCTCATGGAGCGGCTGGAGGCGGCGGAGTCCGCGCTGGCCACCGCCCAGCAGGGCGTGCTCGGGGCGCGCGAGGCGCGGGAGCGCGCCGAGCAGCTGCGCGACGACGCACTGGCCGACATCGTGGACGGGACAACGCGCCACGAGTCCGCCCGGGCCGCGGTGGCCGGCGGCATCTCCGCGCCGTTGCTGGCGCTGTACGACCGGATCCGCGCGCAGACCGGTGCCACCGGCGCCGCCATGCTCCGGGCGCGTCAGTGCCAGGGCTGCCGGATCGAGCTCAACGGCCGCGAGCTGGCCGCCGTCCGCAACGCCGACCCGCACGAGGTCGTGCGCTGCGAGAACTGCGGCCGGATCCTCGTGCGGACGGCCGAGTCCGGGCTGTGACGCCCGCGAGAACGACGGTCGAGGGAGCGTCGCAGGGAGCGCCAGCGACCGAGGAGCGGATCGAGACCGGAGTCGAGCAATGACGCGGCGCTTCGTCGTCGAGGCCGACGGCGGCTCGAGGGGCAACCCGGGCCCCGCGGGCTACGGCGCGCTGGTGCGGGACGCCGAGACGGGCCGGGTGCTGGCCGAGCGCGCCGCATCCGTGGGCCGGGCGACCAACAACGTGGCCGAGTACGGCGGTCTGGTGGCCGGACTGCAGGCCGCACTCGACCTGGACGCCTCCGCCGAGGTCGAGGTCCGGATGGACTCCAAGCTCGTCGTCGAGCAGATGTCGGGCCGCTGGCAGATCAAGCACCCGGACATGCGGAAGCTGGCCATGCAGGCCCGCGCCATCGCCGGCCGGCTGGGCGGCGTCCGCTACACGTGGGTGCCCCGGGCGCAGAACGGCGCCGCCGATGCCCTGGCCAACAGCGCGATGGACGGCAAGCCGGTCCACCGCGACGCCGCGGCCGAACCGGTCGTCGCCGAGACCGACGTGCAGCCGGAGGAGCCGCCGGCCCGCGTCGTCACCACGGTGACCCACTTGCTGCGGCACGGGCAGACCGAGCACACCCCGGAGCGTCGTTACAGCGGCCGCAACGACCTGCCGCTGTCCCTGACCGGCCGGGCCGAGGCCGAGGCGGCCGCCCACCGCGTGGCCGACCTGGGCATCGAGGTGATCGTCGCCTCCCCGCTGCGCCGCACCCGCGAGACCGCGGAGATCGTCGGCGGTGCGCTGGGCCTGCCGGTGGAGCTCGACGACGACCTGGTCGAGCTGGACTTCGGTGACCTCGAGGGGCTCACCGGCGCGGAGGCGCACGAGTTGCACCCGCTGGCGGTGCGCCGCTTCATGACCGATCTGACCGTCGCCGCACCGGGCGGGGAGTCGATCGCCGACGTCAGCACCCGGGTCGCCCGCGCGCGCCGGCGCATCCTCGACCGGTACGCCGGCCGGTCGGTGCTCGTGGTGAGCCACGTGACGCCGATCAAGCTGATGCTCGCCGCAGGTCTCGGTGCCGGCGACGACGTCGTCCACCGGGTGTACCTGCAGGCGGCCTCGCTGTGCACCGTCGCGTGGTCCTCGGACGGCCGCACGTCGGTGCGGCTGGTCAACGAGACCGCGCACCTGCGCTAGCTCAGCCGGCCGCCGGCGCCCCCTGGCGGTCGAGCAGCCAGCGCTCGAGGACGGGCGCCGGCAGGGCGGGGGAGTGCAGGTAGCCCTGGCTGGTGTCGCAGCCCAGCGTGCGGAGGTGGGCGAGGGTCGGCTCGTCCTCCACGCCCTCGGCGACGACGCTGAGCCCCAGCCGGTGCGCGAGGTCGATGGTGCTGGCGATGATCGCCTCCGTGCGCGGGTCGGTGCGCAGGTCGGCGGTGAACGACCGGTCCAGCTTCAGCTCGGCGACCGGGAGGTCGCGCAGGTAGGCCAGCGACGAGTAGCCCGTGCCGAAGTCGTCCATGCTGACCGTGACGCCCAGCGCGGCGAGGTCGGCCACGACGGCGAGGCTGTGCTCCGGGTCGGTCAGCAGCACGCTCTCGGTCACCTCGAGCACGACCGACGACGGCGGGACCGCGTGCCGGTGCAGCAGCTCGGCGACCCGGCCGGGCAGCCCGGTGTCGAGCAGGTTGCTCGCCGACAGGTTGACCGACACCCGCAGGTCCAGCCCTCGGCTGCGCCAGTCGGCCGCCTGGCCGATCGCCTGCTCCAGCACCCGCTCGGTGAGCGGGCCCATCAGGCCGTGCACCTCGGCCAGGGGGAGGAACTCGACCGGCGGTACGAGACCGCGCTCGGGGTGCGCCCAGCGCACGAGGCACTCGACGCCGACGACGCGGCCGTCGGCGATGTCGAGCTGCGGCTGGTGGTGGAGCACCAGCTGACCGGTCGTCAGCGCGGTCCGCAGCTGCTCGACCAGCGCCAGGTGCCCGCTGCTGTCGGCGTGCAGTGCGGCGTCGTAGAGGGCGACCCCCCGGCCGGAGCGCTTGGCGTCGTACATGGCGACGTCGGCGCGGCGCAGCAGCTGGGCGGGGCGTTCGACGTCGGGGGTGCTGGCGGTCACCCCGATGCTGGCGGAGCAGTGCACGAACATGCCGCCGACGGGGAAGGGCTCCTCGAGCCGCGCATGCAGTCGCCGGCCCAGAGCACGACCGGCGTCCTCGACCGGGACGTCCCGGTCCAGCACGGCGACGACGGCGAACTCGTCGCCACCCAGCCGGCCGAGGAGATCACCCGCCCGGAGCGCGTGCTCCAGCCGCCGGGCCACCAGGCGCAGGAGGTCGTCGCCGGCGGCGTGCCCGAGGGCGTCGTTGACCTCCTTGAACTTGTCCACGTCGAGCAGCGCCAGGGCGACCGGCGTGCCCTCCGCGGACAGCGTGGAGATGCGGCGGAGCAGGGCGCGACGGTTGGCCAGACCCGTGAGCTCGTCGGTGAGCGCCTCGCGGCGGGTGATGGCCAGCTGGGTCAGTTCGCGGACGTTGATCGCCATGCGGACCCCCGACCCGACGGCGGCCAGAGCGGCACAGGTGATCCCGGTGCCGCTCGCGCCGGTCAGGGCGGCGGCCACCAGCGTGGCGGTCGACGCGACGATGACGACGAACGCGCCGATGGTCGCCGAGATGGGGTCCGTCGCCTGCGGTGCCGACCGGTGCGCCGCGAGGCCGGCGGCGAGGGCGAGGCAGACGACGAGGACCGGCTGGTACACCGCGCCCCAGCCTGCCCGCTCGCCACCGGCCAGCAGCGTCGCCGTGGCACCCGCCAGGCCAGCACCGAAGGCGACCACCACCAGCCAGGTGCGCAGGTCGCGTCCCATGGCTCCGATGAACGGGAGCGTCAGCGCCGTGCCCAGGAGCACGAAGCAGACCGCGACCTGGGCGAGGAGTGCGTAGAGCTCCCACCACGGGAGCCGGGACAGCGCTCCGCCGGAGGACACGACCACCACGTCGAGCATCGCTACCACCGCGAGCACCGCCGCCGCGCCGTTCAGCACGTCGTTGGGGTCGGCCAGGCTGGTGCCGTAGCGGTTCCACCGCACGAGCCCGCCGTACCAGATCGGGAAGACGACCACCCCGGCCCAGTACGCCGGGATGGCCGCGCCCGCGCGGGTCGCCGGGACGAGCGCCAGAGCGACGGCGACCAGCAGCGCGGCGGCGATGACCGCGGTCCCCAGAGCCAGCCGGATCCAGACCGCTCGCTCGCTGCCCACCCGCCGGGCGCGCCAGGTCGCCATCGCGACGGCCAGCCCGTGCAGCACCAGGAGCGCCGGCAGATCCACCGCGTGCGACTCCCCGGTCAGCTGCGGAGCCAGGATGCGGGTGGCGCCGAACGCGGCGAAGGACGCACCGGTGAAGAGGATGAGGCCCAGCAGCCACCGCGGAGCACCGGGCAGCAGCCGGGAGCGCGCGCGGTCGGCCATACCGGCCTATCGGCACGTGGCCGCAGCGGGTGAACGCGTCGCCGGAGGTATCCACCCCTCGGGGTGGGTGCGCAGCGGTGGCGGTCAGGCCCGGAGGAACAGGTACACCGACACCGCCACGCCGAACCCGACGATGAGCACCCGCAGGGCCGTGGCGGGGATGCGCGTGGCGATGCGCGCCCCCAGGAAACCGCCGAGCAGGCTCGCGGGCGCGGCGACGGCCACGACGCCCCAGTGCACGTCGCCGAAGATCCCGAAGACCACCACCGTGACCGACGCGGTGACCGCCGCGATCGCGGACTTGAGCGCGTTGGCCAGCGGCAGCCGGTTCAGCGCCAGGCCGAGCACCCCGACGAGGATGACGCCCAGCGCGCCGCCGAAGTAGCCGCCGTAGACCGTGGCCAGGAACAGCGCGACGTACAGCCAGCGGGGATCACGGGCGGCGCCGTCCTCCCGCTGGGTGCGCCGCAGCCGGCGGGTGACCAGCGGCTGGACGGCGAGCAGGGAACTGGCCAGCAGCACCAGGACGGGGACGACGACGTCGAACGCCTCGGACGGCGTCGTCAGCAGCAGGATGCTGCCCGTCGTCCCGCCGAGGACGGCGACGACACCCAGCCGCAGCAGCCGGCGGCGCTGGCCGGCGTACTCGGCGCGGAAGCCGGCCACCCCGCCCAGGTAGCCCGGCCACTGGGCGACGGAGTTGGTGACGTTGGCCTCGACCGTGCCCAGGCCCAGGGCGACGAGGGTCGGGAAGAGGATCAGCGAGCCGCCGCCGGCGATGGAGTTGACCCCACCGGCGAGCAGCGCCACGGCGGCGGCGATGACCAGGTCGATGGCGGACACGGCGGTCAACCTACGGTGGCCCGATGAGGCTCCCGAGCACGGACACCTGGCTGGCGGCGTTGCTGGGCGGTGCCGGGGCGCTGCACCTGGTGCGGCCGGGCATCTACGAGTGGCTGGTGCCCCCGGAGCTGGGCGCCGCCCGGGCCTGGGTGCTGGCCAGCGGCGTGGCCGAGCTCGGCACCGCGGCGATGCTGGCGGCGCCGGCCACGCGACGGGCCGGTGGGTGGGCCGCCGCCGGGCTGTTCGTCGCCTTCGTGCCGGCGCACCTGCACACCTTCCGCGCCGTGCCGGGGAAGCCGGTGCCGCTGGCCGTGGCCACCGCGCGCCTGCCGCTCCAGCTGCCGCTGATCGGCGCCGCGCTCCGGGTGGCCCGGGGCCGCTGAGCCTCAGCGCCCGCGGGTGGGCGCCCGGTCGGGTTCGGTCAGCCGCGGGCCGTCCAGCCGGCTGCCGGCCTGCTTCACCCGCCGGAGCACCGGCGAGGTCTCCATCGACCGGACCGGCAGCCGTCCCACCCGGTCGGTGATGAACCGGTAGAGGTCCGCGTTGTCACGGGCGACGACGGCCACGACCAGGTTGGCCGGCCCGGTGAGGACGGCGGTGTAGGCGGACTCGGGTGCCCGGGCGAGCGCCTCGCCGACCCGGTCGAGGTCCGCGGGTTCGACGCTGAGCCACAGCAGCGCCTCGACCGGCCGGTCGAGCAGCTCGACGGCGATCTCCAGGTCGAAGTAGAGGACGCCGGCGCCGCGCAGCGCCTCCACCCGGCGGGCCACCCGGGTCTCCGACCAGCCGGTCACCGCCGCCAGCTGCGCCCAGCCGAGCCGGCCGTCGACGGCCAGGGCCTCGAGCAGGGGCTCGTCCTCCGGCTCGGCGCGGACGGCGTCCGGCGTCGCGCGCCGGACGGGCTGCAGTGCGGCGATCTGCTCCGCGGTGAGCGGGTCCGGGAAGTCGGTCCACTCGTGCGGGCCACCCACCCAGTCGTGCAGCACCGAGAAGGCGTGGAGGTCGATCACCTGCACGGTGCGGGGGAGGCGGGCCAGCAGGAGCGCGTCGCGCTGCCGGTCGGTGCGCGGGCGGGTGGCGAAGGTGATCTCCGAGCCGCCGGAGGTGATGCTCACCCAGGAGACGTCGGTGCGCCGGGCCAACGCCTCGCCGACGGCTCCCGCCGCGGCGGGCTGCACGCGCACCCGCACGAACCAGTGCGGCTCGACCCGGTCGGGAGAGGGCAGGCCCAGGACGCGGATGACGCCGTCCTCGCGGAGCCGGCGCCAGCGCCGGGCCACGGTCTGCTCGGAGATGCCGAGAACGGACGCCAGCCGGCTGAAGGAGGCCCGGCCGTCGACCTGCAGCGCATGGATGATCCGACGGTCCGCGGCGTCGAGCACGTTCCCATCCTGCACGAAGCGTGCCTTCGATGGAGGATTCCGTCGCCGAATCGCGACGGGCGGCGCCGCTGTCGGTACCCGACGGCACCCTGGGAGCCATGCGCAAGTGGTTCCCGCTGGTGGCGATCTGCCTCGGCACGTTCATGCTCCTGGTCGACGTCACCATCGTGAACGTCGCCCTGCCCGACATCGCCCGGGACCTGGACACCAGCTTCGCCCAGCTGCAGTGGGTCGTCGACGTCTACGCCCTGGCCCTGGCCGCGCTGGTGCTCGGTGCCGGGTCGCTCGCCGACCTCTACGGGCGGCGCCGGCTCTACCTGGCGGGGCTGGTCGTCTTCGCGGTGTCGTCGCTGGCCTGCGGCCTGGCTCCGGACGCCGGCTGGCTCATCGCCGCGCGCGCGGTCCAGGGCGTGGGCGGCGCGATCATGTTCGCCACCACCATCGCGCTGATCAACACCAGCTACGAGGGGCGGGACCGCGGAACGGCGTTCGGCGTCTGGGGTGCCGTGGTCGGGGCCGCCGCCGCGCTCGGGCCGATCCTGGGTGGCGCGCTGACCGAGCTGGACTGGCGCTGGATCTTCTACGTCAACCTGCCGGTGACCGTGCTGGCGGTCGCGATGACGCTGTGGGCGGTGCAGGAGGCCCGGCAGCCGAACGCCCCGCGACCGGACGTCCCGGGCATCGCGCTGTTCACCCTCGGCGCCGGTGCGGTGGTCTACGGTCTGGTCCGCGCCGCCGCCGACGGCTGGAGCGGGACGACGTCGTGGGGCCCGGTCGTCGGCGGGCTGGCGGTGCTCGGGGTCTGGGTGCTGGTCGAGCTGCGCCGCCCGGCACCGATGCTCGACGTCCGGTTGTTCGCCAACCGCTCGTTCAGCGGGATCATGGTGGCCGCGTTCGTGCTCAACGGCGCCGCCTTCGCGCAGCTGGTCTACACCTCGCTGTGGCTGCAGTCGATCGGCGGCCTCTCGCCGCTGCAGGCCGGCTGCGTGTTCATCCCCTTGTCCGTCTTCAGCTTCGGGGTGGCCGCCGCCGGAGGCCGCTACCTGCAGACGCTGCCGCCCCGGTTCGTGCTGGGCATCGGGCTGCTGCTCGTCGGTGCCGGGTGCCTGCTCATGACGCTGCTGTCGGCCGACTCGAGCTGGCGGGTGCTGGTGGCCGGGCTCGCGGTGCTCGGCGCGGGCGTCGGCATCGCCAACCCGACGCTCGCGTCGGCCGCGCTGGCCGCCGTGCCCCGTGAGCGGAGCGGCATGGCGTCCGGGGCGGTGAACACCGTCCGGCAGATGGGGTTCGCCGTCGGCGTGTCCGTCCTGGGCACCGTCTTCGCCACCGGCGCGTCCGGAGTCCTGCGGGACGCGGGCACGCCCGACCCGTCCGGTGTGGCGTCGGCGCTCTCGGCCGGGCAGGCACCCGTGCTCGTCGCCGGCGCCGAGCCCCGGGCGCGCGCCGGGCTCGCCGACGTGCTCGGCGACGGCTACGCGGCGGGTCTGGACGGCGTCTTCCTCGCCTGCGGGCTGACCGCCGTGGTCGGCGGGGTGCTCGTGCTGCTCCTCGTCCGCGCGGCGCCGCCCAGCGCCCCGTCGGCGGCGCGTCCGGCGGAGGCGGCGGCCGCGCGCTGACGGGCGCGGTGCTCCGCGGCCTCGTCCCGGAGCGCCGACGGGGCGAGACTCGGCGCATGGCTTCCGCACCGATGCCCGACGACTGGCAGCGCGCCCTCGTCGTGGCCGCGCACCCCGATGACATCGAGTACGGCCTCGCCGCGGCCGTCGCGGTCTGGACGGCGGCCGGCAAGGAGGTGCACTACCTGCTGGCCACCCGCGGTGAGGCGGGGATGGAGGGCGTGCCCCCGGCCGAGGCCGCCCCACTGCGCGAGGAGGAGGAGCGGCGCTCGGCGGCCGTCGTCGGGGTGAGCGAGGTGGAGTTCCTCGATCACCGGGACGGCACGCTGGTGGCCGGCCCGGAGCTGCGCCGGGATCTCGCCGCGGCCATCCGCCGGCACCGGCCCGAGCTCGTCGTCACCGGCTACTTCGGGCCGACGTGGACCCCGTCCGGCGTCTCGCCGGCGTACGTGAACTCGGCCGACCACCGGGCGCTCGGGCAGTCGGTGATCGACGCCGTCGCGGATGCCGCCAACGAGTGGATCTTCCCCGACCTGGCCGAGGAGCGCTGGACCGGCGTGCAGTACATCGCGGTGGGGGAGATGACCGACCCGCCGCACGAGGTTGACGTCAGCGGGACGGTCGAGCTGGCGGTCGCGTCCCTGGCGGAGCACGGCCGGTACCTGGAGCTGCTCTCCGGCGAACCGGTCGAGGCGCAGGCCCGCCAGATCGTCGACATGTCGACACTGAGGGAGGACGGCGGCCGCCGGGTCGGCTTCCGCCTCTTCTGGGGCTGAGCGGACGCCGTCTAGAGTGCTGCTCACGACGGACGAGTCGGCTGGGCGGTCGCGTCGGCGGGGGAGACCCCGTCGCCGAGGAACGTCCGGGCTCCACAGGGCAGGGTGGTCGTCAACAGCGACCCGGGGTGACCCGCGGGACAGTGCCACAGAGAACAGACCGCCAGTGCTCGCACTGGTAAGGGTGAAACGGCGGTGTAAGAGACCACCGCACACCGGGTGACCGGTGTGGCTCGGTAAACCCCACCCGGAGCAAGGTCAAGAAGGGACGACGGTCCGCCGCCGTCCTGCGCAGGCGTTCGAGGGCGGCCCGCCCGAGCCTGCGGGTAGACCGCTCGAGCCTGCCGGCAACGACAGGCCTAGATGGATGACCGCCCATCGGGAGGCCGCGAGGCACCCGGGGACAGAACCCGGCGTACAGGCCGACTCGTCCGTCGCCCCCCGCGTCCAGGCCTGAGACGCCGTGGGGCTCGGCCGGCGGCACGACGATCCGGCGCGACCACACCGGGGTCGGTCCCGGTCAGTGGAAGTGGTGCTCGTAGATGGTGGCGAAGGCGGTCGAGTTGTCCGGCATGAACGACTGGACCGGCCGGTAGCCCTTGACGTACATGGCGTTGAGCTGTGTCTCGATCTCCTCGGCGGCGGCCCCCCGGAGCTGGCCGTCGACGAGCACCTGGAAGTGGCGCTCGGGGTCGGGACAGGCCGCCACGGTCGTGGCGGCCTGCGGTTCGTCGGTGACCCGATCCGTCACGGAGGGTCGGTCGCGCCAGCCCATCAGACGACGACCTCCCCGGCCTCGACGAGGTGGTCCACCTGTCCAGCACCGCACGCGGTCGTAGTCGTCACGGGCGAGACCGTAGCGACGCGACGACGGGCGCACCCGTGATCTGATCGGTGCCCTCACCAGGTCGAGCGAGGCGCCCTCCGGCGATCAGCGGGGAGCGGTCCGCAGGTCGCGGGAGAGCGGCAGCACCTGCACGCCGTCCAGCCCGGTGACCCGGTCGAAGTCGTCCCCGACGGCGCCGACGGCCCGGCCGGCCTCCAGGACGGAGGTGTAGTAGTCGCCCACCACGGCCATGGACCGGTTCAGGCGCCGACGCTGGAACTCCCGCACCGCGGCGGGCTTCGGCACGTAGGTGTACACCCGGGCCGGGACGGCGGGACCCCTGCCGCGCCAGTCGACGGCCGAGCTCACGTCGGTGCGGTTGTACTCCTCCTCGCGCAGGTCGAACTGGGCCAGCGTCGTGTAGCGGACCTTCACGACGACGCCGTCGACGAAGCCGTCCGGGCAGCGCTCCAACCCGAGGCTGACCTCGTACCCGTCGAAGGTGGACCCGTCGGGGTGTCGCAGCACCCGGTCCTTCTTGGCGGGGTCGCTGGCCACGTTCCACCGGCGCTCCCAGCCGTTCAGCCGTGCGGGCCAGTGGTCGTGCTCCGCGAGCCCGGCCGCGCGGAGGTCCTCCTCGCGCATCAGCGACCCGTAGACGAACACGAAGCTGTCCTGCGTGTCCTCGAACCGTCTCCACTCCGCCTGGTCGGAGACGTCGGGGGTGATGTCCTGGTACGAGCCGTTCGCGTCCACGCCGTCGGTGAGCGCGTAGGTGTGCGCGCTGCGGAACTGCTCGCCGAGGTCGGGGGTGATCCCCTCGGCGATGACCACGATGGTGGCGCCCGCGCGCAGCACGTCGTCGCCCTGGATGCGGATCTTGGGGCCGTCCCCATCGGTGAACAGCGGGTCGACGACGTCGGGGTCCGGACCCGGGTCCGGACCAGGCGCCGCCCGGTCGAGCCAGATCCAGCACGTGGTGGGCTGGCCGGCCTGCACCAGGGGAAAGGTCTCGCAGTCGGACACCCCGGCGAGCCCCAGCAACTGCAATGGTTTGTTCAGCAGGGTGTTGGGTTGCTCCGCAGGGACCCACCGCAGCCAGGCGCGCACGGTGACGTCGGCGACGTCGACCGTCAGCGAGTTGAAGAACCGCGGCGCCAGGACGATCCACCCCGGGCCGGTGGTCTCCACGGTCATCGTCCGACGCCAGGTGAGCGGGTCGTGCCGGAAGAGCTTGAACACGAAGGCGCCGAGCACGAAGAGCGGGAGCAGCACGCTGACGAAGGCGTTGGCGACCCCGGCGACGTAGTACAGCGGGGACTGCTCAGGCACGTCGAGGACGTCGCCGGGGCTCCACATGCCCGCCAGGGCCCGGCGGACGTCGTCCCCGTACGAACCCCGCGGCCGGCGGAGCAGGTGCAGGAGTCCGCTCATGGCGCTGATCCAGGTCATCGTCAGCAGCACGTAGATGAGCACGACCTGCCGGAGCAGGAGGCCGCTGAGCCGGATGGCGAGGGGTGAGGACAGCGGCGGGAGCCTGGGTCGCCGCCGGGCCGTCCACCTGCGCACCGCACCGTCCCGTTCGCTCACCAGTAGCCGCGGCGGACGCTACCGGAGCCGGTCGGCCCGCGTGCCCGGACGGGTCTCGGTCGAGGACGGCGCGCACCAGGTCCCGCAGGTGCTCGTCGGGGATCCGTGCGGCGTCCGCGTGCGGGATGTGGTCGCACCGGGGTGCTCGTCCATGATCAGGCGGTGCAGCCGGTCGAACAGCGACCGGCCTGCCGCGTCGAGCCCGTCCACGTAGGCGTGGGCGGCGTCGTCACCCATCCCCGGAGTCGCGGAGCGCCCCTCCCCGGACGGAGAGGGGCGCCTCGACATCGCCGCGGAACAGCCGGTCGCTCAGGTGCGGGGCTGGGCAGGGTTGGTCGGGTCGCCGTGCGACGGCGGGTTCACCGGAGGCCCGGTGGTCTCCTCGGCAGCCTTGGAGCCGCCCTCGGCCGGAGGCGGCGCGTCGGCGCCGCCGGCGGCTGGGTCGCCACCGGAGGGCTGCGCCCCGTTCTTCAGGCTCGTGAGCCGGCTCTCCATCACGGTCACGACCTGGAAGCGGTTGGCGTGCGCCCGCTCGTAGTCCAGGAGGGTGGTGAGGTCCTCGACGTCCAGCTTGCGGATGCGGG
>Ga0210040_10006541_pt1 | contig 14479 bp, 6 predicted proteins | sample CryGeyCG12114_NA_FD_185462 | JGI IMG/M metagenome (GOLD analysis project Ga0210040, IMG submission 185462) | Groundwater microbial communities from aquifer - Crystal Geyser CG19_WC_8/21/14_NA (SPAdes) (version 2) | ecosystem: Environmental > Aquatic > Deep subsurface > Groundwater | place: USA... | reverse complement strand
TAAATTAGGTCAATGTTTTTTTATTTACATTTTATCATAATCATATTGAATTTAGTCATGTATGTAATTAATAATATTAATGTACTTCTAGTATGGATCCAGGATAAAATTTTCCTGTTGATCCTTTTCAGTCTAGTTTTTAAGGCTATATCGGAAGACATAGGTCTGCTTTCCAATAATAATTTCTGTGAAACTTCACTCACAATAGTAGATGGCAAAATTCCATCATTAGGCTCGATCATAGAACCAGATATACTCGATACTTCTCAATTGGTCGTCACATTTCACAATTTCGTGATCGATAGTTGTCAGTTCATGATCTCTGTGTTCATCCAGTACACTAACAATATTGTTTTGAAGTTTCACTCGGCCACTTAAGTCTAAAGCGGCAGTATTCAGTAGTAGTAACTAAAGTTCAAGAATCATAATCAACCTTTTTTAAGCTTTTTAATAAATAAACCCAAACGTATTTCATAATGTCACGAACCAGATGGTGGTAGACCCAGAAATTTTGAACCAAACAGCTAAGACCTAGTTGCTATTGCCTGCATATAGTATGGTAACCAATTAACTAACGTATAACGTACCGTATTAACTACCGTATAACCTCTCCGTCAAACTTGTGTCCGGATGTGTGGTCGTTTCCGTTCTACAAAAATGCTATCTTTCTATAGGTGTGCATTCCCTTTTTTCTCGAATTGCTAAAGTCTATTCATACAAATAGACATTTTGATAAACCATAGTATTTTTTTCTGGCATGACACGAAACACAAACACAACACCTAAACTATAAACATTTAGAAATATAGCTTCATGCAACTTCCCAGGCTTTTATTGGATATGATAATTGACACTAAAAAAGTTGATAATTTTAGTAGTAGTAGTCTCATAGTTTCTCTCAGTTTTCCATGCACAAAAATAGGAAATATTTATGTCATTATGTCTTTTCTGCAGTTTTTAATTTAATTGTGGAACTACTTTGCTTGCTGTCTCAATTTTCTTTATTCATAATTATGCGCTTGGACATGAATTGCAGGCAAAAAAAACAAAAATCAAATATGTTAGGATTCATGAATGTCAAATACGTCAAAGCAAGTTATGAGATCAGAAGCTAAGTTGAAATGTTCATCCCTATTCTATCAAACAAATTGCATTAAGTTCATACTTTGCAAGCCGTCATAACAAGCGAATGCAAATGTAATGGAATACAAGTTTGTAGAAATAGAGAGAGTGACCACTTGAACCAAAGCGGACATGATAATTGGATTTTTAGTGATTTATTGAACTTAAAAGGGTGCAGGACATCCTACAATTCATTGCCTTTACTGATAATATATTTTAAATAAACTTTTTAGCACAGGAAGGCTTTAGCTAAGCACTTATGGCATTGGTCTTCTTTTGGTTTGTTGTGCGTTAGAATCAATGGACTAAAATGTTCAAATTATTCAAACTATGGATTACAGAGCTTATTTTTCACCGTATTACTGCCTCCACGCGCTTGCCATTTTCAGTGCAAGGTTTAAATAACAAAGCCAGCCATGTCATGGCATGTAATATTCTCTTTATCCGAATTTCAATCCATTATATTTTCCGTCTCGTCTTTTGTTACAGTAAGTCTCTCACAATACTTATATCTATATACCTTGAGTAAGCCCTAAATATTCAACCTATCAAAATAATAATCTCAAGTAAACTGATCTCTGAGCTTGCAAATATGTCAAACTTGATAAAAACCTAATTTTTCAAAAAAACTAACAATTAATTCCCTTGAAAAAAATTTACACCATACTCACATGTTTCTACAACCAAAAATAGAAAAATTCATCAGCTTAAAAAGTATGGACCCGATATGATAGAAATCTGCCTTTGAAGTCCTGAATAAAGCATTATGTTTTGGTCCATTCGAGTATTGTTAAATGAATTATAAGACTCTGTAAATGGATTACCGTCTTTGTACTTTTGGGCTCCACCACTATGTTATTATTCTTGCTTTACTTAGGGAGGATGAAAGTACTCATATTCTTCAGTGGAAGTCATACACATAACAACATGTTGAATTCAATTATCGACTGACTTTCCCTTTGTGTGTGTGAACGAATGAGCTTTTTTTGGGGATGAAGTTCCATCAACAGTTGAAAGGCTTTTTTCCGTTCCTTCTGGACTTTTATCATCTATATACGATTTTATCTCCTGCCCCGTCCTCCAATATGTATTAAATGACACAACACAACAACGGCTTTTCATCTCTCACGAATACTATCATCCTGATAATAATAAGAATACTTTCTTTCTACCTTGTAAACTACTGAGCGGACAATGACCACATAAAACTTTTGGGATAATACGATGACTATGTGATTACGATGACTTAATATTTTCTCCAATATGATGTCAGTCAGTCTGCAGTGTGTCTGCTATGGGCAGTCGTATTATTAATAATAAATATGTGGGAGAGTGAGTGACCATTGTGCAAAGAAATTAGAGTGGATTGAAGTCCTTATGGGGAATCGACGACCACCGTTACATACGGGGTTTATGAAAGATCTATGGATTTGGCAGGCAACCATAGGATTACTCGGCCAGGCCAGTCAGTCAGCAATGTCTCAAAGTTTCTTACATGAAGATAACATGTGTTAGTTAACAATGAAACTACAATAGTTTACACTACAATTTTAGTCCAGGTTTGGTGATTAGATTCCATTGTATCTTATCTAGACAACATATTACTTTGATAGGCACAATGTCCCATTCGTTTTTAAAGCTTTCCCATTTTTGGGGCAATGTGAGGCTTTTATAGTTTCACCAAGCTTCGTAGAGAGCAGATTTGGATTTACACTATTTCCACATAATTCAGACTCAAAATTACTGTATGGTCCATACTCTAACTAGCAACGAGCATAGCTTGCCGTCGTTCGGTAAATAAATCGGCTATACTTTTCCAGAGATACAGACATGCTGTAACTGCAACTAACTAATATCAAAGACTACGTTTGCTGTAACTACAGGTTTTGTATGCTTTGCTAACATTGCGGTGTAGTAGGTGGGTAGTGGAGTTTTGACACTGAAAATTATTTGAAAAGTGCCTACAACAATCAAAGCTCAAGTTTGCATATGCCACCCGAAACTTTTGGTAATCGGGAGTCAATTTCAGGTTTTTTTAATGGAAAATATCATAGGAACAATCTCAAAATTAAGGGCCCAGTACCGTTTGATGCTGTTAGAGTTAGCGGCCATATGAAAATCTAATATTTTTTATAGGATCTGATTAAGTAGATTAAGCTTCTCAGACTTCATTTAAAGTTTATCACAAGGAACAACTTCGCCACCCAATGTCGGCATCTCGTTGTTAGAAAACTATAACAAGGAATTGGAATTGGACACCCGCTACGATAAGAAAATAGAGCTGTAAAAAAGGGAATCTATTGAAGCATGCAAGCTTTTCGCCCGAAGTGGACGAGAAGAAGAATCAACAGTTAGTAACTTACTTACTTGTATACTTTGTGTAGTCTATAGTCTCTACTTTGTGATTTGATCGCCGAGACAATAATGATGATACACAAAAAGATCTGCTCCCAGCTTGTTGCTCAATTTCCATCACTCCGTATCCACAAATAATGGGATGTTGATTTTCAAACGACAGATTTGGTTTCTCCCGTCGTCTCAATTTGTAGACGCGAGAACGGACCAACTAGCCACAATTTTCATAATGGTATAGCAAATTGTACGAGAGATCGAAATTTAACAAGGTCCCAATGGAGTTGATACTGGAGGAAACTAGAGGCTCAATTTGTGATTTGTGTTACCAGAAAACGATGTTATGACATGAGTAAATGTCGTTGAAGACCGAAAACTACTTTGGTAATACACAATTAGACGTCGTGTGCTTTTTTTGGGTTCGTTTCTGGGTTCAAGTTGGCTGTTTGATTGGCGTGTAAGTTTAGCATTTGTGGCAGTAGTCGTAGTAGTAGATTTATCAAGCAACTGGAGCCTGGAACTAAAGTTTACATTTCCCCTTGTACAAACCAAAAGAATATCCGATTGAGAATCGCCAATCGCCATCCACATTATAGTCTGTAAGGGATACAGCTTATGAAACTTTTAACTTATTTGTGTTACAATTTGTTTAAATTTTTTTTTTATCTAAAAGAAGAATTCCATTAGCGGTCAAGAATCACTTGAACATATCTGGATACTTTTGTACGCTTCCAAGAAAGAGTTTCCCCTTTCAAGCTCGCTTGTGTCTACATCATAGAGAAAGTGAAAAAAATCATGTCCATTACATTGTTGGTTTAAGGAATTAAACTCACAAAGGAACCCAATGCACTCTAATGAAATCCATTAGATGGAGAAAGAAAAATCTTAAAACGCATATCCTAAAAAATAAAAGACCAGGGATTCTATACGAACCAATCTACAGAAAAATGCTTCAAATTTCTAAATGTCGGTCGAAACTAAAAAATAATCTTGGAAAAAAGCTCCCATCCTGTGATTAGCAGCTAGCGAGCTAGCCAATCCCTGGTTTCAGAATTAATGGATTTTTAAAACACATCCCCTTATCCTATGCATACTAAATTCCCATTTTAAAACATCTCATCTAACAGAGAGGACAAAAATTAGTACCTAGGTGGCTCTTCGTGAAAGCTTATGTTTTCATTATGCATGTGTATAGCTAACGACCAAGTTTTCTAACTAACTAATTCATAACGTAGTCATCAAATTTTGGAAGCTTACAGTCACTTTGTGTACCCAACTTTTTATCTCTGAGGTATTCTTGTATATAGTTTAATTTTCTTGCAGGATTTAACCACACACACACAAACATACACAAATGAGCTAGCCTCGTTGTTTTCAAATCATCTTTACGTCTGGGAGCTATGTAATTTAGGATGATGTAAAAAAACATTGTAGGAGTATACGGGCTGCCCAAGTTAGTTGTTTTGTTAGAAAATCCACAAGAGAGACCCATATGCCATCAAATTTCCATTAAATATGCAGAATAGTTGGCCAAGTAGCTTACCGCAAACACCATAGTCAGGGCGGGCGGAAAATTGCTCTATTCTAACTTCCATAAAGAAAGAAAGATTCAACAAACTTGTTATACAATGTATGTCTGAAGCCAAGTATGTTATTTACTTTGCTCTCGAGTTGATGCCATAAATCCATGTCGGTTCCTTCAGTTCAAAATGGTTTGTGTGTAGTGTATAGATTTTGGAAATCATTTTCTTTCCATCACCATCCTTGTGTGTACATGCTCGTGCAATTTTCAATTCCCTTAGAATGACATACCATAATGTGGATGGGAACGTCCCTTTCCGAATTTCAATGAAAATATGAGTGGTTCAAGTACCAAACTTTCCAAGGCAATTTTCCATGTACAAGCCTTATGAATTCATGAATATTTTTGTTCAAGGGTTTGGCTATAAAGGGAAAATAGGAATATTGTTACAACTTTCACTCGCTACGGTTTCCATTTGGAGTCGAGCATTCCTGATGCTGGTGAAAAATTGTTTTTTTAGTTGACTAAAACATTTTCCTGCAGTATTTAAACTAGCTAACTAAATCACTTGTCAATGCGGGAAATAATATAAGTATGCTACCAGACATTCAGTGCTAGACATTAGTTTCTGTTCCGGGTTCGCCCACTTTGCAATCGTTTACATGCAAATCTCTTATTCAAGGAAGGGTGATCTTGTATTCATAGCTCATTTAACTCATTGTACAACCCTTCCCTAGTCATTTCACATTCACTTACAGTCAACAGATTTTTCCATGTAAACAAGCCACCAGCATGTATACAAGATTGGCTTATCATTATATATCCATTACCAAAAGTATGAGCTATCCAAGCCAATGTAGCAATTTAATTTACTATTAGTATACCAACTATTGTATTTTTCTATTAAAATATTTTTATATACTGGAACATGAGAACGAAAAAGAATAAAAATGTGATACACGCAAGAGGCAATACGTTATTACAGCATTCGGTATCCATTCGTCACACTAATGAAATCAACGAAAAATGACATTACTAAAAGTGATTCCCAACATTCATTCATAGTAGTGTGAAGTGAACATGAGAAAAGAATGTGCCCAAGCGAGCTTCGATAAAATGCTCTATTAATTTCTCCAATATAGTTTTGGCACAATCCAGTTTACAGTCTCTAGAGAATGTTTCATATTCCAATGGAAACTATTAGATTATGAATCCAATAAAACTTTTGCGACTCCTCTTCATTGCTCCCAGGAGCGTGAATGATCTCATATAATTGCCTACTAAAGCGGCTCCATTAACTTCCCAGGCAATAGCTTTTACGCGGTATGTCGTCGATGGCAATTATTTGTGGATACATTTATTTACTCACGAATTATGTCCCTTTTTGAATTCCATAAACAACTCTGTATTTGCTCTTTGTATTATTCCTCATATACTCGCTGGTATTATTCCTATTGCCCCAAAATGTGTACGATTACTATTGTTTACTATTTCAGATTTTTAGATAATAAAAAAATTTATTACTTCGAATACTGTAGATTTCAAGCTTTAGGGTAGGTCAAACACAGTGTACAACAGCGAAGCAAAATACCAAGTTCTCATCATTCAGTGCTCACCCCAAATCCGTACAAACCATATTAGCGTGACAGACTTTTAATCCCACACCGCATGTAGAGATTTTTCAATGTCCCAGGAAATTAGAAGGGATGAAAAAGATAGTTGACATCTCTTTGTATTATGTACGAGATAGTAACACAGTAATATGCGGCATATTTAGTTAGTTGCGTGCGTAAAATACACTGTCAATGCTAATGCACAGTAAAAGCGATTGTGAGGGTGATCTCTATGTTCACCCATGTTGCATAGAAAGTTCCTTTGTCTAGGATATTGAAGCATAGCAAATAAATACAACAACAAAGAAAGTATCTCTCAGACTTTCTATGAAAATTTCAGCAGATTTAACTTTAAACTAAAGCAATGTTAAAAGTAACGGAAACAAATAACAAAGACATTCTCACTTAAAATACCTTTTGTTTGCTCTCCGCTATAAATAATTAACATGTCAAGCCTACCCAAACCTATTTACACGACGTTTCCCAACTTACATCTTGCTATCCCATTTGATCTGACGGAACACGCGCTACATGATGTCAAACCAACACATTTCTTTACCTACCAGAAGGAAACAAAGGACTCAGATGGAGCCTTTTAAATCCTGTAAAGCACAATATACGGTAAACATCGTTGTCTAATAATCGTCTGAAATGAAATGAGCAATAGGTTTACTAACCTTACTATTATACTAACTATCTACACAAAACACCATTCAGTGTAATCTAGTCTCAGCTGGAAATCTTATACAATATTGCTTTTCATACGTACGCACACAAATGCGGGTAGTTTTTTCCCATCTTTAACCTCTTGTGATTATGTAATACACACCATTTAAAGAGCTGAGTGAGTAATTGGCCCACTGGTTTCTTGATTTATGGGAATATTTTAGACAAAAAGCTTCAGCTTGCTACTCATTGTCAAGTTCAATATCGTAGATTTTTTTCCTGGTGCTTGTTGGCAGTGAAAGAACAATGTGTGGTAGTTAGTTAGTCTGGTCAGGCCATCTGCCCTTTTTGTGCTCTTGTTTTAAAGGGAGTGAATGGAAGCTGAGGACTCAAGGTGTATTACACATTTCAATGAATGTACATATGTGTATTATAGATGAATCACCCGTAGTAAGTGCACCATACCTCTTCATTTACTGATGATCTCCCCATTAGGTAGATTAATTAATTACGAATATACCACTTACTATGGGTAAGCATTACATTTTACATTGTTCAGTATATAGATTTGTACTTCAGTTAAGGTAGGAAGGAAGGATGTAACACCTGGATTTTGAATCGTCCTATGAGGAATGAATTTGAGCTATAACATTGTTAAGTATAGGAAGGATTTTTAACATGATAAAATGGATCCCTTAACAATGCAAATGAAAAATTACGATTTACTGTAGTTTCGCATTGAACTGAGCACAACAATGTCAAGAAATACGGTTTTTCAAAAAACATTATTCCAAAACAGAATGCCGTTTCGCTCAGTAAATATATCATTGATATAGATTTGGAAAAAACAGAAAAAGTATACTTCACTTCCCACATATTCCTCTACCATGAAAATCTACCAGAAACAAAAGTTGAATTGCAAGTCATGCAGCAAACTTTTTATTTCCGCAACAAACAGCAGTGCATTAGGAATCTAAACAAAGATCTATCTGAAACATATAAAGATGAGGGGATGAAACTTTATGAAAGCAACTACATACAACCAATAGAGTAGATATTTTACTCGTAATAATCACTCCGAGAATGTATTAAATGTTAAGGGAAGTAAATAAAGGTATAGATGCGCCCTTACATGTACAATGTAATGCCCGAAATGAAAGTGGAATATGTACAGTAACATTCTAGTAGAAAAAAGGAACCCTCTTCAGTAACTAACTTACCTACTATACAGTAGCCTTTATTTTTAGACCGGTAATTTTACTATCCACATGTTATGCAAGAGTCCATAAGGGCAAATTTCATTGTCTACGAAGGGGAAATTTTCAATCCAACTAGAACGTACGCTTGTGCAACCTATTTTTTCTTTTACCTTTCCTATAGGATTATCAGCATCATCCTCATAGTTAGTTAGTTATGATCCCATACCCATGATTTCCAATCTATCATCTATCCCTGGAAAAAAATGTGATGGGGAATGAAATGAGTCATACATTACGTAGGGCCAGGTAATAATGATAGGAACGTATACGTACATACGTGTGCCACTAACTAACTAACTAAAAGCATATGGTACCAGTTCGTACTAGTTCTGCTAGATTCAAGTATGCAATAAAATGTTTACTTACTTACTCAGGTATGCCGTCAGTCAGTCAGACGGGAGATAACAGGGGTGAAGGAAATCGGAAAAAGAAATCAAATTGTTTCCGCACTCAAGCGTGAATGCATGTTAGTGGCAACCTCTTGATTATATATGGGGAGAGTTGCTGGTAATTTGTTTTCCTATCAATTTTTGAACTCGGGTCCTGGTTTCGCTACCAATAGTTTGTTAGTTATTCTGCCTAATATAAGGCAAAAAGTGAAGTAAAGAATTTAGAAATATTATTGAAGTACTTTACGTTCTGGCATTCTGTCTCAAAAATCAGATAGGTTTCAAACAAGTTTATTTCGAGGAGCATTGTGCACACACAGAAATTTTTACTGTACCAATTTACTAAAGCTTTTAAACTGTTTAAATTACATTTAAATGGCTTTCTGATGTATTTTAACAAATTGTAAGCGGCGTCGAATTAGCACAATGTTTTCTTTTAACTCAGTGCGGTAGCAAAATCTGGCTCGAGCATCAAGAATTTTGGCATCAAATGTATCGAATTCAGCATGTCTTACATCATCAAATAGTTTACACACTGAATGAAAACAAATGTGATGTCTTAAGGCTGGCAAAAAAAAGTCTCGATAGGTAATTATGTGAATAGCGGTAGCTAAATGTGGTGGTGAGTTACAACCATACTTAGTTAGCAAATCTACATACTTCAAAAGCTTAGATAAACATAAAAAATCTGAATACATAGAGTAGAATCATCATCAGAAGTAAAGAAAACGAAAAAAACAAGTTTAATTCTAGGTAGAATGAACAAATCCATGTTTTAGTTAGGTTCAACTATAAAATGGAGGACAAGCATAATAATGGATCAAAGTTTGTTAATAACATCCCAGACCTAGAGCTGGAATGTTGAAATCTGCAGAAGCTGTGACACAAGAAATTACAGAATTCCTGCCAGCATCTTCACTTGGGCGATTCCCAATCATTTTCAGATAAAAATACATATAAACCACTAGTTACTTTTTGGGTGAGTCATTTTAATTCGAGACAATAAACTTAAGGGCACCTGATCACCATCAGAACTTGGAATAATAGTTTAAGATTTGTGTATGTAAGGTCTAGGTCTGTGAATTCACAGGTAATTGATGCGATAGACTATTGTGTATCCCAAAAAGCCTTAACCAAAGGCCATACTGTTGTCCTATAGTAAGAAATGCCGGAATTCCCTTTCATTGAACTCGTGAATGGGATAAAGAGGGTCAGGGTCGTTTTCTTTGTGAATCTTATTCAGACACAAAGTACGCATGTCTACACTAAACTAAACTAATAGTTATACTACAAAATACTTGCACATGTTTTCCCTAACGGTTTTCACGAAACATCTCTATGCGTGAAGAAAGAACGTGAAGAAAAGGGAAATCCTTTTTATTTGATGTGTGGTGTGGTAAACAAACAACATGTGCATGTATGCAGCCAGAATAGCGAGAGACAGCAGACATGTGGAACGTGTTTTTCTTCCTCTTTTCATTCATGCTTCAATGGAATACTATAAATGGCCTAATGAGGATACCTTGTACACTTGCCATTTCCTTTTTCTTTGAAAACATAATGCTTACAACCTGGCTAGGAAATAACATGGGACGGCTGCATCACTTGTTTACTTTTTTGGGTACACCTGTACTTTTGGAAGGCATATTAAATTGCTGCAGTTTTATTTCCTTGTTTGTGCCCAAATACTCAAACAAATGTATAATTAATTTTGTATTTTGAAGAAAGAAATTGTTTCATCCTACAAACTACTACATAGCATTGAAAAAACTGGATAACAAACACGAGCCGGGGATTAAATTCCAACATACGTAATTGGGGACTGACAAACTAACCGAGCTACCCAGTTGATCATTAATTCCCGTAATATCAATCCTGATGAAGGGATGAAACTCGTGCAGCAAACTCCCAATCTCCCAACAAAAACTTGTATGGGGTATCATCAAAAACAACACATGCAAATGTTGCAGGCAACCCAAAACGGAATGGTGTCACAGAACTGAGAAAAAGGGTTCAACCAGGACAAAAGCCAGATTTGACGGAATGAAAAGGATCGTTAATAATATTTTTTTCCTCTCTCTCTAATTCAAAGAGAATAAAGCAGGGCAGCTGTACACTACTTACTTACTTTATAAAACTCTCCCGGTTCCTAAAAGCATAAACAGGAATGACACGAGTCTGGAGTGTGAAGGGATGGTGCATGAAGCCGAATTGTATAAGTAAATAATACACAGACAATAGTTTACATACTACCCTATATGGTCATGGTTGGACTAACTAACTAACTAACTAACTAGTAGTTGGATGAACCTTAAAGGGCTCCCCTTGTGCAGAAGGGAGTACCCGGACTGGGACCAGTTGCAGCTCCGAAATTCGGGTTCCAGCATTATCATAGAGAGGCAAACAATGAAGGAATGGATAATTTTATCCCCTTGTTGCAGAGAGACTGCATGGAGCAATGCTCAGGGCAAACAAAAGGCCTTTTAGAGATGGAAAAATGAGTCAGCTGTCGCGTGACAGCCAGGTGGGCTCCACTATTCAAGGCGCGTGCCGCACACAACAAGGGCCCACACCCTTCATATCTTATATCATGTACTATGCAGAATGTGTACTGTAGGATGGAGCAATGTGAGTGCACATATGTACAAACCAAACTCACTAACTTGTGTTTTGGACCTGCTCCTGTAGACAACGAACTGGGGTCGGGAGCGGACCATTTATGATATTAGGTGATCATATAAGGTTTAACATTTTTGGGTTCAGATGGATTCTTGTACAGAAATTCTGGTTAGTTGAGAAATTAATGGTTTTTTAGAATAAAAATCACAACTTGGTTAGAGTTCACCTGGTTTGACCAGTATCATAACTTTCATAACCAATTATACACAAGTCTGACCTCTGGTTAAAAACCATTTTTTCAAAACATCGTTGTACACATCAATGTACCACTGCTACGTAGCTACATCATAACCATAGATATAGATATTACTATATGTGTACATACGAATATTCTCTCTTTGCTTTCAGTCTTACTAACTATTGTCTTGTTTTCACGCTATTTGTTTGCGGATATAATTCAGATAAGGATATACCGCGGTGGTTTGGCTATGGCCCGTGAGTTTAACTGGAGCCCAGTTAGAAATTAACAATCCCTAAATGAATAGACACATAGTATAGCCAGGCCAAATGAACCCCACTACTTATACTTTTGTTATTTTTTGAACCTCTCTTTGTTTGGAAACTAAACTAACTATGCTTGTACCTATCTACTATCTACCCGCTTCAGTTAGTTAGTGTAAACTCCGACTACATGGAATGATGAAGCACACGACTCTTGTGATTTTTTTCGCTATTTGTTTCCACCCTACACAGTTTGTATTTTTGGGCATGCTGAGAGATGATGATGAATTCGATCTTGACAGTAATGGGAAGAGCAGAATAAATTCCCTACGGATTGGTCGAACGTATGCAACAAATGTGTAAGCAGCATATAGAAAGGACTTTACCAAAATCTTTCTTTGTTCTCCTCTCTGTTATCAAAATGATTTTTATTTTGGTTTGTAGTAGTAGTAGCACTCTCATGTGTAGGAAATTATCATGGTCTACGAGAAATTGCCCCAGCTTATCGGAATTAGTATCAAATGTCTAAAAGTGTTCTATAAGCTACCCTGCTTATGAGTAGATAAGGATTTTAATACCAAAATTTTCTGGTTCACTATCACCGTCATTATTTTTTTAGATGCAAAAGTTTAGATGGATTACAGTACGCGTATGAAAGTTGTGTAGAGTTAGTTTTTAGCCCAGCACAGGGCTTATGCAACTGTCACATGCCAGCATCTTGTTGTTAGTGGTGTATCGTAACTCTTGAGTGCATAAATATATTGGCACTAGCACCAACATTAGTACTTTGTAACGTAATTTTGTAAAAGTGTCAAATCATGATAATTCATAATACGATTTGCAATATCTATGAATTCAATATTCAGTGAGCAGTACATCTGTTTGTTTTTAGTAACTAAATATAGTAAATAATATGTATGGACATAGTTTTTTGAAATTCTTTAGATTCAGTTAGTTTTAGATTATGATTTTAATTTTTTTAAAGTGCCAAATTGCCTGAGTTTTATTTATGATTTGCAAAAGCTTCATATTCGGTAAACATGACAAGCTGATTTTTTCTAGCAATAATTGCATAAGTATGCTGAATAGCTCGTAGGAATGTTTTTATCACTCCCATTGTTCATTTTTGCTACATGATGACTTGAATTTGTTGTGGAATGGTTAAATCATGGTAATTTCAAATATGAAACTGAATTTTTTCCCCAGCTAACTGGCATAAACAAAAGCAAACAGTTTGTGAATAGATTTAAAATTAAAGGTAAATACTGGTAAGTGTGAATACACAGAAAATTTTTTAGCCATACAATTTTCAAGAAAACAAAAATTTTATGTGTAAATACCATCCTGTGTTGGGCTCATACAAGTGGTATATGCCAAAAAGTTTTTAAAACAGTGATTATCCTAATGAATTCTCGTGATACAATGCGTCCATGTAAGCATTAAGTTAGCCATATGGCGAGATTAGAATGGCAGATAAGAACAAAAGTGTCAGATGCTCTAATCTGCATATCTCTATAGTTGACGATTTCACAGTTCCATGCTTTCACTTTTATTTCAATGAGGATGCTGAAGGCTTCTTAAATCAATCATTTTTTCTATGCTGTTTGGATTGATAAGGAAATAGAATTTACTGACTACTGTAGTAACACCGAAACAAAAACTATAGTTTTCAGTTGGATTCGTAGTTTTTAAAAACAATTTACTTCTATAGTCTGTATTTCATTGTGCTGGCTTACTTGTGGTATGGAAGAAAATCTTATGATTACATGATAAAATATGATATCAACATCTAGTAAATTCAAAATAAAATGGGAAAAACGCCGTTTCATCTAAACAACAATTTTGAATGCAAAAAAGTTGGTATGATACTTGATAGAAATCTTTGTCGGCAAATTGTAGCTAACTTAATTTGTTACTCATGGTTAATAGCATTCTTCGATAAAAATTCCAGCCTATGGTTGGTAACTTGATTAGCTCTGAATGAAAAAATGTGAAAGTAACCCAAAATAATATGGCTGCCTGGATCTCTGCGTCCCTTCTTGCGTCAATACTGATTACCTGGAAATGATTTTTTTTCTTCAGAGAAATTTCGATCGAATAGAATGAGAAACACTAACACTTGAGCCTATTATATGTATATGTTTGGTTGGGGAGCAGCAGAGGCACTCTCTTTCATGTGGAATGCACTTTGACACATTCTTTCCCTTCCCTTTTGCTATTAAAAAAGTTTCACCATCGCCACATCCACTTGTATTGGCAATTTTCATGCCACATTCTATCTTCTCCATCAATTTGTCTCCCGTTCTTGCATTTATTACGAAGCCGAAGGCGAAGTCAGGTAATTACCAACGGGAGCGCCCTATGCTGCACATGTTAAAGCTAAAATCACCTGAAAACGCAAGATGAAATTTGTGTTAGTAAACTCTGTTTGGAACG
>Ga0210040_10006540_pt1 | contig 14483 bp, 10 predicted proteins | sample CryGeyCG12114_NA_FD_185462 | JGI IMG/M metagenome (GOLD analysis project Ga0210040, IMG submission 185462) | Groundwater microbial communities from aquifer - Crystal Geyser CG19_WC_8/21/14_NA (SPAdes) (version 2) | ecosystem: Environmental > Aquatic > Deep subsurface > Groundwater | place: USA... | reverse complement strand
TAATGAAGCAAAATTTGTCGCGAACAGCAGCAGTATCATGATGTGCCTTATACTCACAACTTTATGGCGGGAGAAAGAGCATGAAGCGATCAATAACTACATCGATCTCATCCTATGCAGACAGCACGCGATAGTGGAAACGAAAAAAACAGTGTGTGTTGTGTATCAATTCAAAAAATCCGATTGCCTTTAAAAAATATGTAGTGTGTTTGTTTGTTTCTTTTAATTTCATGCACAATTTTTGGCTGAATTAGTTATGTCCGTTCTATTTGGTCCTAGTAGCTATTTTGATCGTTTTGGGCCAAAAGTGAGTGCAGTAGTTACTGGAGACAGGGATTTGAAAAAGTATTATCCGGGAGAAAAAGTGCGGGGCACCGTTCGTCTGAAAACATTGAGATTGACCGCTTTTGAATGTATTTTGAAAACTAGGGTTTTAAAATTTTCCAAAAAATTCAAACCTACGCTACTAAATAGGCAAATGATTTATATTTTTTAAACTTTTAGGCATTAGAGTTGCAATTTATGGTAAAGTCAGAGCAAATGACGGGCCCATTGAACGCACATATTACGAAAAATTTGACTACATTGTAGGCAAAGGTATATTATTTCGTGTCTCAGGATGATTTATCTTACAAAATTCAATTTTTAGAGCTCTTTACAATTATTTGAGATTATAATCCTTCTTCCAGAAAAAGGAATAACATCATTACCGGATGGAGACCATGAATTTAATTTTGAAATACAACTCGCTGATGATCTTCCATGTACATTTGAAACTGGACAGCATGGCTCTATAAAGTATTTTTTTGAGCTACGTGTATCGGGTCCGGTAAGAAATATACTGTGGATGATTGACAATTTGACTGTCATTCCCAAGCAAGTAGTCAAATGGATAGATAAAGGATGCCAGCTCTTAGACCCCATCGTGCTGGAGAAAACAATTTCCTCTATGTTTTTGGGCAATGATACTTTACACTTGTATCTCAAGACAGAGCGGCGTGGATTTGAGCCTTCTGATGAAATAAAGTTCTTAGTCAACGTGAGTAACGATACAAAAAAACATGTGCGGTCTATGAATTTACAACTAATTCAAGTGAGCCAAATTATTAAAAAGATGCATTTTAGATAGCATAGTGACATTCAAACTTGAATTTTGCATGATAATCTAAAATATTGTATCATGATGTTTTCCAAGAATTTCAAATATACACAAACCAGTAGAAACGAGTTTATAATTCTAAACGAAATCTCTGGTCCAGCCATTCCTTTTGGATTGCAAAAAAGCTGGCAAGATTCTCTGAAAGTTCCAGATGATGCCCTTCCATGTCGTTTCGGATATAGCAAATTTATAGAGATTAAACTAACTTATAATTTACGGGTAAATTACAACCACTAAACAGAATTTCTCCAAAAATCAAAATTGAAAAGTCTGATTACTCTCCCTGTAGTTAACTCTCCTAATGGCTGGAAGTCTCATTCCCAATTTGAAAGAAGAAGTTGAGATTTTTATTGAAAACCCGCTTTCCTCTCATCTCCTCATTTCATTAGAGGATAACAAAGAATCCAAACTCATGGCAGAGAACAGAAGCCCTTTGTCTTACTGCAGCTCTGAATATTCTTTGGCTTCTTGTTCGCAAAGTCGGAAAGTCACTCCATCGTTACCTGATTATGAAATGGCTACAAGCAAAACAAATCGTAATTTTTTTCTACTCTTCGCCAGAACCACAGGGATTTTAAATCACAGTATACATTGTTTTGTTTACATTATATTGATATTATTTCACCTTTTACGCAGGAACTGCTCCCCCTTCGTACAAATCGGATTACTGATACATATGTGATATTTAAATATCACGCCGATTTTCTCACTCATTTATGCCATGTATCTTTTCAGTAATAAACTTTGCCTTAATTCTTTCTTAAATGAAACGCTGGTTGGATTTAATTTATCCATCACATTCAAGAACATAAAATAATTCATCACGTACATTTTATTCGTAGTTTTACAGTTTTTTTTATCAATTATTGACATTAATAAGTCAAAGCATGCGCACTTTTGATCAAACTAAAAATCGGTCACCGTTCCGGCTCTGGTATTCAAAAACAACCGACAATCATACGGTATAGTATAGTACTCTAGCAAATGAACCATTGACTTGACAAAAATTAATATTCTACACACAATTCTCCATAGCACATTCTTCCTCAGACTTGCAAATGTCACAAACATCATAGTCCGGAGGATTGTAGAAAGCTCTGGCTTTCTTAGTCGTATCATAGTAGTCATAAACTTGTACATATGGTTGCGCCGGTTTGGCTACTTTGAAAACTCGAGTTGCTTTCAAGTCCACGCAGGTGTTTTCCCGACCAATAGAGTTAAAATAAATGTCTGCTTTGGTATTCCCGTCTTCCAAATCATAGCGCATCACCGCTGTCACTTTGTTTTTTAAATCTTCGAGAGAGTCTGCATCAAATTCAAAGCCCGACGGCAAATTTACTTCCATTATGGCCATATTGGATGCCTCTTCTTTAGAAGGCAAAAAGGATGTGCATACTTCCAAGTTCAAGTCTGAAGGAGTTTCACCAGTACTAGACTGCAAAAAATTCACAAGACCATGTAAATCTACCGGAAAACGGGTTTAGGTAACTAAAAGTTGTATTTTTAATACAAAGATGCTTTACCTTGATATCGATAGAAAACGCGGGAAGTTTGTCCTCTCCTTCAACATAGAAATGCCAGGTAAGTTGTACCAGCGCAGTTCCTTCACCTGTGGCTTCCACAGCGGTTTGCAAAATCTCCCCACTCAACTCATTTTCATGTAAAACTTCAGAATTTCCATCGTTCACTTCCCAATTAATAACTTTCTCACCATATGTAGCCTTGATATTTAAATTTGTACTATTGGATTTGGTAATTTCGGCAAACTTGCCCAAAGCTGTTAGGCCCACGACTGTATCTTGTGTAGAAATGAATCCTCCATTTTCATTTCTTTGGGACAACAACCATTTAGCAATAGGGAAAGTTGCACTTCTTTCTCCTCGGCTCAAAAATGTCAACATAGCATAGGCAGTCATTTCCACACCAGAAGGTTTTGTTGTTCTCCTCCATGGATGATAAATCTTAGCTTCCTGTTCAGCTGCAACATCTTTTTCACTTTTAACAGTTTCCCACCATTTATGACTACCTTTGGAATGGGCCAGATTCTCCATGAGGTTGAAAAAATCGTCCTTTTTCTCATGGTCCGCAATTTCTAACGCGTAGGTGATCAGATTGAGAGCATAGCTATCTGTAAAATTATCAGGAATGGATGTAATGTATTCCAAAGCTTTGGTTTCAACGGGTTCAAAACTTTCTGCTCGACTGGTGTTAAAATTGTCACTGGCTTCCAGAAAGGCTAACAATGCATAGGCTGACAATGCATATCCTTTGTAACTGGAATCGACCCCTCCTTTGAGTTCCGAATGGAGAACTTTTCCATATTCACGGAATTCCCCATCAGCTTGTTGTTTGTCAGCGAGGAATTGAAGTCCAGTATTGATCACGTCATCATCAATTGTTATATATTTACGAGCAGCGATGAATGAGCGGATTACAAATGCAGTGAGCCAAGTAGAACCTTGGGAGTCGGATTTGCCAAACGCAGAAAATGAGCCGTCATCATGTCGGTATTTCAATTCTCTTTGATATCCGGATTCCAAATAATGAATTGCACGTTTACGAATTTTAGGATCAACTTCAGAAGTTGTGACAGAAGACTCCAAATAATCTAAAATCACCAGATCGGGAACGAAATGTAACATGTTCTGTTCACCGCAACCAGATGGCATTTGAAGGAGCTTATCCAAATTTTTCATTGCTGAGCCCATGATGTCCCCTATTACAGAAATTTTCATGTAGTCTGCTCCTTCCACTCGTTTTTCAGGGAATGCTGCTTTTAATTCGGTTTGCATTGAACTTTCCGTATTTAAATCTATAAGTACGGCTTCATTTCCAACTTGCTTTTGACCTGGTGGTTTCACAATTAAGGGTTGAGAAATAGCGTCCCCTGAATTTTCTGTGGTTCCTACCACGTTGAGTTTTAAAACTCCAAATTCTTGTGGAACGATCAAAAATGTTACAGAAGCGACATCTTTCGGCTTCACGGAAACTGTCTTGGTTTGTGATTCTGCAGTCTTCTCTCCGTCTCCAAATTGGAATTTCTTCTCCCCATTACCGAAAACGATTTTGGCATTCACTTCACTACTTTGGTAATTATGTACTAGGACTTGTAATGCTAGGATTTCTCCTTTGACGACAGAATATGGCTTATTTAATGTGATGAAAAATGGGCGAAATACTTCCATAACAGTAGGTTCCAATGTCACTCCAATGCCATGTTCGGAATTCAAGGAGAATCCAGAAATCATCCAAGAAGTTAAAGTGTCTGGAACAACTTTATCTAAAGTAACCATTCCAGTCTCATTTAAATCAACTTGTTCCCAGATCCAGGTTTCAGGAAATTTTGTCCGAACCCTGGGAGGACTCGTTGCTCCAGAGCCTGCACCCCCTTTATGGAACTTCCTTTTGATCATATTTGGTGGACCTGGACGTCCCATCGGTGCCATGTCAAACGCGGCTTCAGGCACTGCTGCAAATGCTGCTCCAGGTGGACCATCCACAAGGGGAACGGGCATAGGATAAGAAGCAGCATGATTTCTTTCATAGTGTCCATTAGTAATGACCACCAAACCAATTTCCTCCATAATTTGGAAAGAATTAGAACCACCCCAAATCTTGTACTGATTAGCAGTCTGGTCGAAGCTTTGCAATTCTTTCTCCACTGCAGCCATATTGATATCCCTATCCTGTTTTAAAATCAAAACGGATTGGTCCACTCCACGCAAAGCAACCAAAGAATTCTCCTTTGAAGAAATTGAAATTCCAACAGAGCTTCCCGGTTCCGCTTGAGATTCACTGGTGCTAATGTTCAAAAAGTTGTGTAATGCCGGAGTTTTTAATTTGATTTCAACCGAATCGGCTACAAATTCGTAATTAGGGGCGAATATGGCGTAAGCTACTACTGTCACCTTTGTGCCAATATTTTCGGGTAGTGCAACTTGCACGTCTTTAATCAATTTCCCTTCCGGTTCACTATTGGTAGCAATCCCTGACAGTTGAATTTCTCCACGGGAGTACAAAAGATATGTAACCGACGTGAAAGGTTTGCTAGCTTGGAAATCCAAATGTATATTTTCGCCAGTCTCTACTTCATCCTTGGTTGGAGTGATTTGCAAATACGCTTTGGATTGGGACGTGATTTTATGCGGTAAGTACAAAGTCGTCTTCATATTTTTGTACTCTACTTCAAAATTGTGAGTGTTCAAGTATTCATTAGATGGGGTCATGAACGTTTTAGTGACCAGTCCGTTGGAGGGGATGGACGTTTTCAAAGTCCCATCTTGAGCATTGTATGCGAATCCATGGCTGATTGTTAACGCCTCAGGATTCTCATCTTGGATGGGTTTGTCATCTTGGGTACTAACTTTGATTGTCAATGTGAGCGGGAATCCAGGTTTGTAATTTTTTGGGTTGTTTACCAACTGGATTTTGTACGGATATTCATGTAGTTTGATTCGACTTGTCCCGTTTTGTTGTTTGGCTGTAACTCCTTCAGTTACCACTGCGTCCACTTGGAATTCTTTGGTGTAGGTTTGTTCTTTTGGGATTTCCAGTTCTTTAGCAATGTCGAATTCCACAAATGCGGATCCATCCAGGGGGACTGTTTTGACAACTTTCTTTGGCTCTTGCAATTTTCCTTGGTAGTAACGTCTGTAGTTAGGATAAGGACTGAATTCTGATAAGGTCACTTTGGCTTCTCCTTTTACACCTTTCCCGTATGTGTAAGTAGATTTAATTTCAGCTTGGATTTTGGAATTGTTGTATGTGGCGAATGGAGGGAGGATGACTTCTGTTTTGAATTTAGGTAAAACGTATTGTTCTACTGCAAAAGTTTGATCTGTGGCTTCACCCAGGTCAGATGTCACATGCAATTTCCAGTCTCCCAGATTCGGTTCTTTGGATAGTTCCAGTTGGTCTGAGAAAATCCCTCGGCTGATCTCCACTTCACTCCATTTCTTGATGATATTCGCCTGTGGATCTCGCAATAGAATCTCTACTTTTGATCCACTCAACGGTTTCAACTGTCTGTCCATAAGTATGACTCGGAATTTCACAGTCTCTCCTGGCTTGTACACTGGTTTGTCCGTTTGGATTAGCAAGGATACGACATTTGGATCTACATAGATCTTTGTAGAATTTTCATACGCTGTTTCTCCATCCACTTCTGCCTTCACGGTTAGATCGTACCGTTTGTCTTCAGATGTCAGCTCCGGGATGACGATGGGGACGGTGGCAGACATCCCAGGTTCCACTGTAACTTGTTCCGACGTGTGTTCATCCCCCGTGGAATTTATAGAGATCAAGAAAGTTGCTGCACTTTTCGCTTTGTCTACTGTCACTAGCACATTGTAGGTAGAATGGGACTGGATGATTTTTGGACTGATAGTGGTGAATACAAAGTCTTGTTCCGCATTGATTAATGTGGGTAATGCTATAAACAGGGTAGCTATCGACGCGATTTTGAAAATCGCTTTTGTCTCCATGTTGAACAAACTTTTTTATGTATACTCTCCTCTCAACTAATAATTTTAAAGTATCCGTGTGTAGCAGTTGTGCAGATTTTATATACTTTCCGACCCTCACGAAAACAACAAAGTGTATGTGTGTATAGTAGTAGTTAGTTAGTTAGTTTCTATGAATTTTCAATACGTACTCTCTCGAAATGTATGGTGTGTGGAAATTAAAATTAACTCGCTCACTCGCTACTACTACACACGTTAACTGATTGTCCAACACTATCTTCCATATAGTGGTTTGTGTGTACACAAGATTTCTATTCCAAGTATTGCTGTAATTTGTAATGTGTCTTCATTCTACGTATGGCTAGATAGATAGATGAATAGGATCATCCTTATTTGGCTACTCCTTTAATTTTATACACGCAAAGATAGCCATGGCAGTAATATTGGTTAGTTAGTTGGGTCAATTTATGAGGCGAAGGCGAAGATGTGTTGTTATGGATAGATGCCGAAGCCGAAATAGCAAATGTAAGGTTCTGTATCTTTTACTTAGCATGGAGAAGCACCCGTATTATCATAATCTTCCTTCTAGGAAAACTTAGTGCCGTAGCTAGGTGCAATATTAACAAGAGTAGCTAACTAACTAACTAAATAACTTGCTTCCAATTGATACTAGCTAAATGTATGGATGGATACTCATTAAAATGGATACACGTCACGGTAGCCACTCCAAATCTGACGGCTCTGTAACCTCACAGTCCTTGGAAATTCTACTTGATCTATGGACTGTATGCTGCTGCAATGCTAGTTTTTATGCCTGCGGGATAGACCGCTGGAAAACTGTGATTTTCATTCGTATGGAAAATTCTATCCGTGTCACACAACACACATGCTGATACAATTAATTTTGGTTTAATCCACTTACTGACAAATAGTTTATCCATTTATTTGAAGGAAGTCCGTGTTCGTGATTCAGGTGACGTTCATTAGTATGATTTAGCCAACGTATAATTTATGCGAGAATATGCTGATGATCGTGCAGCTAAAATGTAGAGTTTATTTTTGCTTTTGTCCTTATTAGGATAGAATGTAATTATTAGAAAACCAGTTTTGAAAATATTACATAGTTAAACATTTATTACTTAACGTGATTTTTTAATTTTGTGACCAGACCACACCAGAATAAAAACTATAAGCTGCGTGACGTGAAAAGTGCATGCATTTTGGTTGTTAATGCTTGTGCTAAACTCACTTTTAAAATGCTAGCACTATGGACTCGGGATTTAAATTTGACAAAGCGGTGAATTTACTTGACTCATCTACCTAATGCGATTAAAGTGAACAGGATGGAAACTCCAAACTGGCCCACAAAACAACAAATAATTTATTTTCCCACATGCAATGTTGGGTGAGTCACCTAACTGGTAGAATTGCGTGTACACAGTCTATTTTTATTTTTCAATTCTTGTTTATTTTATTCATGGATACAAAACGCACACTATACAAATTCCAATGATTGGATTTTCAGAGTTGACAGAATTACATACAACTGGGCATGACACACGTTACATCTCCCTTGCAAATCTCACACACTGAAGTTGCCGGCGGCTTATAAAACACGGTCATACTTCTACCCAAATCATTATAGTCATAAACATGAACATAACTCTGGCCGAGTTGAGCTACCATGTGAATCCTCTCGGCATGAACTGGGAAACATTTTTTTTCTACAGTCAGCCCATTTATGTACAAATGCAGCTGTGTATCCATCTCTTTTAGATTATGTCGCTTCACCAGTTGTATAGTATTCATCAAATCTTTCGTCTCATATGGGTTGAATACAAACCCTGATGGCAAGTTCACTATCATTGCTACCATGGACTCGGACACGAAATTTGTATCTGCGTAGGCGACACAGATCTGCAAAGCGAGATCAGTTTTGGCCGATGAACTGTCAACCTTGGAAGAATAAAGAGAGCAAAAAATTAGCTTTGCTTATGCTTTAGCTTAATATATTCGACATTTAAATGCTCGTTTTCATAGCACTCCTGACTGACTGACTATTCAAGTTAAGTTAGACTTTTAGTAGTTGGTGCATGGAAAACGGACATCTATTCATTATGAATAGGACAGTAGGGTTAATTTTTATTTTACTTTCTCAATAACCCTGTTAGTCAATACGAAGTTGAATTTGTTTAAATGCTTACATCCACTGTTAAACCAAATGCAGTCTCAGTCTGCGTGACTCCATCTTTCATAGGATCCTCCGTATGATAGGTCCATTGTAATTGAGCCAATGCAGTGCCAGTCCCATTTCCCACCAATGCCACAGTCCTACTGCACGAATCCAGTGTGAATTGTTGAACTATCAACGCATTCTCCGTAGTAACTTTAATCTGTTGCTGGCCTGTTGTCCAAGTGGCCAAAATGTCCAGATCCACATGACTACCCCATGTAGACAAATCGTATTTAGCGACAGCAGCCAAGCTGGCCAAGGCGCCCATAGGAGTCATAAACATTTCATTTACATTCCTTTCATGCAAAATGTATGTAAGAACTGGGAAACTATCCTCAATCTCATCTCTGAACAAATATATCCTTAACCCATAGGATGTGATTTCCACATCAGTGGTTCTAAATTGATCCATTCCATCTCCCTCACGACGAATGTACGTCTCATTGTCACTCCAGAATTCCATGTAGCCTTCATACTCGTTTCGTTTTCTAATCAGCTCTTGACTCTTTTCATAAAACGTGTCTTTTTCTCTATGATCGATATGGTGCAAATAGTAGGCAATCAAATTGATGATATAGGCACTGCTGGATTTCTTGCCAGCCTCAATCAGTGCTTTTTGGGCCTTGTTTATAGCTTCTGCATATTTGTCCACTGGTAAAGATTTAATCTCCGCAAATGCCAGCAAAACGTATGCAGTGATAGCAATTTCCCGTGCGGAACCAGCTACAGGTAGTGAGAAAGCACTGCCTTTGTCTGTAAAAAAACCTTCGCTTTCTTGCTGCTGCAATAGGAATTCCATTGCGGACTCTACAATGGATTTGTCCACATTATAGTAATCAGTTAAAGCAACAACTTCGAAAACTCGCAAAGATAATGCGGTCCCTAAAGTGGAACCATATCGATCGGATTTGCCATATTTGGAAAAGGAGCCATCAGGTCGTCTATAAGACAATTGAGTTTCCATGCCTTGGGAGATAAATTTTTTAGCCTTTTGCAAAGTTTCACTCGTATGGACTTTCTTTGTAGTCATGTAAGAGTCTAAGATCACATTGGTGGCTAATGCGACCAAATTCTTTTCGCCGTCGCCACCAGGCATGCGCACCAAGTCGTGGATATCATACAAGGCTGTCCCAAGAATATTCCCTTTCATTTTTAGAATCACCGTGTCGGCATTCGGAACTCTTTGTATGGGAATCAAAGCTGTCAAGTTCACATGGACTGAGGAAGATTCTTTCAAATCGATAATACGCTCTGCTTTTCCAACTTTTTTCATCCCAGGGGGAATTACGTGCAAACTTTTCTCAACTGTGTCCCCAGCCTGTGGACAAGTAGCAGCGACTTTGATTAGTAGTTCGCCGATTTTTTGGGGAGTGACGATGAAAATCAGTGTAGAGATCTCTTGTGATTTCGCTGATATTTGTTTTTCCATCGTTGAAGAGTCTTTTTTATCCATCTCTGAAAATTGGAAATCGCCTGCTTCATTGTAAAACACAATTTTTGTGGGCAAATCTTCCTTCATGTTGTTTCTCACTAGGATTATAATAGAGACAGCTTCTCCAATCTTCACATATGGCGGGCAGTTGAATGTTATGAAAAATGGACGAGTAACTTTCAATTTTGCGCTTCTCTTTGACACAACTAAACCATTTTCGGCATCTAGGCTGTATCCACCAAGAATCCAAGATGTCATACTGTCTGGTACTGTTTTGTTTATTTTGGTTTCCCCTGTAGGTCCACTTAGAATTTCCTCCCATATCCATGCTTGAGGAAAGTATTTTCGCACGCGTTGATTTCCGATGTCAAAGTTGGGCAAAGGAGATGACATGATTGACATTCCAGGGGGCCCTGCCGACAATGTTACGGGTGGATTGCCGCGAATATCCCTCTCTTCTGGTTGGCAATTTGTATGCAAAACTAGCCCAGCATCCTCAAACGATGTGTACCAATGGTCCCCCCAACTACTGCCAACTCTCTCGAATTCCTCCATTTTCTTTTTTAGTAATGCATTGTCGATATCTTGATCTTCAGTCGCAATAAAAACTGATTGGTCTATTGCCCTGAGAGCTACAAGTGCATTTGATGGTGCTTTAATAGCTACCTCCACGTTTTCATTCGGTTCAACTGACGTTTTAGAAAATTTAAGGTTTAATCTATCTTTGTTCACTTTGAATTTCATTCGAAATGTGTCTACGACGACTTCTTTGAATGGTGGGATGATTGTGTATACAATCAATGTGGTTTTTGGTGTGACTTTGTTTCCCATGTAAATTGGTATGGTATGATTATTATCTGGCTTGTCGAAATCAAATCTTCCCGCCGAAAGCACCTTCCCCCTAGTGAGTACAATGTAATTCACATACTGGAATTCTCGGTTTGAACTTACGTGGACAGAAATATTGGAAGGTGCTACCAGCGCTTTTTTCTCAATAAGTTCTAAAGTCATATACGTTTCCGTTGGAGATTCCACGCGCTTAGGGAGAAAAATTCTCTGGGTCAAACCTTTGTATTCCACCTGGATATAGAGAATACTCATGTACACATTGGAGGGTGTCCAGAATTTGAGTTTTACTAATCCTGTTTTTGGGATACTCGATTTGATGACCCCATCTGCTGCATTATATGCAAACCCATGCTTGATAGTAAGCGCCTCAGGATTCTCATCCGAAATGGGGACGTCGTCTTGCGTGGAAACCTTCAATGTCAATATGAGTGGAAATCCAGGTTTAAAGTTGAGTTGTTGCTTCACCGCCTCGATTTTATGCGGGTAGCGATGCATCTTTATACGTTTCGTGGCATACTGCACATTTCCTGTGAGTTGGCCGGTAACCTTGGCAACGAATTTAAACTCTATGCTATCGCGTACATCCGTTTCTTGGACCCCTAGTTCTTCTGCTACATTAAAAGTTTCTGATGCCATCCCGTTAATTTCAAATGTTTTCTCCACACTTTCTTTCTGATCGTTTGATCTGGACCATCTTGGATAGCTGTAGCTAAGTGTTACTGTCGCTTTACCTTTGACCGGATCGCCCAGAAATGAGTCAGCTTTTACGTGGACAACAACTTTGGAGTCATTATGAGTGATAAATTTAGGCGTCATTTTCATAAACACTTCAAATTTGGGCAGCTCATAATGCTCCACAGAGATCTCTCTAACTTCTTTTGTATGGTCAAAATAGGTGGCCTCAATTCTCCATGTTCCCATAGCGGGCTCCGGTTGAATATAAACTTGGTCGGAAATGAGACCATATTCGTTCACTTTGGCACTCAATATGCTTTTGACAACATTTTTTCGTCCATCATAGACGAAAATATCGACAGCTTTTGTATCCTTAAAAGGCTTCAAGAATCTATCCAGCACCAATACCCGGAATTGTATGGTCTCCTTGGGATTATAAATTTGCTTGCTTGTCTGAATCAAAATGGTTGCCGTTCGTTTGTCAAAGTAAACTTGTCTCGTCTCATTGTAAGTTTCACCTGAAGTCCCTTTGGCTATAATAGTTAGATTATATACTATGTCCGGGAGCTCTTTCACGTTGATCTTCAAGATGGCTGAGACGCCTGTTGAAATCTCTTCAGGCGTTGACTCGTATTTCACAGAGTCAGAGTTCAAAATGGCCAAAAATTGTATAGTATCAACCGTTTCGTGAGGAACTAAGGAAACTACCACTTGGTGAGTAGAAAATGGTCGTAATGTTTTAGGTGAAACTGCTGTAAACTTAAATGACTGGGTTAGGAGTAAATGTTGATATAAAATCAGGATCGGGAGGACAAGGTTCCACATTTTTAATGACCAGGCAGGTGAGCCACTTTTGCATCACGAAATATATAGATGCAAGAAGGTTATACAGCTTTTTTTTGTGAACAACCAAAATATTTCCAAGCGTATTGGCTCATGGTGGCAGTATTTGAATTTTATGGCTACCTACGCCATTGTGATGATGGATGGAGTATCATAAATAAATGGCTGTTGAGCGAAGGACAGAAAGTTTTCCCAGTTTAATTGATGATACTAATGGTCGTTAATATGGAGGAACAAAGAGTGCTAATGTGATAGCAGTGAATAAGATTTTTATTGGCACACTTGTGCGTAATTTGTGACAGTACGGATTTGTTAGTTGTCCATTCATTTTTTATTGTTAGTTAGTAAGTGAGATTATGATTATGACGATTTGGATTTTTCTTCCATGGTTAAGTTACGACACAGTTTGTGGTAGTTTGACGAAAGGCACATTCCGAATTTTTGGATTGCAGTACAGCGAGAAAGTTCTTGTTCCTCTGAAAAAAAAATAGTCAGTCAATTTATTAGTTAGAGTTTCTAGATAGAGATACATTTTTGGAACTTTTGCAATGTATTTTTGTTACCAAATTTTTTCTTGGCATTTGTTATATTTGCGGCTGTGTCAAGTTTTTTGAAATCGCTCATACATGTGGACAATATTTCTTTCATATCCGAATCTGTTGCGTTTACGGGTTTTAGTTTGCTTTCCAATATTTTCATCACTTTTTCCTCCGATGGTTTATTGTCTTTGTCCAACTATGGCATGAACATAAATTAATAAAATTCTTTTTATGTTATGGCTCAATATGAATATCTGTTTGTTACTAATATATTGGCTAACCATTCCGAACTTATCCATCATGCATGTGCTGAAAAAACACTGCAAATGCAATACGTGAAACAGGATTTAGTTGATTTAGTTTTCGCTTAAGTTACTTATTCCCGCATTACTTGCTTGGCTTACCAGTCCTGAATCATTAGCTGCACTGCCCCACATGGTTCTCATGGTTGTCTCCATTTTTTTCAACGCCATAATATTTTCACGAGTCAAATTTTGTGGCATTCCAGTTCCGTTTGGAAATGGTTTAGGAAGATTTTCAATACTTTTCGCAGCATCAATCATCTTTTCCCGCAAAGAGCTATCTCCATTCGTCTTAAACTTTATTCTATATTCTGTTGCACACTTTTTAAAATATTTTCCTACATCTTTTCCTTGGTAAATGCTCTTGCATTTGTAGTTTTGCTTCTGAAAAAAATGGATGTAACAACTATGCTTTTTTATTGCATTAATAAATTCCCTACAAATGTTACTTGAAAGTTTCTCACCATTTGTTCATACGGATTTCCAGACATGGGAAGAAAATCTAGTTTAAGTTAGTTGTGAGATTGTAAATGAGATATTGCATTGTAAATAAATGTTACGAAATAAGGATACTGACTTTGACTATACTTACCTTCCTCCATAGATGAACTCGTGCCATTACTATTTGATATGTTGCCTAAATCATCACCACATTGTATTTGGAGCACACTAAAAATTAAGAGGAGGCAAACATGTGTTATCAGCATTTCGACAATTTTTCAGTGTTTGGCTTCAAAGTAGACAATGAGTTTTGAAATATCAGATGAATACTGTGAAACTGAACCAAACGTTGTCAAATGTCTCCCTTTTATATGCCAAATTTTTCGCATCATGTCCAAAAAATTCTCCCTTTCATCCATTACATCAGTTTTGTCATCATGTGAACATATCCAATTAGTGCAGTGGACAATAGAAATCGGAAATGACTCCTTTTGTGCACCAATTGTAGCTAATGAGTACATGCAATCATTATAAAATTTGGAGTTGTT
>Ga0210040_10006539_pt1 | contig 14485 bp, 9 predicted proteins | sample CryGeyCG12114_NA_FD_185462 | JGI IMG/M metagenome (GOLD analysis project Ga0210040, IMG submission 185462) | Groundwater microbial communities from aquifer - Crystal Geyser CG19_WC_8/21/14_NA (SPAdes) (version 2) | ecosystem: Environmental > Aquatic > Deep subsurface > Groundwater | place: USA... | reverse complement strand
CATCGAAGCGATGACGCCATGCTGTCCAAAGCGCGGCAGGTCGACCGGATCGATGATCTGAGCGTGCTCAATTCGCCAGCGGCGGTCGCCCTTGAAGGTGTCGCCAATCTCGTCGATCGCATCGAGAACCTGCCCATTCGCGCGGTCGCCGATCGCGTGTACCGCGACCTGGTAGCCGTCCATCGATGCTCGCACCATCAGGTTGCGGATCACGTCATCCGTCATGAAGCCCGCCCCGGTCTGACCCGGCGCATCGGCATAGGGCCGCTTCAACCACGCGCCCCGTGACCCCAGTGCGCCGTCGGCGTAGAGCTTCACCCCGCCCATGCGCAGGCGGTCGTTGTACAGCCAGGGCGTCGGGCCGCTGCCACCGATCTGCACGGCGGTGTCGACGCCCATGGCATAGCTCAGGATGCGTACCCTCAGCAGCCTGAGGTCGCCCAGCCGGCGATAGCTCAGCCACTCGTCGAGCGAAGTGCCCATGTCGGCCGTGGCGGTCACGCCATAGCTCAGCAGCGTGTCCTGCGCCTTCAGGATCGCGGCGTCCCGATCCTTGGCCAGCGGCGCAGGAATGACACGCTGGACCAGGTCACGCGCCGCATCGACGAAGACGCCGACGGGCTGTCCGCCCGGCCCCTTCTCGATGCGCCCGCCGGCCGGGCTCGCCGTTTTGACCGTGATGCCGGCCTCGCGCAGCGCCGCGGTGTTGCCCCAGGCGGCATGGCCGTCCGCCCGCGCCAGCCACACCGGCCGATCCACAACCGCCGCGTCCAGCTCGGCCGCGGTAGGGAAGCGGCCCAGACTCCAGCGTTCCTGGTTCCAGCCACCGCCGATAATCCAGCGCTTGTCCGGATTGGCACGCGCGTATGCGGTGATCTTCGCCTGCGCCTCGGCCAGGGTGCGCGTGTCGGACAGGTCCAGCTCGATCGTCCGGAAACCAAGCTCCGTCACATGGCCATGCGCGTCGACCATGCCGGGCAGAAGCACCCGGCCCCTCATGTCCGCGCGCCAGTCGAGCTTCTCCGGCCGCTTGTCACCCGCCTTCATCAGCCGCGCCACCTTGCCCTCCGGCGTGACGAGCAGGCCGGTGAACCGCACCACCTCACCCTTCTCGTTCAGGGTTAGCCCGGTGACGTTGTCGACCAGGCCGTCCGCTAGTGCTGGGGTGGAAAGAAGCAGCGCCGCCGCCGCGAACGGGAGTTTGTGCATGGCCCGGGCGCATAAGCGGTGTTCCCCGCCCGCGCCAGATGGTCTAGCCCGCGACCATGGCTACCCAGCACGCCCAGACCAAGGCTCTCCCCGTCCAGATTGACGACGTTGTCGCTGCCCATGCGCGGATCAGCGACCAGATCGTGCGTACTCCGACGCTGATCAGCCGCACTTTGTCCGACCTGACCGGCGCCACCGTGTACCTGAAGTTCGAGAATCTTCAGTTCACCGCCGCCTACAAGGAGCGCGGTGCGCTCAACACGCTGCTGCAATTGTCGGATGCGGCGCGGAGCGCGGGCGTGATCGCGGCGTCCGCGGGTAACCACGCACAGGGCCTCGCCTTCCACGCTAATCGACTCGGCATTCCCGCCACCATCGTGATGCCGCGCAACACCCCCATCGTGAAAGTGGTCCAGACCCAGGGCCATGGCGCGACCGTGATCCTGGAAGGCGATACCTTTGACGCCGCTTACGCCCATGCCCGCATTCTGGAGGGTGAGCGTGGGCTGACCTTCGTCCATCCGTTCGACGACCCGCGCATCATCGCCGGCGCAGGAACCGTCGCGCTGGAGATTCTGGCCGACGTGCCGCAGATCGACACGCTCGCTGTTCCGATCGGCGGCGGCGGTCTCATCAGCGGCATGGCAACAGTCGCCCGTGCCCAGGCACGGCCGGTCGAAGTGGTCGGCGTCGAGGCGGAGCTGTTCCCGTCCATGTACAACCGGGTCAACGGCACCAACATGCCATGTGCCGGCGACACGCTGGCGGAGGGTATCGCAGTCAAGGAACCGGGCGGCATCACTAGCCGGATGGTAGCCGAGCTGGTCGACGACATCGTGCTGGTCTCCGAGCGCAGCCTGGAGGAAGCAGTGTCCCTTCTCCTCCAGATTGAGAAAACCGTGGTGGAGGGGGCGGGTGCCGCCGGCCTCGCCGCCCTGCTTGCCCACCCCGAGCGCTTTCGCGGGCGCACCGTTGGCGTCGTCCTGTGCGGGGGCAATATCGACACGCGGCTGCTCGCCAACGTGCTGCTGCGCGACCTCGCCCGGTCGGGCCGCCTCGCCCGGCTGCGTATCCGGCTCCAGGATCAGCCCGGCGCGCTGTTCAACGTCGCCCGCATTTTCGAGGCGGAACGGGTCAACATCATCGAAGTGTACCACCAGCGCGTGTTCACCACCCTACCCGCGAAGGGCCTGATCACCGACATCGAGTGTGAGACGCGCGATCGCGCTCATCTGGACAAGCTGGTCGCCGCGTTGCGCGTTGGTGGCTACGAGGTGGCTCCCGTCGAGTTGGCCTGACGCACCGCTCGGCGGGTCGCATCAACAACATGCGGCCGTTTACCCTCTTTGATGGTAAACGCGCTTTTCACGACCTACGGTGTGACCATATAAGGTCGACGCGCGCCGGGTTGCCCGCGCCCGAGGAGTACGTCAGCTACCGTGACCGCGCCGTTTCGCTTCCCTCGCTTCTTCGTGACGAGCCCGGCGCCGTGTCCGTACCTGCCCGGGCGTCAGGAGCGGAAGGTCTTCACAGAGCTGACCGGACCCCATGCCGGTGAGCTGAACGACGCGCTGGGCCGTATCGGTTTTCGCCGCTCCCAGGGCGTCGCATATCGGCCGTCCTGCGCTGGCTGCACCGCCTGCGTCTCGGTGCGCGTGGTGACGCCTGAGTTCGTGCCCAACAGCAGCCAGCGCAAGCTGCTCAGGCGCAATGCCGATCTGCAGGTAAGCGCTTGTCGCGCCTGGGCGACCGACGAGCAGTTCCAACTTCTGCGTCGCTACCTGTCGGTCCGTCATCCGGGCGGTGGCATGGCGGGGATGGACGAGGACGATTATGCCGACATGGTCGAGCATAGCCCCGTTCAGTCGATGATCGTGGAATATCGTGAACCCTCGACCAATGGTCGTCGCGGCCGCCTCGTTGGCGCGTGCCTGACCGACCGGCAGGCTGATGGCCTGTCCATGATCTACAGCTTCTTTGCGGCCGACGAAGAAACCCGTCCTGGGCTCGGCAACTTCATCATCATGGATCATATCCTGCGCGCCCGCGAAGCCGGGCTGCCCTATGTGTACCTGGGCTATTGGGTGAAAGGGTCACCGCGGATGGCGTACAAGACCCGCTATCGCCCGATGGAGGTTCTGGGGCCGCAGGGCTGGCGCTTGCTAGGCGATGACGACCTGCGCACTCCAGTGTCGCCGGAGGAACAGATAGCCATCCAGCACGAACTGGTCTGATCAAGACTTGTCAGTGTTTCGGCCGGGTCAGCCCTGCCGCGACACGGTGACGTCGACGTCCAGATCCTCTTCCCCAACGCCCAGCCGCGATCCGGCGACCGGCGCGGCACCTGCCGCGTCCAGCGCAACGGCCACGCGGACGTAATCTTCTTCGGGGCAGCGGCCGGTGCAGGGGTCGAACCCGACCCAGCCGAGCCCGTCCACATGCGCTTCCGCCCAGCTATGGGGTGCGGGCGCGTGCCGCCCCAGAAAAGCTGCCGCGGAGTAGCCTGATACATACCGGGCCGGAATGTTGAGGCTCCGTGCTGCAACCGCAAAGATGTGGGCGAGATCTCGAGGCGTCACGCTCTCTTCCTCGAAGGCCTCACCCGCGGTCAGCGGCGTTTCAGGACGCTTCAGGTCGACCCGGAATCGCTCGTGAAGGGCCGTGTTGACCGCATGCAACGCCGCCAATGGTTCAGCGTCACCGCCAACCCCTCGCGCCCACGCCGCAACGGCCGGATCGGGAAGCGTCACCTCCGTTGCGCGAAGGAAAACAGTCGGGGCAAGCGGTTCACCGGCGCCGTGCAGCACGCCATCGGAATGGCTGGTGACAATCTCCCCCTCGACCGCGATCTCGATCGATGTGACCGGCCCGTTCACGTACAGCATCGTTACTCGATTGCCCCAGCCGTCACGTCCGTGGCGCATGTGGGCGTCGCGATCGACGTTGATCTTCCAGTGCGCCACCGTCTGGTCGTGGGTGTCCGGCGGGGTTAGCCGCAGCATCTGCACCAGCCGCGCCTGCGGGGCCGAGAAGCGGTAGGTGGTGCGGTGGTCGATCGACAGGCGCATCAGGCAAACGCGAACTGGCGGCCGATTGCCGCGTGAAGCAGGTCGTTCTCACGGATGAAGGACTCAAGATATTGATGCAGCCCCGACGCGATCACATCGCCTGATCGGGTGCGTTCCATCCGGTCGCGCCGCGCCCGCGCCATCCGGTCCGCCTCGCCATGCCGACCGGCGCGACCGGCAAGCAGGTTGAGGATCTCCACCGCCTCTCTCGATGAGGCCGCAATGGAGCGCGGCATCTCGGCCCGCGCGATCAACAGGTCGATCACGCTCGCCGGTGTCAGCCCCTCTGAATACAGCCACCGATAGGCAGTCACGGCAGACACGGTCTGCAGGATCGTGGTCCATTGATCCCGATCGATCACGCCGCCAACGCGCTCACCTTCCGGCAGCAACAGATGGTATTTGACGTCAAGCAACCGCGCCGTGTTGTCGGCGCGCTCTACCGTTTGTCCCAGGCGGATGAACCACACGGTCTCGTTGCGGAGCATGCGGGCGATCGCGCCTTCGAACCCGCGGGTTTCGTTCTTCACGCCGTCGATCAGGGCCAGCATCTGCGTGGTGTCGCAAGGCTGGCTGTGCGGCTGCCCGAACAGGAGCCAGGCGCGGTTGATTGCCGCCCAGGCTTCCCGGGTTAGCGCGGTGCGAGTCGCGCGCGCGTTCAGTCGCGCCGCTTCCACGCAGCGCTTGATCGACCCCGGGTGACTCATGTCATTTGTCAGGAAACGCCCGACGGACTCCGACGTCACCGCCTCAGCACGTGCCCCGAAAGCAGCCTCCGTGTCCGTCACGGCCAGCGCTGACGACCAGGCCGCCTCGCCAGCCGGGCGCGACGACAGCATATCCAACCGCACGGTTGCCTCGACAAGCCTGGCGATGAAGTCTGCACGCTCGAAATAGCGACCAAGCCAATAGAGCGAGCTGGCAGTACGGCTCAGCATCAGATCTGCTCCTGGCGCATACCGCCCATCGTTTGCGTCATCCCGCTAGCGCCCATGTTCTGGATCGCTCCGTCTGGCACCAGGACAAAGCTGTCCTTGGTCCCCCCGCCCTGGCTGGAGTTCACCACCAGCGACCCTTCCTTGAGGGCAACGCGGGTCAGCCCGCCCGGCACCACCTGTACCCCGTTCGCGCCTGTCAGAACGAACGGACGGAAGTCCACGTGACGGGGGCTGACGCCACTGTCGGTCAGCGTCGGAACGGTGGACAAGGCCAGGGTCGGCTGGGCGATATAGCGGTGCGGCTCCGCAATCAGCGCCGCGCGGAATCGATCGATCTCGTCGCGGCTGGCTGTTGGGCCGACCAGCATCCCGTAACCACCGGACCCGTCCACCAGCTTGACCACCAGCTCATCGAGGTGATCGAGCGTATAGCGCAGCGCTTCTCGCTCACGGCATCGCCATGTCTCGACATTAGGCAGCTTAACCTCGCCACCCGAATAGAAGCGGACGATCTCCGGCATGTAGGAATAGATTGCCTTGTCGTCCGCGATGCCGTTTCCGGGCGCATTGATGATGGCGACGTTGCCCGCGGAATAGGCAGCGATCAGTCCCGGCACGCCGAGCATGGATTCCGGCCTGAACACCAGCGGGTCCAGGTAATCATCATCGACCCGTCGATAGATCACATCAACCCTGACGCGCCCGGCCACCGTGCGCATCCAGACGATGTCGTCGTCCACTTCCAGGTCAGCGGCTTCCACCAGTTCGACGCCCATGGAATCGGCCAAGAAGCTGTGCTCGTAGTAAGCGGAGTTGTAGTGCCCAGGCGTCAGAACCACGCAGACCGGGCTGCCGGTGCCCCTCGGCGCCACCGACTTCATGGTTTCAAGCAAGCGGTCGGGATAGCTGTCGACCGCTTCCACCCGATAGCTCCTGAACAGCTCGGGACACAGCCGCAGCATCGCTTCGCGGTTTTCAAGCATATAGCTGACGCCCGACGGCGTGCGCGCATTGTCTTCCAGGACGAAAAAGTCGTCGGGGCCGGTTCGCACCAGGTCGATCCCGCAGATATGCGCCCATACGCCGTGCGGCGGACGCATGCCCGCGATCTCCGGCCGGAATTGCGGGTTGGTTAGCACAAGATCGGCCGGCAATACGCCCTCCGTCAGGATGCGCTGCTCACCATAGATGTCGTTGAGAAAGGCATTGATCGCCTCCACCCGCTGGACCAACCCCTCGGACAGGCGCGCCCATTCGTGGTGAAGGAAGACGCGGGGCACGATGTCGAACGGGATGATCCGCTCGGCCGCTTCCGTTTCGCCGTAAACCGCGAAGGTTATGCCAAGCTGCCGGAACGCGGCCTCCGCGCTTTCCTGGCGCCGGCGTAGTTCGTCGCCACTGGTGTTTTCGAGCCAACGGCCAAACGCGGCGAGTTCGGGTCGGGGCGGCTTGTCGCCGGAAAGGCCCATGATCTCGTCGAACGCTGGTCGTGTCTGCATTCAATCGCAATCCCCTGAAGGCGCGCCGGTTCCCCGATGCGACAATGCTTTGCTCTCCGTTAACGCTTTTGGCCGGCTTGGGCGGCTCGCTTCGGGTTATCGCCCCGTTGGTAGCGACGCGAGGATGCCGGGAGTCAGCACCTGCGGCAAGACCTTGGCGTCAGTTCCCGGCGCATACCATAGGTAGAGAGGCACGCCGGCGCGGTTGTGCCTTTCGATGAAGCGGCCGAGCGCAGGATCGCCATCGGTCCAATCACCAACCAGCACGGTGACATCGCCCTGGCGAAATGCGTCAGCTGCAGTGGTCGTCTCGATCGCGACTTTTTCGTTCACCTTGCACGTCAGGCACCAGTCTGCGGTGAAATAGGCGAACACAGGCCGCCCGCTGGCGCGTAACTGCGCCAGCCGGGCCTCGCTGAACCGCTCGGCGCCAAGCGGCACGGTCGCTCCGGCCGCCGCCAGGGGGACGCTATGGACGAAGGTGGCCGTTGCTACGGCTACCAGGACCAATCCGACCGTCGCCGTTGTGCCGAACGCCTGCCCCATCGCCTGCCGCCGGCCACCCCACCACAGCACGACCGCGGTGGCTGCAGCTGCCAGCAGCGCCAACGGCCAGCCGCTCGACCCCAACTGCCGCGCCAACAACCAGCCCAGCGCCGCGGCCGTCAGCCACATCGGTACGGCAAGGATGCGACGCAACGTCGTCATCCACGCTCCAGGCCGCGGCAGTCGAGCACGCAGGGCGGGCACAAACCCGATCAGCAGGAACGGCAAAGCCAGCCCCAGGCCGAGTCCGCCGAACACTGCCAGCGCCGCCGGCCAGGGCAGCACAAGTGCCGCCCCCAGCGCCGCCGCCATGAACGGCCCCGTGCACGGGGTCGCGACAAAGGCCGCCAGCGCGCCGGTCGCGAACGCACCACCAGCGCCGCTCTCGCCCGCGAAACGCGGCGTCGCAAACTCAAATGCGCCCGACAGGTTCAGCGCGATTGCCACGCACAGGATGAGCAGCACGGCGACGACCACGGGATCCTGCAACTGGAACGCCCATCCGACCGCCGATCCGCCCGCCCGCAGCGCAAGGATGGCACCGCCCAGGCCCAGGCAGACCAGGACCACGCCCGCAGTATAGGCCAACGCCTCGCCCCGTGCCTCCCGCGGGCCAACACCGCCCCGGGCGAGGCTCAGCGCCTTGAGGCTCAAAATGGGAAACACGCAGGGCATCACGTTGAGCACCAGCCCGCCCAAAACCGCGCCAGCAAAGGCGACCAGCGCCGCACCGATCCACCCCGCTCCCGACCCACCCCGCGCCGGAGGCACGACGCCACGCGTGGCCGAGATTAGGAAACCCTGTCCGTCACCGGTGGCGAGCACACCCGCGACCTCGCCGTCCTTCGGCTTGGACGCCGCTTGTGTCTCCATGACGAGCCTGTCTCCGTCGCGGACTATGCTTTGCGGCGCTGCATAGGCGACGGCACCTTCCGCCAGCGGGTAGAACCACCCCTCCCCCAGTGCTGCGGCCTGTGGATACGGCACGGACAGACGGAAGCGGCCATTGTCGACTTGGTACGTGGCCGGTGAGCCGAGCGGCTTGGGCAGAGCGCGACGCCAATGGTCGAAGGCTGCGCGCGTGTAGGCGTTGGGCGCCGCTGTGGCGACAATGAGCGTCGTCGCAACATCCTGGCTTTCGGGCACGCATAGTTCCCGCGTGCACACCAGGTAATCGAGGTGGACCCGCACCGGGACCGTTTGCCCCACCGCCGCGGTGGCCGGCACTGACAGGTCGACCAGCAGGGTGAAGGGCCGCTCATAAACGAAGTTCATCAGCCCGGCGACGACCAGCCGTTCTGGAACGGGATAGCGAAGCGGCCCTGCCGACCATCCGGCCGGGATCGCCCACTTCGCAGTGGTCTCGATCCCGGCATCGCCCGGGTTCTGCCAATAGCCATGCCAGCCCGGTGCCGGCCGCGCGTCGATGGCGAGCGTCACCGTGCCACCGGGCCGCGCGCTCCCTTCTGCCACCAGTCGCATCGTGACGTGCTTCTCCTGCGCTGTGACCGGGGCCGCAGCGAGCATCAGCAACGTCATCAGGATGTAAGCCAACTGGCGCATCGCGCTCCTTGCCGGTGTCGTTCGGCGCATCCATAGCCCCGACTGCCCGCTTCCCCAAGGACTCGCCAACGATGCCCCGCTTTGCTCGCCTGCTCGCCGCTGCTGCACTGACGCTAGCCTCTCTGCCCGCAGTCGCGCAGCAGGCGCCGCCCCGTGCGGCAGCCAAGCCGCAGCTTATCGTTGCGATCTCCGTTGATCAGTTCTCCGCTGACCTGTTCGCGCAGTATCGCGGTCGTTTCACCGGCGGGCTCGCACGGCTGCAAACGGGCGTGGTGTTCCCGTCGGGCTATCAGAGCCACGCCGCGACAGAGACTTGCCCCGGCCATTCCACCATCCTGACCGGCATGAGGCCCGCCCATACCGGCATCATCGCCAACAACTGGACCGACCTGCGCACGGCGAGAGCAGACAAGGTGATCTATTGCGCCGAAGACGAGAGCGTTCCTGGCAGCACCTCCTCCAGCTACACCGTCTCCGATAAACACCTGAAGGTGCCGACGCTTGGCGAAATGATGAAGGCTGCCGACCCGCGCACACGCGTCGTATCGGTCGCGGGCAAAGATCGCGCCGCAGTCATGATGGGCGGCCACAAGGTCGACGAGCTTTGGTGGTGGGATGGCAAGGCCTTCACCAGCTATGCCGGCCGCACGACGCCTGCCGCGGTCACCCGCGCCAACACTGCCGTCGCAGCGCTGATCGCCCAGCCACAGGCAGCGCTGGACCTTCCCGGCTATTGCAAGCCGCTGGACCTGCCCGTCACCGCGGGCGGTCTGACCATTGGCTCAGGGCGTTTCGAGCGCGCGGCGGGCGACGCCAAGGCGTTTCGCGCTTCTCCCGCTTCCGACGCGGCCGTGGCCGCTCTGGCGATGGGGCTGATCCAGGACATGAAACTCGGCCAGGGTCCCGCAACGGACCTGATCGCGATCGGTGAGTCGGCGACCGACTATGTCGGCCACACCTATGGCACCGAGGGCACGGAGATGTGCCTGCAGCTGACGCACCTCGATCGCACGCTTGGCAGCCTTTTCGATCAGCTGGATGCGACCGGCATCGATTATGAAGTCGTGCTGACTGCGGATCACGGCGGCAATGATGCCCCCGAACGGGAACGCGAACACGCCGTCCCTGCGGCATCGCGCGTCGATGCCAGCCTGGCGGCCAAGGCTGTCGGCACCACTGTGGCGGCGCAATTGGGCCTGTCGGGCCAGCTCCTGTATGGCGAAGGCGGCAACGGGGATGTCTGGATCGACCCTGCACTGCCCGCCGCGACCCGGGCCCGCGTCGCAAACGCCGCCACTGCGATTTATCAGCGTAACCCGCAAGTCGCCGCGGTTCTGTCTCGTGCCACCATCGCAGCAACGCCGATGCCGGCCGGCCCGCCCGAAACCTGGACGCTCGCGGAGCGCGCTCGTGCGTCGTTCGACCCCGAGCGCTCTGGCGACCTCCTGGTGCTTCTGAAGCCCCGGATCACCGCGATCCCGGAATATGCGCGCGGCTATGCGGCGACCCATGGCAGCCCGTGGGACTATGATCGCCGCGTGCCCATCCTGTTCTGGCGCCGCGGCATGACCGGCTTTGAGCAGCCCTTGTCCGTCGAGACAGTCGACATCGCGCCGACGCTTGCTGCCACGATCGGCTTGCGGATTGCGGGGCTGGACGGCCGCTGCCTAGACGTGGATGCAGGCCCGGCGAGCAGCTGCCCCAATTGAGCTATCTGCTGGCGAATAGGGTGATACCGTCGGCCAGTCTGTTCTCTCCCACGGCAAGCTGTTCCTTGCTCCAGTCCACCACGAAGCTGGGCTTGATCCGCTGTCCCGGTGCCAGGCTGCCGATGTTGTTCTCGATCCGCAGGCCAGCCGACGGATAGGTTTTAAACTCCGCCCGAACGGCGATCATCTCCCAAGCGTTGTCCTTGTGAGCGCCCTGAACGAAGGTGTTGCCGGCGATCACGCCGGTTGCGCCTTCGGGCAGGTCGATCATGCGGCTGGTGCTCGTGCCGCCGGTATCATCGAAGCTGTTGTCGGTGATCGAGACCATCGGAGTGCGCAGCTTGATGTAGTGGCCGCCGCGTCCACTCTCGAAACGTGAACGCGTGATCGTTGCCGTCCCCGTCCACAGGTAGATGCTATGCGAGCAATTGTCGGGCCGGCATCGCCCAAGGCCCGAAAAGGTCGAATCCTGGATGGTGATGCGCTGGTTGACCCGGCGCGGGCCTTTTGGCTGGCGTGCGCCCCCGATGATGCCCTGTTCGCTGTCGAGGAACATGGAGTTGGTGACCAGCAGGTCGCCCTGCTCGGCCCGGATACCCGCGCCGTTGTTGTCGTCCACGGCATAGCCGCGAAAGATCAGCCCATCGACATGGGAAGCGCGGCTCCGCAGCACCAAGCCCGCCTTGTCCTCGCAGGCTTGCTTCTCGAATATAGCGGTCCCGGGCTGTGTCGCCCGATAAGTGATCCGGCCATGTTCCTGCACCGCACACTGCCGGTACACGCCCGGCGCGATCTGGATCACGCCCTCACCATCACCGATCGCGTTCACCGCGTCCTGCAGCGATCCATAGCCCCGACTGCCTACCGTGAAGGGCGCCGATCCTGCCACCGCGGGACCGGTGACCAGGGTGAGCAGGATGGTGGCATATCGCATGCCCCGACCTGGGTCGCCCCGGTGATGCGGTGCAACCCGGATTGGTGGTTAAAGCAGCTCGATCGCCTCACGACCGGTTAGCTGCCAGCCCGCCTGTCCCGATTTCGGACAGTCGGCTAGTCGAGATTGGGCCGGAGCCAACGCGTTGCTTGCTCCAGATCAACCCCGCGACGTTTGGCGTAGTCTGCGACCTGATCCTCCCCGATCCGCGCCACGCCGAAATACTCGGCCTGCGCATGCCCGAAGTAGAAGCCCGACACAGCCGCTGTCGGCAGCATCGCGAAACTGTCCGTCAGCGTCAGCCCGACGCGCTCCTCCGCACCCAGCAGCTCGAACAGCGTGCGCTTCAGCGAATGCTCGGGGCATGCGGGATAGCCCGGCGCCGGCCGGATCCCGCGATATTGCTCGCGGATCAACGCCTCGTTGGTCAGTTGCTCATCGGGCGAATAGCCCCACAGCACCGTGCGGACATGGTGGTGCAGCGCCTCGGCGAACGCCTCTGCCAGGCGGTCCGCGAGTGCCTTGAGCAGAATATCGTTATAGTCGTCATGCGCCGCCTTATAGGCAGCGATGTGGGCGTCGATGCCATGGATGCCGACCGCAAAGCCGCCCATCCAATCGCCCGCCGGATCGACAAAGTCGGCCAGGCACATGTTCGCTCGGCCCTCTCGCTTGGCGATCTGCTGGCGCAGGAACGGCAGGCGAACACTCTTCTCGTCACGACGATCGAGGTCGGGAACGCTGAAGCCCTCGGGTACGCTGCCGCCATCGGCCGTGCGGTAATCCTGGTGGTGCTCCGTCTGAACCCACACATCGTCGCCGCTGCGGTGGCACGGCCAAAGCGCGGCAACGCCCTTTGCCGTCAGCCACTTCTCCGAAACGATACGGTCGAGCATCTCCTGCGCGTCAGCGTAGAGCCCCGACGCACTCTCTCCCACCACCTCATCGTCAAGGATCGCCGGGAAGTTGCCCGCGAGTTCCCACGCACGGAAGAACGGTGTCCAGTCGACGTACCGGCGCAAATCGGCCAGGTCCCAATCATCGAACACGTGGATGCCCGGCTTTGCGGCCGGCGGCGCCTTCAGCGCCATGTCCGCGGGGAAGGCACGCATCCGTGCCTCGGCCAGCGGCAACAGCGCATTCTGCCCCTTGCCGCTCCGCGCGTCCCGGACCGCTTGGTATTCGGCGGCAACGGTCGCGACATAGTTGTCGCGGATCGTGTCGCTGACCAACGTCGTCGCCACGCCGACCGCGCGGCTGGCATCGAGCACATGCACGACCGGCCCATCATAGGCGGGCGAGATGCGAAGGGCCGTGTGGACCTTTGACGTCGTCGCGCCGCCGATCAACAGCGGCATCGTCATGCGCGCGCGCTTCATCTCCTCGGCGACGGTCACCATCTCGTCCAGGCTCGGGGTGATCAGGCCGGACAGGCCGATCATGTCGGCGTCGTTCTCGTTCGCCGCTTCCAGGATACGCGACCAGGGCACCATGACCCCCAGGTCCACCACCTCGAAGCCGTTACATTGGAGCACCACGCCGACGATGTTCTTGCCGATGTCGTGAACATCGCCCTTCACCGTCGCCATGATGATCTTGCCCTTGCCCTTGGCACCCGGCTCCTTGGCGGCTTCGATATAGGGCAGCAGGTGGGCCACCGCCTTTTTCATCACGCGGGCGGATTTCACGACTTGGGGCAGAAACATCTTGCCCGACCCGAACAGGTCCCCGACGACGTTCATGCCGTCCATCAACGGCCCCTCGATCACCTCGATCGGGCGGGCAAAAGCCTGGCGGCACTCCTCCGTGTCGTCGACGACATGCGCGTCGATCCCCTTCACCAGGGCGTACTCCAGCCGCTTGGCGACCTCCAGCGAACGCCATTCGGCGGCCTGCTTCTCAGCCACCGCGTCGGTGCCGCGGTACTTTTCCGCCAGGGCGACCAGTCGATCGCCGGCCTCCGGATCGCGGTTAAGGATCACATCCTCGCAAGCGGTGCGCAGTTCGGCGTCGATCGTATCGTACACGTCGAGCTGCCCGGCGTTGACGATCGCCATGTCCATGCCCGCTGGAATGGCATGGTAGAGGAACACCGAGTGCATGGCCCGGCGCACGGGCTCGTTGCCGCGGAACGAGAAGGACAGGTTCGACAGGCCGCCCGAGATATGGACGTGCGGACAGCGTGCCTTGATCGCTCGCGTCGCCTCGATGAAGTCGACGCCGTAGTTGTTGTGCTCCTCGATCCCGGTCGCCACCGCGAACACGTTGGGATCGAAGATGATGTCCTCGGGCGGAAACCCGATGCCCATCAGCAGGTCATAGGCCCGGGCGCAGATCTCGATCTTGCGCTCCTGCGTGTCGGCCTGCCCGACCTCGTCAAACGCCATCACGACCACGGCCGCGCCATAGTTCATGCACTTGCGGGCGGCGGCCAGGAACGGCTCCTCGCCCTCCTTCATGCTGATCGAGTTCACGATCGGCTTGCCGGAGACGCACTTCAGCCCGGCCTCGATCACGCTCCACTTGGAGCTGTCGATCATCACCGGCACGCGCGCGATGTCGGGCTCGGCCGCGATAAGCTTCAGGAACGTCGTCATGGCATGCTCGGCGTCGAGCAGCCCCTCGTCCATGTTGACGTCGATGACCTGCGCGCCGTTCTCCACCTGCTGGCGCGCAACCTCGACGGCGCGGGTGTAGTCCCCGGCCATGATCAGCTTCTTGAACGCGGCGGACCCGGTCACGTTGGTCCGCTCGCCGACATTGACGAAATTGGTGGAGCTTTGGGTCATCTATGCGTCATCCCGGCGCAGGCCGGGTCCATCATCCCCGGCGCCGCCGTCTTTGCTGTCAGGCCCCGGCCATGACCGGGGGTTAAATAAGGCGGTCAGCCCGCCATGAAGAAGGGTTCAAGCCCCGCCAGCCGCGTCTGCACCGCCGGGGTAGGCAGACGGCGCGGTGGCAGGCCCTTCACCGCGGCCGCGATCGCGGCAATGTGCGCCGGGGTCGATCCGCAACAGCC
>Ga0210040_10006538_pt1 | contig 14490 bp, 6 predicted proteins | sample CryGeyCG12114_NA_FD_185462 | JGI IMG/M metagenome (GOLD analysis project Ga0210040, IMG submission 185462) | Groundwater microbial communities from aquifer - Crystal Geyser CG19_WC_8/21/14_NA (SPAdes) (version 2) | ecosystem: Environmental > Aquatic > Deep subsurface > Groundwater | place: USA... | reverse complement strand
GTTGTGGCTGTGAAGCCTGCCCGAAAAAAAAAGACTATTGGACGACAAAAAAGACACACAGTTGCTGCATGAGCCCAAGATGAGGAAAAAAGATAAGACAAAGAGAGAATGCTTATATTCATACCAGATTGTGTTCATCCCTGTGTGATGAACGATATCTAAAAGCTCCAAAGATTACCTTCTTAAGCACACACAGAGCGACTGTGACAAATGTGCATTCCTTCCACAAAAGTGGTGAACTCCCGTTTCCCATGAGAATTTTCAATACACTTTTTATTCTGTCTATGCAACAAACTCTTTTTTTACACCACTTCATTTGCATACGTAACAAACGTATCAACGTTCAAATCTCAAAAAGGACAATCATTTCAATGTGAAAATGACAATGTGACGAGGTCAATTCCCAAACTACTAATTCTATGCAAATGATCTATTACTTTTACTTACTGACTCGAATTGGGCCGCAATGTGTTCATCACATAAAATCTAATGGCCTTTCCCAATAAGTCCATTCATCGTATTCTAACTAACTATTCATCGTATATCAGTGGGTGACTAAATTCAAATCATTGCAGTGATATTACACTATGAGAGCTGTCTGGTCCACCAAATGTGAAATGTGGAGGTATTATATTATGCAATTAAACACTTTTTACACGAGTACTTACTTAACTTACACAAGCCATACACTTTCTGTTTATTGAAAGAGCAAAAAAGGAGATCATGTGTACTTACCAGCGCCATGAAAGTGATGAAATACAGTCAGAGCAATCAAGTACATGTAGATGAATGAAGTCATGCTCATCCAGTGGAGCACGGGGAAAGAGTTCAATGCCCGTTTTCGGGCTCGACGTCGCCTCCCTGTAACAAATCAATCCATATAAATCTATTACTTACTAATTCCAAATTAGATTTATTCTGTTACTGAGATGGGACAAGGAGTGGCTTCCATGGATTTGCTTACTTTACGTGCAGCACTAACTCACTACTCACTTTACCGGCTGTAGCCGTAATGTAAGCAAAGCCAAATTGATCCCTTACAATTCACTACATCAGAAAAGTCCAGCCAGGCTTTAGTAAAAGCAACACTGGGAATGGGAAACCCGCAAACCCAAATGAGCGAAACGAAGCAAACAGTTTCTACTTAAGTAAAGAGCTCAACTGTCAGAGTCACAAAATTGGATTTAGTAAGTAGTAGCAAGTAAGCATCACAGAGAAAGGCAAATGAGTGCAATTTTGTGGGTGTAGAACAAAACTCCAAAGCTATACTCAATTTACAAGGGCTACTACCCCACCTTTGTCAAGTAGTCGAACGTAAAATTAATGGGAATAAATGGCAAGCAAATATTCAAAGAGTATTGCTTTCCCAAATTATGTATAAACTTTGATACACTTCTAAGACAGACAACATTTACTAATATTTCAATTATACCGCTACCGTCTGTTAGACGCAATACATTTTTCACCGGTTTCCAATTAAAGAGCCTCGAAATTGCATCTTGTTGGCAGTTACTGTGTCGTAAATGATAAAATTTGTGTAAAAATCACCATTCAGTCTAGAGTTTTCAATTTGCATAGTGTCACTAATGAGACACAACTGTCATACATAATCTACAAATCTAAACACATCATTTAAACGTCATGAATACCCTATGCTCTAGTTTAGGATCCAGGAGAAGTAGATAAATGTGAATGAAAGTGGGGGAGCAGTAATATCGTAGGTACGCTATTTTTTCTTGAATGGTGCCATTCTTGAATAAAATACAGCTAACCTTTCGCCTAATAATGGACAGGTAGTCTAGTAAGCACGAACTGCAACAGACAAAATTGCAATTCATAATTTCACACAGCTGATATGCACTATAATTATGGGCACTTCATTCATGAAAAGGTGAGTGAAAAAACCACAAACCTTGTCGCTTCCATACATTCAATGTTTCAGGATACAATAAACTGAATTCCTATAAGCTCATACATTAAAGTTCACGATGGTCTTCATACACATTTTGTGAATGAGTTCTGTACTCGCACTAAATTAAATAGTTTCGGATGCGCATGGCGTACTTTATTTTACATAGCACAATAGGCTGCCTTAAGTACAAAACGAATCCATACAAGTGAACGCACACCAATTTCGTTGGTTCAAAAATACCTTACAACAACTATATGAACAAACTGCCCACTAAAAATGCAAGCGTTGTTCAATTCCCTGTCTTATTTTTCTAAAATTTTCATAGATTTCACAAACAATCCCATGACAAGGATTAAGGTCACTAAAAGTATCTTCACACTTTTTAATGACTGACTGGGTGATACATGATTGCACACATTGAATTCCATTCCTATACTCACGTAAAGAATAAATACCTTGTTTCAACTGAAACAGTTTCAAATTACCATGCTTAGATAATCAGCATGAATGGAACGACAAACAGTGCTTTTGTCAACTTTATCATTGTCAGATAACAACAAGCAAGACCATTACCCTTCGACAGATCACAAAAGTCCGCTATGAAAAAAAGACAACAAAGCAGTATAACAAACTAATGACTGTTTGAGAAAATTTCACAAAAAAATGTAATCCCCATGCATAAAATAAACGAGGACCAACTACGGTCCATAAAGATCATCCATTCACCTCAGTGTTTAACAATTACAAACTATAGCTCTGCATGAGTAACTAACTCCTCATCTAGCAACAATACCATCCTCACATTGTGTAGTGTACTGCACAAGCTGTGGAATTAAGCTCATGGTGAGAGAAAACAATGTTCAGATAACAAACAAAACAAAAACGTTCAGATTAACCACATTTCATAGTGTGCTACATGAATACTGAAAAGTCTGACCTGCTTACTCATGGTCACACGGGCATTTTTAAATGCCCATTTAAATAATAATCTTTCCACACAGTGTGCGAAAGTATCAACCACAAAAAACACATAGACATCATCCTGTTAGCTAATAACGAGTCTGACAGTGTTATTGTCACAGAAAAACACTATGATGCATTAGTGCACCAACTTAAAGAGTGGAAAGGTGACACCCAAGAAATCCCCATGCTATAGCTATAGGAACACGCGGGTTATGGAAGGTTTGGGAATTACATATCCAGACGGAGCTTGGAAAAAAACATGGAAATTCCAAAACACATCCTGTATGGCACGCAAATTAATTCAGTGAAAAAAATTTCCCCAAACAAAAATTTCGACTCAATTGAAATAGTAAGTAATGTGGCAAGTTAATTACACCTTAAGACCTTACCATACTGACAATTTACCAAAAAAAATGTATTTTAAGCTCTCAGCTTAATGACTATATTGAGCAGCGAATAATACCAGCATCATAGACCACATGATGATTGTGAAAAAAAGTTAATCAGCTGAACATGATATGAAGGAGCACGTAATGCAAAAAATACCCATGGAAAATTACAATACGGCGTGGGGATGGTCCATTAGGATCTCATAAAAATTATATGACTCCATCAGCACACATAATCATTCACACCTCTTGTTCAAGGCTTCAATTAAACACCTACGACCAATTCGTTAACACCAAGTTATTCAATTTATGCTGACAACTGTGAAACAGATACTCGCTATTACTGTCACTCAATTTATGTAGCAGCCATGTAATAGTAAGTAGCAAGCTAGTAGAAGCGATTGGACGAGACAATCACAAATGACAAGATCAATGTGCTTTCACTTAAAAAATGCTCAACTTAATTAACTGGTGTCATCACCACCATATAAACTTCAGTAGACACTAGAATCAGACTGGCCTTGAGTCTTGATTCCTAATTATCCTACAATATTTAGACTCGACAAGCGACTATATACATTCTGTACTTTGAGCTCTATGGTAAGGCAAGAAGATGAGAGCAAGGAAAATGTATAAATCAAAAAGCTCGTAAACCAGTACAATGGTAGCTATTTAGATTGCATATAATTACTGCTACTAGGTTGTAAAAATGCAAGACAGCAGCAGTAGTTAAAAACATCTAACCAACGACTGCGTAATATAGTGAGTACAATGGTTCAAATAAAGCACATTAATTATGTAATCCAATCTGCTCTCATAGTTTACAATTACTCAGCACTCTCTAGAATATTCTCCTATCACTATTACATTTGTCATTTTACAATTTGTCGACAGTAATGATAACAATGGAAATTTAACTCTTTATCAGCATTCCATTCTTCTTGCACTATTTCCAATCATTTAGTATGGCAAACTGGCAGGCAGGTAACCTACTTTTCCAAACCTTATCTTCCATACACGTATATGAAAAATGCATATGGCTCACACACACAATCCATTTGCACACAGAGTTAGTTAACTATCATTTTTAAAACATGACGTAATGTCACAGGAACGTTTCCGTTTATAATGACTTTCTATTTGTGCAAGGATGTTATGCCCAATAATATTAATAAAAGTATTGAATTCCTAGACAATGCGTGTAACAGACTCACTTGACTCACCAAAATTTTCATGAAGGCAACAAAAGTAACAAATAAACAAGCCAAAAATAAAAACAGCTTTACCCTTTTTACACAGAACTAATTGCATTTGTTTCCTGGAATCATTTTACGTCGATAAACGTAAACCCAGTTGAGATATTAACGGAATGTTTTCACAAATATATAACGAGCGACACAGTCATGAAGAGAAACATATATTCTAAAGGAGCAACAAACAAGCAAGCAATCCAAATAAAATAATTAATTACAAGTAGACCATGTGATGGAATGTACTTATAGGATGCGACGCGACATTTTTGTGACCAGGTAGAGTAATTTGTACGTATCAGATAAGAGACTAAGGCATGGAGACCATGCCATTGTTTGAAAGGATAAATTGAGATTTCTTTTACCACCCTTCTTCAACAAGTTAAATGTGAAGAACAAACGGGGTCCTTCTCAACGCACGTACAGACGTACACAAAGGCTTAAAAAACTAAACGTTAAATTACACAGTCTTTTAGCAGACAACTGACCTATGTGGACGGATTTGAATGTAAAATTATGCTGTTTCATTAATTGATCCTACAATTTTTAGAATTAAAAAACAATTAGCAACAACTATTAACTGATAGCTACAATCATTAACTGACTAGGCAATTTTATCATTTCACGGCATTAAAAATGGGTCAACGACTAGAAAAACTAAAAATTCATACCGAGACACAATACGATAGCTTAAGGGCGAGCTACAAAAAACTGTTTATAAGAGAACTCGTGGACCTTTTATTATTTCACTGATCCGACAATTGATCAGCTGTGAGTGACTGATAGTTGTACATCTTTCTCTCTCCCTCAAAAGTCACCTGTAGACTCTACTTATTTTTTAACCCCTAATGCTTAATAGTCCTCTTATTCTCACACTTAAAAAAATGTGAGCTCCAACTCAACTGTCTATCTCATTCCAAATCACAACAGTTTCTTAACAGGACCAGACGCCACGAAAAAAAAATACCCCAGCTTTTTTTTAAACCAACCAACAACGTTGTCTCATTGGTGTTATAAATAACCCATTAAAATAGTTCCCCAATAGGCTCAGGTATTCGACCTTCTTGTCAATAGAGTCAGTAATGTCCACTTACTCATTCCTAATTAGTGGGCTATCAACATACAGGCCATTAATTATCTCATCTTGTGTCAAACAAACTGTATAAACTACTTCTATATGAACCTCTTTATTAACTCGGGGAATTTAGAAAACAAAAATTAAACCTTTGTGTCACGTCGTGGGATGATGATGTCAGGTCAAAAACGTTTGTGGACTTAATTTACTCCTAAATATGGCAATGAAATATTGCACACACTCAATTTAGAAGTCAACTTATAGCAATCTCACGTACTGCACTAACGTCCTTAATGAGTTTTCAGGTTCACGAACTTCACCCTACTTTTAGCTTTTTCACTCACTATACATTATAAACTCACGCACACATACACACAAGTGCTATAAGTATATAAATAAATGCATTCAGCGCACAAATCCAAATCCTACTCTATATAGTGTAATTAGTTGTAGATTTCTCGTAGCATAAACGTGAGTTGTGTATGAAAAAGGTGCTGAGCAAAAGGAATACCAAGAAAATTAAAAGCATACAGCAAATAGGCTACAAGATTATGCAACGAGTCACGAGAAGTCCATTTATGATACACCTACGCAAAAATTTCAATTTCATTGTGCTCAAAGAGAAAATTATGTGTAGTAGTATGCCATAGGCATAACTGAAATCACAAAAGAGTATTTACAAACCTATCGCCATTGTAAACAAATGTTCGTGAACAATAATTTGACGATAGCAATCTTGCTTACTCTTTTCCTCCATATCAGTTTTTTACCAATTCCACATGGAAAAATGTTATCTACAAAACTAACTCATATGCACACAATCATTAAAACCCTTAAAAACAGATCACGATTATCTGACAAACTGAACCATGAGCTTCAATGAGTTACTACCTAGCAATATTAGTTTTACAATGAGATATTTAACAAATAATGAGCCGTATGAGGTCAAAGTCATTTCCTCAGCATGAACATAACCGGTCTTTTATATACATTTAATCTATAGAAAGAGGTAAAACACTATTTTTTTAAACCACCTAGTTACAAATTCATTTAGACAGACCCAAAAGTAAGTAAAGTAGGCGGCTGATGAACAAACTTAAACTAAACAGCCGATTCAGTTAGTGCTTACAGACTTGAAAGATCACACAATCGATTGCAAAAGCCCCATGCTTTTTTCAACAGCACAAATACAACAATACATGACAAATTCTATTATAGCACGAAATTGGGCGCATAATTCTTGTTTCAAAGGCAATCACTAACAAACTGATGACATCAATAAGCAAAATCTGCTCAAAATAAACAGTGTTTATTCACGTTCGCTCACCGAACCTAGTTTTATCATGGGCTGGTTGTAATGCCTAACTTACTATACTCCCAAAAAACTTGAGCCAGAACATTGCAAAATGAACCCAAAAAACAACTAACTATGAGTAAATGTCCACTTCAAAAAATAAGCCCACCCACATGATCAACACATAGCCAGTCCGATGGGAAATATTTTTAGTAAAACACTTCTGAGGCTAAAAAGATAGTAACTAACTAAACTTATTGCTTATAGGAAACAGTACAGTTGAGCCTTCTCCTACCTTATCTACTAAAACACATACATAGTTGGCGTGAAGTGGAAATGATGAATGACCAGTTACTCGTGTTCTAAAGCAGATGACATAATCACAGGAACTCTTGTGTGAGCTCTTCTCACAAAACAAACGAGACGATGAGGGAGGGAGGGGGGAAATACCAACAATCACAAATGAGAGGGTAGTTCTTATTATTTCCCCAGGTGTAAAGACAGAGTTCGTAGTGGCGGCACGTATACTAAATTATTGGGCGACGAATTCTTTAAACAAATTCATAAATCAGGTAAAAAAACGAAAAAGGTCACAACAAGTCAACATCTCCTTCACGCCAGCAAGATACATTCAATTTGCTTGGGATTATTGTTGGTAGTCGTTTCCTACCCAGCTCACTACCTTTAGCTATATATCAACTATTTAGTTCGTACTCCAGATGATTTTTTTCTCATCACTAAACTAAACTCGTATAAGGACTCGTATAACAAGGAACAATCACATGGCATCACAAACCCTAAGGAATCTTTTAACAGTGTCAGTCACTCCTACTAACAAACAACAACAAAACCCAAATGCCACTGACTAGTTAGCTAGCTTGTTAGTTTTATATGTCTGGTCCGTCAGTGAACGTGAAGAGGAACAGCAAAAACAACACCACTTAAGAGTAACACGAAAACCTGCAGAAAAAGGTTAATTTTTGAAGCCATTTTATAGTGAAAAAACAAACTGCGGTCCCTTGTCTATGTGTGTGGTTTGTCCAGCAAGTGGACGACTAAAAAACAGCGGCAGCATGAGAGAAAACGCACTCAGTTACTATTATTTATTTACGACTGTACAAGTCCCAAGTCATTTTTACTATAACTCATAGTCCGTCAGCTACTACTACTACTACCATAGAATCCAAGTTTTAAGACCACATGCCACCTTATATATCTTTTCCAAGGGATGATAATAATAATGATAATAAGAGGCTTCGTCCTTTTATCTTCTCGTACTACATCATATGCAACACGAAGACGAATGGTCATTCCTCTAGTCCTATATAATGCTCCTAGTTAATTTGAAAACAAGGGCTTCACTCTATATACCATGGCTTGCTGTCAGTCACTTCTAATTATCTAATGAGCGTCTTACAACTTAACTTATGGAACACAAAACTACAAAAACCAACCACCTTCAAAAACTAACCATACAATTCAAATACCTGACGAGGAAAAGTAATAATCATCATACTGCATGGGTATATATATATTTAGTTAGTAGTTAGTTAGTTGGTTACTGTGATGAATACACCGACCTTCTAATTTTCTCTATTAACATTCTCTCACACAGTCCTGTCTTGTTCCCATGAGTTAAATTATTTTGTCATTCTACTTCACCATACCTTCTTTGGTAGCAAAGCAATGTACACACTAACAAAAATCAAGAGCTAAAGACCAGCTTCATTTTAGATATACCCTAAGAGTGCAATGCTAAGCAACAACTCCGATCTGGAGAAAAAAGAATGATGCGAGAGAAAGAACACAATACACAATAGTTATACACAAACTAACTAACTCAGCTTAAAAAGGAAACATAGAGAGAGAGAGAGAGAGAGGGTGGTTAGGACTTGTTTTATCACTTATAATCATGGACACAAATGCCGCCCAAGACCTCCACAGTGCATCTTGCTCGCTCACACAGGTAAACAAGTCAGAAAAATTCTTTAAGTGACTAAATAGATATACACATCTTGACATGTCCTCTTATATCTTACTCTTCTTGTTAATAAACAGAACTACCAATAATAATAAGATGAGCGAACATGTGAACTACCAGAAGGACTTTATGATGATGATGACGATAATAATGATAATAATAAAAGATGATAACAGCTCAAATTGACCACATGGAAATTCTTAGGTTTTTTCCGTCATTCACATGAAAAATTTCCAGCCCAGTTCTTCAATTTACTTTTTTTCATTACAAAGCATATCGATGGGTACACAGTCAAACAAGAAAAGCGGTATTTTCTACTACTATCAACAGCATAATTTTCATAGGATTCTAAAGACCCTTAAACCTAGACCACAATTTCCCCCCAAAATATCTGTCATCCCTATTTATCCGTGCTCTACTGCAGCTGTCATTCCTATTTACTCCACTGCGAATGAAAAGAAATCCAGTTGCAAATGCGTATATGAACCATGATTATATCAGACCTTCAACTACACTCACAAGGACAATGTTGACCCCAACTAATTTGTCCACACATACACACATATATAAACTACTTAGGGAAAACGAAAGTGAGTTATTGACATGAACAATGTCAACTTTTCAAATATATATTTCTAAGTGGATAATTTTACATCCTTCACCATATAAAATCCAACAGAAAGACTCTAGTGTTAGCCTGAAGTCAATCCTGTATTCATTATAATGACCCAATGGAAATACAAAATACTTTACTCGACAGGCCAATAGTTCTAGTGAAAATCTTGTACACTCATTCAACAGTATCTAAGCACATAGCTCAAGCAATGGACCTCATTATAATTAACTATACACGACATACATTACATTATGTACGTTTGGATACATCATACATTAAATAGCCTAAGGACGTACACATGTGTGTATACGGTGCATACATATATATTTTTTAAGTCTAGCAGAATTCATGGCATCAGATAAGACTAAACTCACTAATACAAGCCAAGCTAAACAGTGGGTCGCATCACTGTCGTGGTGACGAACTTGTTTCCGGTATGTCATATCGGAAGGAAGTGACGGATGGACGAGCTCCCTCTTGACAATGAATTTGCTAACTGCCCGCATAATGTATACTGGAACCAGACTTACTAACTAACACAAATGTACACGTTGTCAGTATAAATCTGTCCCATTTGTCTCCTCCAAGTAACATAGATAGTATGAAGTATGATATAATTCGTGTATTAATATGCAAGCTTACTAAACCACTTAGAGGCACCATAATTAAATGAACTAAGCTATAAAGAAAAGTATGACACTTAATTCGATAAGCTACTAGCTAAACATCCCTCTCATAATTTTTTGAACACATTATGTTCCATGCCCACAGTTAAAAAAAATTGTCCGATGCAGCCTAAGAAACCCTCCAACGACGTAGCAGACATAACAGATGATGGTGGTACTCTGTCCTTAAGCAATTTGATATGGTATTAGAGGATGCATTATTAGCTTTTCATTCATTCATGAATGCATTAGTTAGTAGGATATGCCACCAAGACACACAACTCAACCACCATGGACGAATGTGTACCAAATGAATATCACGTAGCAGCCAATTAACGGATAATGCATAACAATCAAATCAAGGTAGAATGAGGCTCCATGAAACCTTTTTTTACGTAGGTTACTAACTACCATTAATACCAAAGTAGTATTAGAGAAAATTCATATGGCAAACTTATGCTAGCTCCTTTAAGTCCAGTTAAGAGTAAAAACATAGATTTACTGAACGCTAGGGTCTGCAACGCATACAAATATATATAGTGTTAATTAAATATTTCTCTTGGCTTTGAATGGGTCAATGGTCAAACGGCCTCAATTTTTCGGAGCTATACAATTACTACATGACTAGAAAGAGGCAAGCCTATTTTCTTAACATTTCATACTACCAACAAGTAATCTACCAGTACTACAGTTTTTTATTGTGAGAGTAGTAAATCTGCGAGTAAAACGCAAAACCTCAATACCATTCCCTCCGTTTCTCTTAGTTCAAACGACTTAGCATTAGGGGCGACTATGTTATGAATATGCACATAAGCTCTTTGAAAGTTATAACATTTATTACATGCACTCTTGAGTAGGAACTTAGGAAGGAAAAAACAATAGCGGTCACAACAGGAAATATTGATTCGGAAGAAAAAGAACGCCACTTTCTCCGCACAGGTAAACTCTCACAGTATACCTCTACCCCTGCATACTAGGTAAGCATATAAATTTGGGCACGAACGAAATTTTACCAAGAAGTGTACTGGTTGTTTATTCACTCGGAAAGGAACATAACTCAGGAAATTCGTGAGAACTTGATTCACATGCAATTTTTCGATAATTTTTTCCTTTCTGACTCTTAATACGCAGTTTAACGATAACATTTACAGCGTATATGTAAAAGAAAACAAAAGAATTATTCAATTTGTCACACTGTTTCCATACTACATATACCAGGCTTTTCTCATGAAAAGATTTTGAGGAATTTATGCAACCACGAAAATTTGCGTTCAGGTTTTCAGATTATGAAGGGGCAAATTGATATGACACAAAAGTAAATTATGAAACAATAACAATATCAGCTTTTACATGCTTAACTTCCAAATTTCAAAGGCTCTGATTTTTACAGTAAACAATCACAGAGTTTACGCCATGAACCGTACATGTAAAACATACCATCTAAACTTCACTGTGATTATTTCCACTATACTCGTTCAATTTTATGAGACATTTTGCTTGAGTTGCACGTGTTACACAGACTAATAGGAATAGAGAAAAAAATTATTTCTGCTCCCAACAAAAACATACTAAAATTTTGTATCGGCCACATTAAAACTTTCTAACACATTTACTCCTCTTTTAGCGCAGTCATTATTCTCCACAATCGCAGTCAACATTCAATCAAACCCGGTCGCCAAATCGGCGGCACCACTCAATAAAATCCTTTCAAAACTTTATACTGAAAACAGTAGTTAATAATTTATGCCTAAACTGGCAAATATCATAATAGCACATCATTAAACTTCAAAAGTACCTAACCTGGCGTTACGAATGCAAATATAAAAAATATGCATTACGTAAATGACATTTCTAACATTAGAATAGAAACAACACTTGCTATCCATCCGTCATACACGAACTAAACATCTAAACTTGAAGCCATACTAATTCACGAACCAACATACATATAAAAATCTTGCATAACGTAAATGAGCAATTCATACTAAAAATGCACAATGAGGATGCAACGCAATGATTCAAATATCACAAAAATTGCATTCATCTGCAACTACAACACTCACATACATACTTGCAGCAAGCTTACTCAAGTGAAAAAATATGATAACAAAGTTAATCAAGCATAGCAAACAAATTTTCAGCCAACTCTCTACAACAGCAGCAGATTTATAGTTAGCTAGTTCGTAGCTAGTACTGAAAATGAATACGAGGAATTAAAAAACGCACCTGAAAATCGAGCCATGAACCGGTAGAGTTTGGATGTAAATTCCCATTTACAAGTTAAAGGCTGGCATAAGTTCATAGTATTCACTTTTAATAAATTATACTCATCGTCACAAATATGATGATGATTAATGTTCGGTGTTGTGCTTGTAGGAACATTTCCTCCAACTTGCAGTTTTACACAACCACACCCCTTCTCCATGGTGAAACTGTGGTGATCATCAAGACAACCACTGTTTGGAATACTACTTGGTGTACCAGTAGCTCCAGTGCTTGTCGTACTGTCAGATTTGTAATATTGCATCATCATGCTCTCCTCGCAGGAATCCACGCTATTACATCTACTTTTCCCAACTCCCAAATAAGGACCAGTCCTACAAGAGTAGCCAGTTCGTAGCTGACATAAATGACAACGGGACGAGTCAGGACATTGGAGTCGATGAGCAATATGATCTTCCTCTTCGTAGCTGCTGCTATGATACTCCTGTCTAGAGCAATTCATCTCCTCATGGGACACTGTTTCGGAACACAAGGAATGAGGGGAATCAGGATCAAACTCAGCAGAGGAACTATGCCTAATACACTCCAAAGGTGATTGGCTGCCTTTGGAGCCATTAGTTTTTAGTAGTGTGCAGTCACAAAAAGTAGTATGGTTGGCAACATTGATGCTTGCAGCCAGCAGAAGTTTGTCTTTTTTGACGCTCTTTGTACGACTCATGATGATCATGATGATTGCATCGGAATCCAGGCAACAATCATAACATCAATAATGAACGATATGATTCAGCAGGGACACATGGTGTAGAGGCACACACCAATATGGCTTTATACGGGAACAACACTTGCTTTATAATCTTATCTTTTTTATTAATCCATTAGATAAAGAATAGGTCCACGTACGTAAGTAATGCACTATAATGCACAGTCAGACGTTTTCACAACAGCGTCAACTAACTAACGGTGAACTTTTTTCCCATGTACCACCACCTTCCTCATATACACGAAGGGAAGGCGTATCAAATAATTAATCAAAAATATTATTTTAAAAGGACTGAGGTAGTAGTGTACAGTTTTCCAAAAGTCCAACCAGAGGCTTTACTACTAGACTGCTACACTATGCATGTAGCAGCAATGATAATAACAGAAATGATGGACAGCGTGCTTTCCTTCTAAGAAATTGGCAGCAACAAGAGGACAATAGGGAACCAGATGACATGACGAAGTCAAATTGACTTGTTCACATTATGGTATGTAGCTTGTGAGTCGTTTCGCATTTCCATTGTTATCGAAAATTTATTACACGTTCATTCACTCGGTAGTCTAGTGGACATCAACCAACCACTGTTTCTTATACAGTCACTATACGGGAACAACTGATGGGGCGATTATTATTATGATGATATGGCAAATGGATAGTTTCTATGAGTTCGGAATTCACGGGTGGACACAATGGTTATTATCGTACAGGACTGTTGTCGAAATTTGATCAGTTAGGAACACGAGCATATGGTGCAAGAACCATTACTACTACTCATGTATTTTGAAGAGAAAGGTTTTTCTTGTCATTCTGAAATGATACTGTATTGTCGTGTCCAACACAAGAGACGATGAGACGAGAAGTTCACACAAGACTTATTCTCATCATCATCATGATTCATTACTGAGTCCATGTAAAATTCATATAACTGTCACTATATGGTGGCTTCAGAGACCAGTTCTTTCTTCCACTTTTTATTATTTTAGGTTGATGCACCCGGGTTTTTAAGAGCTTGGGACCACAGCTTATTGATTTCAACCTAGTAATTCAAATGCCAGCCATTTATACATTAGGAGTGCAATACAAATGATGCAACTAGATAGTTATCGCATATTATACGAAAAACTTTTATGAAAGAAAAGTTTTCCGTAACTAACAGGGCTCACGTAATTCTCACGTTATTTGAAAATTAGTTCACTACATTTTCTAAATTTTTAAACTGTTTACTGCATGAACAAATTTGTTTTAAAATACGTAAACTACAATTTCAAAACTTACATCTCATGATTTAAATTTTATGAGAACACTATATCTACAAATTAACCAAAAGTTAAACCAAAAAGAAAACCAAAAGTTGGTTAATTA
>Ga0210040_10006536_pt1 | contig 14491 bp, 14 predicted proteins | sample CryGeyCG12114_NA_FD_185462 | JGI IMG/M metagenome (GOLD analysis project Ga0210040, IMG submission 185462) | Groundwater microbial communities from aquifer - Crystal Geyser CG19_WC_8/21/14_NA (SPAdes) (version 2) | ecosystem: Environmental > Aquatic > Deep subsurface > Groundwater | place: USA... | reverse complement strand
AGAATTCCTATGTTATGCAACTATTAGTGAATTGTACATTCGTTTTACATCTTGGCCATGTGTTCTTTATTTAATGTGACTATGATTACTTCTTTGAAGTTGGACAAGTTTATTGTGGCATTGACATTTTGACTAATTCATCTGCATTTTAGTGGTGTGTTAACATTGCTGGGAAATAAAATGCATCGCGAATCGCGATTGACTACATTGAATATTGAGTTACATAGGAAAGATAATGATGCTACGGAATGAAAGTAATTGTGTGAGAATGACCACCAAGGTCATTTTGGGCTGTCAAATCTGCACTGGGTGATAATAATAACTACAAAGATAGAAGTTTTATATTGTCTAATTATTAGTAATTTATTCGTTGGAGTGTTTTTCCGTTTGGTGGGCGTATTAGCTCCACTTTAAACATGTAGTGTACTGTACTGTTTTTTAATTTTTGACCTGACGGGAAGCAAGTACAGTAAACTGTTGATTTTAAATTCATATAAGTACAAACGGTTAATTTTTATTATTAGGTGTATGTAACACTAACACTGCATGTTTTTGTACCATATGTAGCATTTTAGACCTTGAAATAGCGGAGTAAAAGAGCGCAATATCATGTCCCCATTTTTACTGCATTGTTGTCTATTTCCCAAAAAAAAATAGTATGTATTATCTGGATCAGTGCTAGGTCCTTGCTACGAATTTTATGAGCATTACAATAATAATGATATTATAATAATAGTATTACAGCGGGTGAAAAGAGTAAAGAGTGGCTCAAGATTTATTCAATGCGACTCAACAAAATAGCTACGCAGATGTTTTTTGTTTACCTGTTGTGGGAACTAACTGCGCCGTAGTCTGTTTTAAGCGTACATCTCGGTTACTTTTATAGGGATAATAATAATAGTAGTAAACATGAACTATAATATAATAATCATTATTATGATCAATTTAATGGGGTTAGATAGTCATGAACACTTTCATATTGCACTTACTGGAATGCATTCTTCTGCGTTATGGTAATCACTACGAATAAATCCACTACTCATATGCATAGCACCCAAAAATACTATAATTACGACAATAACTATGTATTAAAAAATAAAATTTACTTTAGATTTTATGCATATGCATCATTAGACCCATTTAACTGCGGAATTTATTTTTCAGATTTGTACTAATCTAAAAAATCTGCGACTTCATGAAAAAAATCGAATCAACTAAAAGATTTTTTTCCGCTGCCAATACAAGTTATCTGGATGATGGGTAAAAAAACAATTCCAACTCTGTCTTAGACATTGAATCAGTACCAGAAACTTGCATCCATCCCTCGCAAACATTGTACCCAAAATTTTGCACACATTATATTATACAAAGCAGGAGCAATAGCACCAACACGAGTTGCAAAAATTGCAAATTGCATCGACTTCCTCTGTAATTACTTGCAATTATTGGGAGAACATTGCGTATCCAAACGAGCTAGCTAAAATCTATCGCATGAGTACCCATCAAATGCAACATGGGCTAAAATTGAGAGTGAATCAGCTATATATTACTAACTAACTAACTAACTAAAGCGAGCACGCATATCCCCATATAATAATTCCTTGCAGTACATTAGTTACATAAACATAGTTAGTTACTGGCATTGATTTGCTTGGAATGCACAAATCATATAGTTAATTCATAACTGATGACACTTGTACATAGTATAAATGCAGTGCCATTTTCAATGTAGTCAAAGTATAAATAGACAACCGCTGGGAACGAAAAAAACTGGCATCTGGGAGATTGAATTAGACATCCATTTTTTTGCACTATACTATACTTAGTCAACGTCCTGTATTCTTTGTGCTAATTCATTGCTCAGAGGTCGATAGTCAGTGGTCAATTACTAATGTCATCATCACACACAAATATTTGAATTCCATTCAAACTCCCTGGTTAGTGAATTCACAGGAAGCAAGACATCCCAGGGTGCAAAGAATCCCATTATTATTTCTATTCGTTGTTACTCATCACTTTCTCTGAAACGGTTCTTTGTGCTGCACAGCAGCCCATTGTTATTGTTATTATTATTATTGTGATTGGACCACAACAAATAATCACTTTCGGGATCTTCGGGATGATATAAGAAAAGGGACGAGTCATCGTATTTTCTGGTACTAACTAACTAACTAACTAACCAACTACTCAACTCAAAAAGTATTACCTAACAAAGTTAGTTAGTAATCTCGTATGCAGACTTGCTTTGCTTATGCCCTGCCAGCCTGCACACACTTTACAACAATACGTGCAGTACACATGTTATGGTAGTTTGCGAAGATGGGGCTTAACATAGTAATTGGGTGCATAGACCTATGTCAATCCTCTTTCCGTTATGCATCCACAATCATTATTATCCATTCCTTTCGCAATCTCCAGTTTTGTCAACCAACAAATACGGAGAGCCAGTCCTAGCTTGTCCTCCCATCCTCATCCATCACTTAGGATTGCTAAATAACTAAATACATAGTATTAGTTACTCTATGTGTGTGAGCCATTAAATCCTTTCATTTGCAATTAGATACAAAAGTTAATAACCAAAGTTTTTGACTGAAAATCTGATTTAATTGTGTTTTTTTCCAGTTTTGAAGAAATTTTCTCCCACAAAGGAGTATAGTTTTTCAACATGATGGTATATTTAGTGTGGACTCAAGCCTTAGTTTGGATTCTCGTTGAATCCGTCTCCTGTTTTTCCATATTGGGGAGAAATGGAACCATCGCGGATTTTAGACACGGACGGGCCAGAGGTGGGGGCCCACCCTCACATTTCTATCATCCCTCTTGTGGCCATGTGGAGAACAAAGGGGTGTTCAGAAATGGACGTATTTTGGGGGGTCTCAAGATGGAGATGCCCATACCTTGGCAAGCTAGTCTTCAGGAAGCGCAGTTGGACTCTAGTCAGTTTAGTCATGTGTGTGGGGCTGCACTGGTGTCAAGGCAGTTTGTACTCACGGCAGCTCATTGTATCAAACCGTATAAGAAGTATAGAGTTGTGGTTAGTTAATTGAGAATATTCTCTAGTAATTCTGTTAATTGGTTCCTAAGTTCCTAAGTGCAATAAGTAGTGTATTCTTGAACTAAATTTGCAGGTAGGGAATCTAAATTTGGATGGATCTGAATCGGATGAGCAAATTCTGTATGTAAGGCAGACGGATATAACAGTCCATAGACGGTTTGGAGAAGTCGCGGAATATGGGAATGACATTGCTATTATCAAAATACATTCGAGGGGAATAGTTTTGAACGAAAATGTGCAACCTATTTGTATACCAGAGTGGGAGAATTGGGAACGAGTTTTTCCACAGGGTACTTCATGTATTGTTTCGGGATGGGGTCAAGCTACTGGTGAGTTAACGAATAAATAATAGATCTAAGTTTTGGGCTTTTGAGGTATGAATTTTTAAACGGAAATGATTGTTTTTCAGAATCTTTGAAAGATTCGTTGAGTCCAACATTGAGGGCGGCTGAAGTTCCTATTCAGGAGCACTCCAAATGTGAGCGAACTTACAATGCACGCTTTGATGGGAATGAATTTTTTGATGAAAATGATTCAAATGCAGAAGAGACGAATCGACTAAGAAGACGGCAGATTAACTATGGGGGTTCCAGTACAAGATATTTGAATTCTATGTTGTGTGCTGGAGATGTACAAAATAATATTGCACAGGATGCTTGCCATGTAGGAAAAGAAATAATCACTGTTTTTTTATATTGCACGTATTGAAAAAGGTAATGTAACTTGTTTTTGTTATTTTTTATTTTTAGGGCGACTCTGGAGGACCACTAGCATGTAAATATAACAGTAAGTTACACCATTTTGTGTAGTGAAATTTTAGTTAGTTAATGACGATTTAAAAGGTATCTAATATTTCCTTTCGTTTGCAGACAAATATTACCTAGTTGGAATAGTTTCATGGGGAGTTTCCTGCGGGGATGGAAAAAAGCCAGGAATTTACACCCGAGTTTCACACTACGTAGACTGGATAGAGAATGAAAAGAAACTACTAGGCGGATTTTAGAGCTTAACAAATTTTACTGCAGCCATATTTGAAGTCAAGTGTGATGTGATTATCTAATGATAAATGAAACTGTGTTTTGTACATAAATTTTGTTACCATTTCTATAATAAATAATTGTTAGTCATAACAATAATTGGAGTTTGTTAGAGTTAGAGTGACTCCAGAAACTGGAGTCATTTTATTGACAAAGAAGATAACTTTAAAATAATCTTCTATGCATCTTGCTTTTGGCTTATACATAACATTTCTAAAGCAATCTCGTGTGCATTTTGGTTTCAACGTATTCAACGAAATAAAGCGTTGAAAACTGCAGAAGAAAGTATTGGGAGCCATAGGGTACGAAAACAATAAAAATGGAGAGAACTGACAAAGAAGAACAGAAAACAGAACGCATTATTGACAAGTTTGAATAGTGCGTGACAGAGAAATTGGTCGATCTCTCCATTCCCAGGCTGCTCGTTGTCGGCTTTTTTCTTTCCATTTTTTCGAACTGAAGAACTGTGATATCCTAAAAATAGGGTACACAGTTTTCTGATGATGATAGCTGGAACTGGAGCTGTTCCAGAAAAGTTTACATTTCTCTGCAATATTATAAGCATCCGGAGTTTTTCTATAATTTCTTCCAGCCATTAATGGCTGTCCGCATTTCTTCACTTTCTTGTATGCCCGAACAAATTGTCTCACGTCTTCAAATTTGACGTTCAAGTAGCTCGCATCAAACGTCTGTTTAGCAGATGCCCTTGAATTTATTTTCTCAAAAAATTCCTCCTCCAAAAAGGTGTAAAAATTGTCAACTGAATTTCTGCCAACTTCAAAATCACTACTGTGTATTTTATCCCCCATATTTTCACTTGGTTTGTCTCTTTTTGTATTTTTTTCCTCAATTGCAGATACAAATGGCTCTAAAGGTGCTTCTGTATCTTCTATCACATTGTCAGGTTTTTCGCACGCATTAGCCTTTATTCCATCGGCAGCATTGCTATCAATTTTATCTTCTTTTGGTCCTTGATCTTCTCTTTGCGTTTCATTTTCAAATTTTTCAGGTTCATCGCTAAGTTGTATAGCGTATGGATTGAAAAATTCGCAATCGTTCACGTTAAAATCTACTTCTTCCATTCCCATTAGACTGTACTCCGGGTTTTCCAAAGTATTCTCTCCATATTCTAAATCTAGAAATTATTTAAAAAGATTATAATGCACCATTGGGAACAGTAAATAATAAATTTATTTTACCTGCGATCTCTGAACAACAGAAAAATTCTTCGGAGCATTCATATGAAAATGGGTTAAACCCTTCGTGAGTTGCTGTCTCAATAATCTCCTGCATTTCAAGAAAATCACAACTTCCCTCTATGTCTTCCATGTCAAAATTGGCGTCCTCAGCTTTTCAAATACAAATAAACATGGACAATTTGAAAGAAATCTAACAATTCAATGGAAGACAATGATCTCAAAAAGCTCACAAAAAGTTCCATGCAGCATTTCACTGGCTGCAAAAAATTCAGAAGCCTCTTGATAAGCATCATATGACAAAGTTTCTTCCAAATCCTCTGAATTGGATTGCGTTTCCTCAGTCTCATTATCGACTAAGTTGACTTTGTTAGTAAGCGCATCAGCGTAAGTTCGACGTGATCCATAAATTGCAGCCTTCCCCACAGTTGAAATATCATATGGCATGCCTTGCCATCGTGGACTCACACCATGATGCGCACATTCATTATCCGATGATATTATACAATCATTGCGCGCACTAGATGTTGAACATTCCATCTGTGGACATGAGAAACGTCGGAAACACCCACTGCCCCCAACCGCAATTTTTTCCAGCCCATCCTCTTTCATACTCGCTCCACCTATGTTTAAATCAAAGTCCCGAATAAATCACCATTATTCACATTGTAAAGTCAATGAATATTAATTTTGTTATTACAGGAGATCTCACCATCCTCACTTTTAACCTGCTGGAATAGGGGATGAGTTGCAATGCCGTCTTCATCTTGATCCTCACTTGTCCCCAGACTACTCGATTCTTCGTCATCATCCGAATCATTGGCGCTCAACAGATCTCTCCATTTGTTAGAATTCAAGCCCAACACACTCTCATCCCCATCCAGTTCATTCTCATCTTCACTACTACTGTAAGAATCCTTGTACAAGAAAGGGGCATTCACCGGTATGAATACTCGTCCAGCATTATTAGCCGCTCCATATTTCAAACTATCTTGTTTGTAATCCCTCTCCCTTGTAGCACCCTTTTTTCCTTTCTTTTTCGTTTCCAATTTCCCATCCAACGGTCTGTATACTTTAGTAATCTCGGCTGCAGAAAATCCGTCCACCAGTTCATTTTTCTCCACTCCAGTTTTCGATACATTTTTTAAGTTTTCGGCCACATTCACACGAAATCTCTCTCCCGGTGGTTTTTCGGCACGTTTCACATCCCAGGCTTGAATTTCGGTAGATCTTGTCGGTTTAGCCGCTCGAGAAACCGCAACGGGTACCAGTTTAGAGTTCTTGCCAAACTGCACTTCATCTTTCGGATTTTTCACTAGTTTCCATTCCTGACTTTTTTCGCAGAATCTAAATGCTAAGGGCTGCAAACTCAACATGTGAGTAGCTGGGAGTGCTGATTCCTCTTCTTCGGAATCGGAATAATTACAAAATCTTGTCAGCTTGGTTTGTCTTTGTTCTTCTTCTTCAATCTTTGGTTTGATTTTGGCGCCAAAAATTTCTATATCATCTTCATTCTTCGTCGTGCTTCCATTTTCTTCATCAGTGATGGTTGCATCTGCGCACTTTGTAGCTTCATTACTTTTGGTGGGAGAATCATTGTCAAAAGGTTTAATAATTTCCTCGCTTTGTGGCGCTAGCAAACAAACATCATCCTCATTTTCATTTTTCGCAGCTGATTCTGTTGCATTGCTAATTCCAGTTTCTTGAGTTTCTTCTTCATCTGCCGATAAGTTTTCGGGTTTAACTGCAATCTCCGAAATCGGGGTTGGCTCAGTTTCTTCTTCTTCGCAAGTTTGACTAACTTCTTTCCTCCAAGATAGAGCTAGTAAACTAGGTTCTGTTTCTTTTGCTACAAAATTGTCTTCTGTATCTCTACTATTGCTAGGATCGGTCAAAACTGTTGATGCAATTGCTCTCTTTAGTTCTAATGATGGATTGCTCGGTTTTGTAGAAGATTCTAGTTTATTGGGCGGTGGCTCTCGGTTTGTAAATTGTGTTAGATTTCGTCTAGTGTGAGAATATGTGGATTGATGTTGATGGTTGTGTTGATACTGAATACAATTTATTCCGGAAGTAGGTACTGTGGAAACTCTAGTCCGATTGAATTGGCTTTGGTTAGGAATCGATCGTTTAGCTATGTTTTCTACACTTCGAAAAGCCGGGTTTGCATTATTTCCTTCGGGCCCCGAGTTTCGTAGAAATGGATGAACTTGCATTGTTTTAAATGGCGTTATGTACAGTCTTTTGCTTAGTTGGATGGTTTGGGGATTGGTTGTGTCCCGATTTTCTCCATAGCTAGAAAAAAAACATTTTTTTAAATTTTCATGTTATTTTTAACCAAAAAAAACTCATGCAAATAAGGATTTTATAATTTTCTTCGCTTAGCAGTTATTGAGATTGGACAAGTTAATTAACTAAGAGAAAAAAAATAGTTTTTTTGCAAAGAAATTTTTCACCTGTTGTAACTACAGCGAACTGAAGGTAGAGCTGGAGAAGTAGAAACACAAGGAATAGCATTTGAAGGTGTGGGATAAATTGTGTGTACAAAATGGCCTCGGTAGTGCATATTTTGCCCAGGTATTATGCACTGATGTGTTGAAGCCGGGACGGCAGGTAAAATTCTCATCCCAGGCCCTGGTTGGGACCGTACTTGAGGTCGAGGGCCAGAAAAGATATTTGATGGGTTTAAACCGCTATTTTGATTCGAATAGAATATGTTCGGGGATGGCAATTGAATATGTGGTGAGTTTTGATGTCGAGTCGGGAGCGGGGGAAAACCTGGAGGGGGTGGCACGTGTCCTCTAGTCAAACGTGGGTTACAATTCTGATTGTGATAAAAATGGTTGCCCCCACTTGACATCCTTTGTCTAGAAACACTACTAACTAACTATTTAAGATATAGAGAAGTTAGAATTGAAACAAGAAAACCTTTAACAGACATGGATATGTACAAAAATAAATCTATGTAGGTAAAGGGAGTTCAAAATTGTCATAAAAATTCCATCATGAATATGGTGGAGAGGACTTATTCAAGGTCCCCCCATTACGGCAATAGTTCTAAACAGAAATAAATCATCCATGGCAACAAAGTGACGTGTAGTTAATGCACAGTAAAACATTAAATACGGTTTTGATCTTCAATTTGCGTATTTTTGGCAATTAATGGGGAAATTAGCCGCAATTGCATGAATCATCAACATCAGCTGCATGTGACGCTTATTTTTCTAACTTAATAATAATGAATGCAAAAAATATTTACACCGAACGCTCATTAGTATTCCTAAATGCATTTGCAATCCAGTTGTGCAAATATGTTATTAATTGAAAGTTATAACATTATGGTAATAAAAGCCATAAGTTAAACATTATGCATTTCAGCTTCAGCCCAAGTATTTAGTAGCACGCTTATTTACGACCTATTCAGTCTCCTATTTAGATTTGGAGACGAATTTCCACAGTATTTACAATTCCAACAAACTATAACCAGCTTGAGTATTATGCTTCTCTCTCTGAGTTCATCAATATGATTGCTACAAGTATTTTAATATTAGCAGCAGCACATGTATTAGCATGTACTGCTCGAAGTATTGTAAGGCCACCTTCCCCGGTATTAAGAAACACATCAACTAATGGAAATTCAGACCCTGGCGGTTCAAAATGCTCATTAGTTGGATCATTTGTGATCCCCCATGGGGGAATCACTTTAAATCCAAGCATGGATTTCACCCAAGAACCCGGGTACACAAGAGGAGCAGAAAAAAGTATTCAAAAGTTGCATGAAGGGATGAAAACTGCGGCAAATGATTTAGTGAAATTAAGACCGGATCTAATAATTTTATCTACTCCCCATGGATTCTATTTGGAGGATAATTTTGTGACACTGATTGGCCCTGGTGTAAGTTAATTACTAACTAACTACTAAAAACTAAACAAACTAACAAACTGACTAAAGATTACGCGTTTTCGATTTTAAATTTGAAATTTTCTTAGGCTGCTGGAAATGCTGGATGGACTTGGTCCAATTATACAGCAAAATTTGACATGAATCCTTCATCCACTGTAAAATTTTACCAGTATATGAAGAAACTGAAAGTCCCTATTGAGTTGTTAAGCTTAGGGTATGAATTTCCAAAATTTACATTACATAATCAAACCATTTTATACCTAAAGAAACATTTTTTTGTGCATATTTTACGAAAACAGAGTAGGCAAAGATGAAATGCCGCTCCGTTGGGGAGAAGTTATCCCCTGGTGGTTTATCTCCGAAGCAGCCAAAAAAGCAAAATATGTCTTGCCCCCTGTGATATACATAGGTCAACCAGCTACTACCCGAACGATAATCTTGGAGCAATTTGGAGCCGCCATTTCTCAATATTTGGCTCAAAATCGTCAATCTTATAAACGAGTAGTGATGGTGATCAGTAGCGATCTTTCTCATCATCATTCAGCTTTACCTTCCAGTCCCTACCCGTATGATCCTTCGGCTCCAGTCTTTGACAATCTCATCACACAATGGGCCAAACTGGACAGAACTGGGACTACTTCGGAATCAAAAGCTTCTGAGCTGCTGGTAAAAAATGCAGGGGCAATTAAAGACTCTGCGGGCAGCTGCGGATATAATGGATTGCTCATGTTGAATGGGCTGATAAAGAATGCGGTGGGAAAAAATTGCAAATTCAGTTCCAAGTTTTACGAGTATGCGGCACCAACTTATTTTGGCATGATGGCTTCAGGTTGGATTCTACAATAGAGTTCACCAGTATATTTGCATTGGATTCAGGATGTAATCGTATACCACGACTGATTAACTACAAGTGCACATTAAGGATTGGCATTCGATAACCCAGTTTAGGGTTTTTGTTATCATGTTGGAATATTAACTAACTAACCAACTTTGACTAGTTATGTGAAAGATGACACATTTAGTTTTAGTTTTATTGTTCTTATTTCTGTTATCTTGTGTACAATACGACAAAAATGGTTATCACCTTTAGTTTTACTTGTGCAATAAAGTTTTGTTTAAAAAGACACTTTTTTATCGGTAGTATTTTGCATGAATAATTTGCCATGCATGTATGCAGCCTATCTATCTATGTAATTAGTTTTTGCTACTATACACACAGCATTCGTGCTACATTTACACAATTATTGTTCAAGGCACTTTTTTTTGCCTGAATTTGCCATTGAGAGAATCTCTGGTGGTTTCCACCTTTGCATTATATGGAAACAATTTAAACATTTTCCTTTCCGTTTCAAGGTCAACTACATTTTACACAAACTGGGAGTATTGAGTTCCGCAAAGCATTAAATTAGCGGTTTTATGAATTGGCTAAAATTGATTCCAGTGCATTTAGTCAATGGAAGGATTTATAATTGTGCAGAGTCGTGACATTCACTCAGAATTGTAGTCCTTTGTTTAATACTAATTTTGTTTCAGTATGTATTCGTAAATCCGTGCACGCTACGATGAAACAAAAAAACGCATATTATGCAATGTGTTACAGCTTTTGAGTTTTTCAGCCAGGGGGTACTACTCACATTTTAAAGCATCTTATCCGGACCATATAGTCAAAAAGACAGGATATGAATAGACACTTATATGCTGTGTATAATCAACAGTCTATAAGCACGCAATTTAACATTGTAAAGTTATGTACCCTGTGTTTAACAAGTATATTGTTGTGAGTAAACTCAGTCTATATTAGTTTGTTTCCAGTTCAGGTGCGCTCCAACCAATCCCGCTATAATTTATTGCACTAACGAAAGTTTTAAATTGAAAGACAACAGGAATCCTAAAATTTTACATTACTGGGGTGAGTAACATTTTTTCCGTAGTTTCAGATAGTTATATATAGGATACGTGATTTTTACAAGATAGTTAGTGAATAGCACATTTTGTTGGATCTTTTGTAGGGATTTTTGTGGACAAATGAAACTGTGTTTATGACCAAAAGGACGAAATAAAATTCTATTTATTGGAATATACGATTAAGTCTAGCAATGCAAATGCAAATAAGAGAGCACAGCAACAAATTAATACAGTACTTTTGGATTGTTTCCAAAATATGGACTCTGTCTTTGTAAACTCGTAAACTCTATGGTTTCTGCTGTTCTATATGATTCGATATAATTTAGCGTCTCTAAATGAATAAACAAAGACAGAAAATTTTACAGAAACTTTGAAATTTTTTCAAAAAATACTTTAGATAGCATGACTTATTGTAAATTGTAATACATTGAGACAAACTAATTTGTACTCTACTTTAGGTGTAAGCTAGAGTCACCGATTCAACTTCAATTATAATTCAAAATGACAACAGAAGGTAAGTTTAGAAAAAACAATGCAAAATATAAATAGTGTATTTGTTTACTTTACTTTTAAACTTTGATTTTAAATCAGAAATCGCATTTGAAGACCTTCAGCCTGGATTATTAGAAGGTTAGCTTCAAATCACCTCTTGATTCAATCAAATTAATATGCCACCTAAAATAGCCGCTGGCAGCTGTCCATTCAATTTGATTGGAAATAAGTATTTGAAATTTATTTTCTAAAATTTGAATTTATAGGCAAATATGTACTTATCGATGTCCGAGATCGTGAAGAACTTAAAGGAGGCAGAATCCCCAAATCAGTCAACATTCCTTGTAAGCATGAAACATAGAAATAGATATACTATATATGGCATGAAAATAGGAGAAACTTCCCAAAAATCACAAAGCGCATTCATATTCATTTGGGAAACACCTTACGCAACAGTGCTTTTGAATAACACATTAGATACACTTTAGATAACACAGTTACTTTTGTGTTTATCTAGTGCCTGAAATAGTGGAAACGTTTCGAAACCTATCCGATACGGAATTCCAAGAAAAGTTTGGCTTTGAAAAAAGTGCCCAAAATCTGGTCTTCTCTTGTCGTTCGGGACGCAGAGCTGAGGCAGCTATTGAAACTTTAACATCTGGAAGTGCTGGAATCGACTGCGGAGAAACTGTCTACAAGTAAGTGAAATAAATATATGTCGTTTGCAGTTGGTTAGTTTAAAGTTATAATTTTTGTATTTTTTTAAAAGATTGTACAGAGGAAGCTTTATGGACTGGGAGAGTAAAGGAGGACCAGTCGAACGAGATTAAAATGGATACAATAATGAACTTATATATTACTTATCTGTATAATATTATCATATTTTGATACGTTAAACGTTTGGCTCTAGTTTAATGATGAATTGGATGTGATGCTTTAATACTTTCATTTCACTCCATGTTATTATTCCTTATATTTTGCGACCATATGAAATGAATAAAGTTGACAATAAGGTGGCTTTAATTACGAAAATCTTTTATAAAATTAAATGCAAATTATATAAAAAATTATACACAGTTAACACAAACATTTACAATGCGTTTTCAAACTAACAGTGGTCAACACGGCTCATTCTAAACGTCCTTGTCTTAAAATGAGTTACACACAGAGCTAATAAAAAACTGAATGTCAAAAATCATGGACAATCTGGTCCAAGTGTCCAGGGGTCATTTGTAAAGTAAAAGTGGATAGTTGAAGTGCCTACAGTTGCCGTTTGGTCCAAAATGCACTGCGGGGCATCTCCTAATGTGATCTGTAATAATATTTAAAGCATTGAAAACTTTCATTTGTACGAAATTTTCATGAAAATTTAGATGCAAAACTTTTCCTTTCTTTACATTAATTCCTTCTACAGTTGAATGTTCAAAACGGGGAGAGGACATTAAACTGGGAAATGCGAAACAAAATCCGGCCAATTCATCCCGTTCATTGAATAGCAGACAATGTGGCTGCACTTCAGTACAATCGTGATCTTCATAATATTCAACTTCGAAAAAATTGTGATTTCCTGCGCAAAAGTTCAAAAAATGTTCTTCAAACCTCTGTAGCATGCATAGTATAAAAATTCATGTTAATTTTCGAAACCAAATTACCCATTCCTACTCTGCATTCATTTCTGGTCCTGAATTCATTCAAAGGTGAATATTTTATGCTCAGCCCGTGTATTTATTACTTAAATTATTTCAATTATCGTTATTCTATTACCAGCCATCAGCTTCAGCCAAATCTCTAGTTTTCGGTCCCTCCCTCAATGAACTTATATTAGAGCCAGTTTGAAAATATAGTTTACCATTGGCTCCAATATTTCCATCAGGTGGGCCACTTTGTGCATAATTTGAGTCTTCGCTGCATATTGATTCTGAAAAAAAATATCTAGGCCCATTAGACATACAGGTTTCGATTTACAACTCAAACTTTTCGGTGGATCATGGATCATCTATCTTCACCTGGATCTACAAAATAAGCAGTGAGCACAAAATAGTCAACACCGTTAAATTTTTCGAGTTGAAACATTTCCACAGCTGCAAAATTGAAATTCAGTCCATCCACAAATAAATCCTTATGTGGAATCTACAGAAAAGAGAAAGCATTTAGTTAGGATCTTTTTTGACCTTACTGCACAATTATTTAAGCATTTTTACCATCGCTTGAATGCCTGCAACAAATCCATTCGTGTCGTAAAGCAACGCCACACCCAAATCATTGGGATAGATAAATCGGTAGCCCGCAAATCTTCCATTATTATGGCAGTCTGTAGAATATTGAAACCATCCTTGCAGTTTGGCGTCAAACCTATTCCGAGGGAGTTGACTGAAAAATCCTTCTTTTGGATATGGCCACCATGTTACTGCAGTAAAAAATGTCTCGTGAATACAAATTGAATTAATGATGGGAAAAAAGTTTTATTCTTATTTACCTCTGAGATCATTCCAGAATTCAAATCCATAGATTGCTAGAATATGCAAAAAATATGATATTTGTTAAGTTTACATTTGTTATTTAATTACTTGGTACAAAAGTGATGGGTAGCAAGTATCTCAATCTTAGTTTAAAGCTATTTACTTTGTATTCAGTTTCATTTGTTATTAAATTTCAAAGCTTATCCTACTTACTTGGTACTAAAGTGATGAGTAGCAAGTATCTCAATGAATTCATTTTAATGGATATCAACTATTTGTAAAGATTCTGGGAAATAGTAACGGTAATCAGTGAATGACTGAATTTGTTTCCCATGTCGCTGTCATCCTTTATACAGCTTTTTGTTTGCTTCGACTAAATTCCTGAATTTGTTGTTAATTCTCTTTTTGTTGATACATTTTTTACGTTGGTCATCAAATGCATG
>Ga0210040_10006535_pt1 | contig 14494 bp, 10 predicted proteins | sample CryGeyCG12114_NA_FD_185462 | JGI IMG/M metagenome (GOLD analysis project Ga0210040, IMG submission 185462) | Groundwater microbial communities from aquifer - Crystal Geyser CG19_WC_8/21/14_NA (SPAdes) (version 2) | ecosystem: Environmental > Aquatic > Deep subsurface > Groundwater | place: USA... | reverse complement strand
ATAACCTGGCGGAGAAAAACCTGAGTGTAATGGAAGTGGCCGGCGCTTTAAAAGAAGTTTACCCCGAAATGGAAATGCTGTATATTTTGCAAGACCGCCCTTCCCGAAGTTTATTTATTGATCTGGAAGGACCGCTTAATGCTATATCCACCTACGAATCTAAGTCGATTGTAGAAGACTTACAAGAATTTAAAACTCATTTCACCTTTATTCCCTCTGGTTATTATAAATAAGTATATTTTAATATTTAAGTATTTATTTAATAATATATTAATGCAAGTAGGTTTAAGGCGAGTTAAAATTTAAATTTTTAATAAAAATTATATTTATTTAAAAATTTAAAAAATTTTATGAAATATTTTTAAAGTATTTGTAAATGATTGCCAGTGTCTTTTATCTTTGTGGTATAAATATTTAAATTATTAGTAAAACAAAATTGTGGTATTTACAGTATATATACCATAAACCAATTACTTAGCCAAATCATTTACCTATAAAAATTAAGAAGATGTCCGCTATCAAAGTAGATCAACCTGGAAAAAGAAGTGAGAAGAAATTTTTGTTTTCTGATGCCGATCAACATACTATTCCGGCTGTACAAGGTTGGAACGAAGGATATTCGCGGGCAAGTAAATTTTTATACGTGCAGGAAGCTATTTCCCAAAAAATGGGCCGAATAAATAAAAACTAAAGCAGTTTATTTTAATTATAATTTTATAAAAATAAGCAAGCCTGTTCCGGATGGAACAGGCTTGCTTATTTTTATACCTTTTAGCTTAGATTGTTAGTTTTAAACAGTAAGATTTGCATCTCATTGATCAGGAAAGTTAAAGAACTAAAGCGTTATACTTTTTTAATCCGGCTTCTTTTATAAACCTGAATAGCTACAGACAAAACGATTATTAAGGTCACTAAACCTAATAAGCCATAAACCATACCCAAGGCATTTTTCAGAATGACCAAAAATACAATAGCAAACAGGAATATAGTAGCTACTTCGTTCCACATCCGTAATTTAGTTGAGCTCCAGGTAACCTTATCTTTTTGCTGTTGCTTAAAAAGTTTGTGGCAATACAAATGATAGCCATATAAGCCTACTACAAAAGATAATTTCCAATGCAGCCAAGTAGGCGTGTAGCCATATAAGAACCACGTAGATCCGCCTAATATAAAAGTAAGAACTGCCGATGGCCACGTAATACCGTACCAAAGCCGTCTTTGCATTATTTTAAATTGATTTTGCAGAATAGATTTCTCGGGTTCGGGTTTATCGTTGGCTTCGGTAAAATAGATAAGCAAGCGGGGCATGTAAAATAAACCGGCAAACCAAGTAACTACAAAAATAATATGCAGCGCTTTAATATAAGGAAACATAAATGATCGTTCTTTGGCTGGTGGAGCTTCCGTTAATTTCTTATAACTATATCTACGCAAGTACCTAGTTAGTAACCAGCGCAAAGTTCAACAGTTTTTAAGATTCTACTAAATACTTAGGATAAATTAAATAAATATGCGGGTACCGGAATAATTCAGACGAAATTCTTTGGGTGTACAGCCGTTTTTCTTTCTAAAAATGCGATTAAAATAAGAAAGGTTATTAAATCCACATTTATATGATATTTCCGCAATGGTTTCGGTGGTGTCAATTAGCATACGAGACGCATGGCCCAATCTTATTTCGTTTAAACTGTCTATGTACGTTTTGCCGGTTCGTTTTTTTATAAATCGGCTAAAAGACACTTCCGGCATATTTACCACTTTAGATACATCTGCCAGCGAAACATCTTTGTCGTAATTGGCTTGCATATATTGAAATGCCTTTTCTATGCGCCGGCTATTAAAATTAAATTGATCGGAAGTAAACGAGCTATTGGATAAGCTGCGCATATTACGCGAAGTTGATAACTCGTGCAGAATAGATATAAGTTCTAAAACAGAATCGAAGCCGTTTTTTTGGGTGAGCTGCTCCAGGCGCGGCCTTATAATTTCCTTTATTTCGGTTGAAAACGAAATACCTTTATTTGCTCTTTCCAGAAGATTCCAGATAAAGCTTAATTGGTTGCGCCGGAGAAATTTCTGATCGAATAAATCAGGGTGAAACTGAATCGTTATTTCGTGAATTTCCTTTGTTTGGCACTGGTGGGTAAACCAGCCGTGCGGTAAGTTGCTGCCCACTAAAACCAATTCCAAGTTATCAATTAATTCTACATGATCTCCAACAATACGTTTGGTGCCCGCGCCATTGTAAATAAAATTCAGTTCAAATTCATCGTGATAATGAAGCGGAAAATCAAATTCTTCTTTTACTCTGGAAAAAAAGGTAAAACAGTTATTCTCCGTGTTATATGCTTACTCCACCGACCGCTTTACATCCCGCGAAGATTACCTGCAAAATTGGCCCGGCGACGAGTATGTAGATATTGCAGGATTTGATTTGTACCACCGGCCAGCCGCTGATCCTTATAACAAATTTGTGGCCGAAGCCCGGCAAATGGTAGAAACCTTACGCGATATTGGTCAGGAGAAAAAGAAAGTTTGGGCTTTTACCGAAACCGGCTTAGAAGGAATTCCTTTTGCCAACTGGTGGACCGGTTTTTTATTGCCGGTTATTCAGGATGCCGGTTTGTCTTACGTAATGGTTTGGCGCAATGCCCGCCTAACCCACCATTATGCTCCGTATCCGAACCAAGCCAGCGCGAATAATTTTAAATTATTTATGAATAACCCCAAAGTGCTTTTTGAGAAGAAGATTGCCGCCGAAAATATGTATGCTCCATTAACTCTAAAATAAGAAACTGCGGATTTCGTGCTTGATTAATAATAAACCTTTTTTTACAAAAAGCAACTTAGAACAACTGGTTACAAATTTCTCTTTCAAATATTATGAAATTATCATCCATCGACATTGGCATTTTTTTTCTTTATCTGTTTGCCGTTGCGGCCATCGGGCTGGTGATGCAAAAACGAGCCAAGGCGAATAAGGAAACCTATATGCTCGGGGGAAATACCCTGCCGTGGTATGCTTTAGGTTTGTCTAATGCTTCGGGTATATTCGATATTTCCGGTACCATGTGGATGGTGATGCTAGCTTTTGTGTACGGCTTTAAAAGTATCTGGATTCCCTGGCTCTGGCCTTCTTTTAACCAGGTTTTCATGATGATGTTTATGGGAGTTTGGTTGCGCCGCTCCAACGTAACTACCGGCGCCGAGTGGATGTTGACCCGTTTTGGGCGGGGCAAAGATGCCAATCGGTCGCACGGCGTAGTGATAGTATTTGCCTTATTAAGTTGCCTGGGTTTTTTGGCGTACGGATTTATTGGTTTAGGTAAATTTGTCGAAATATTCGTGCCCTGGTCGATTGTAGCACCTTACCTGCCATTTGAAGTTTCTGCTGAATACGTTCCTCATATTTACGGCTTAGGGTTTACCTTATTTGCTGTTTTTTATTCCGTATGATTTTCGTTTGAGCGACAAAGACGGGGATGATCCCAAAACCATGAATACGCACCTGCATATTCTGGAGGCCTACACTAATTTATATCGTATTTGGCCCGAATTAACGTTAAAGCAACATTCAGAGAATCTAATAAACATTTTTTACAGCATATTGTTGATCCTAAAACAAACCACATGCATTTGTTTCTAAGCCGCGACTGGAAACCATCAGCTAATTTAATTTCATACCGACACGATATAGAAGCGTCCTGGCTTTTGCAGGAAGCCGCAGAAGTTTTGGGAAATAAGAATTTACTGGAAGAGGTAAAACTCGTTATTTTGAACATGGCTGAAGCAACAGCTGCGGCATTTTTACCTGATGGTAGTTTGTACCACGAACTAGATGTTGATGCTAGTCATCATGATAAACACCGGGAATGGTGGGTAAGTGCAGAGGCAATGGTTGGTTTCTTGAATGCCTATCAACTTACAAGTAAACAAAGCTTCTTGGAACATTCTATAAATTCCTGGTCTTTAATAAAAAACCACTTATTAGATATAAAAGGTGGAGAATAGTACTGGGGAGTTTATGATGATTACACCATTATGAATGCTTATGATAAAATAAGTTTATGGAAATGTCCCTATCATAATTCAAGAGCCTGTTTAGAAGTATTACATAGAATTAAGATTAAAGTATAATCATATTTTATAAGTAGAAGCTTTGTAATTGGATAGTGCCTTATATTATCTACTATTATAAGTTTTAAGGTCTGACAAATTTATTTTGGAATAGCAGAATTACAAAAAATTTATTTTATTTGCTTAATGTTAGAAATACAATAAGTTAAATAGTCCATCGAAAATATAATAATTTAAAATAATACTTATTATTTATTAATATTTTAATAAATAAGTTTTTATTCAGTTGTAAATCCATAGTACAAAGAGTCAATTAGTTAATAATTACATTAATAATGTTTTATTGTAAATTATTTAAAAATTTATGTGTTTTAATGAAAGTTTTTAAATTATCTAGGGGTTTGTTATTAGATTTGTACTTCTTGTTAATTTGATTTGGTTATAATATTTACTTATCTTTAGAAGTTAAATTTAGAGAAAGTCTATAAATATTTGAGATAATTAAACGAATAATAAAATAGAATTACAATAAATAATATAATTCTTGTCCTAATGGATTTAAAGTAAAGTTAACTTTAGATTAAGAATAAAGCTTTTATTTATAAATATTTGAAATGAATAAAAGATGAAATCAAAATAAATTTTTATATTTTATAATCTAAGTATAATCTCGTAGCTTAACTCTATTAATCTTATTATAATTTAATGATATTCTTTTAAAGGTAGTTTCTGAAAGGTATTGCCAAGGTTATTTAAATTCTTAAATTTTTTGTAAGAATAATGAAATTAAGGTGAACTTATGTAAGCTATGAATCATTTATAAATTACCACCTAAATATAAGAGCTAATGAAAAAATAAAAACTAGAGACATTACTTTATAAAAATTAACAGTATTACATTTCAAATTAATCCACCTAATAAATTTTTTTATGATAACAAACGAGTACCCAGACAAAGAATATTTCAATAATATTCTTGTTGGTAAAACACAAGTAACTTGGAAAATAATAGCAATGCTGATAGCTGTTATTTTTATACAGGTTACCACTGTTTTAGCACAGACAGCAACCAGACGTCCCGTGTCTGGAAAAGTAACTTCCCCGGATGGGCAAGGGTTACCCGGAGTTAGTGTAGTAATTAAAGGAACTACGAATGGAGCAGCAACTGATGTAAATGGCACTTTTAATTTAGAAGCCGCTGATGCTGACGTTTTAGTTGTATCTTATGTAGGCTTCGTAACACAAGAAGTAGCAGTTGGGAACAAAACAACCATTAATGTTAGTCTGAAAGAAGACACTAAAATGCTGAGCGAAGTAGTAGTGACCGGCTATGGCGAAATAAAAAGAAGTGATTTAACTAGTGCGCAAACAACTATTGGCGCAACCCAAATAGAGAAAACGGTTAATACTACTATTGAACAAGCTATTCAAGGCCGGGCGGCAGGTGTTTACGTTACACAAAATACTGGTCAGCCAGGAGGTGGTGTTTCTGTAAACATCCGTGGTATCAACTCCATTAATGGTTCTAATGAACCTTTATATGTAATCGATGGCGTTCAGATTCAGCCAGGTACCGTTAGTTTCGGATCTACTAGTTCTTCTAATCCATTAGCCGGACTAAACCCAGCGGATATTGAATCTATGGAAATTCTGCAAGGTCCATCTGCAACTGCCCTTTACGGTTCCAGAGGAACAAATGGGGTAGTTTTAATTACTACCAAAAGAGGTAAAACTGGCGACATAAAAATAAATTATGGCTATACCTATTCTTTGCAAGATAAGCCCAAACAGGTGGATGTAATGAGCCTGCAGCAATATGCTATCATGACCAATGAAATGCGGGCATTAACCGGAGCAACCCCAAACCTTGATTTTCAGGATCCTTCTATTCTGGGCGAAGGAACAAACTGGCAGGAAGCACTTTTTAAAAGAGCTCCCTTACAGAAGCATCAGCTTAGCTTATCCGGAGGGGGAGAAAAAAGCCAGGTTTATCTTTCGGGTGAGTATTTTGATCAAGCAGGTATTGCTATTGGATCAAACTTTAAACGGTATTCTTTTCGATTAAACGTGGATAACCAAGCTCGTAAGTGGCTTAAGCTGTCTACCAATTTAGCGGTTAATCAAACTATGGAAAATTTGGCAGCTACCCAGGAAAATGTGATTTTAACGGCGCTGCAAATGTCACCGGGTATTGCCGTAATTAATCCAAACGGAACTTGGGGTGGTGCGGATGCAACAAATGGTGCTGCCGAGCAATTTACGCCAATAAACCCGATTGCCTTGGCTAATATTGTGCAAAACGATTTACTTAGAAGAGGCGTAATTGGTGGATTAAATGCGGAAATAAACCTTTTAAAAGGATTAAGCTTACGGACTTCATTTAGTGGAAATGCTAATTTTGGTAATAACAATTATTTTACTCCTTCTTACCAGATAGGTGGTCGCAACAATCCAACCGCTACCTTGAGTACAGGTAATTCGGCTAGTACCTATTGGAACTTGAACCAGTTATTGCAATATAATACAACTTTAGGCAAGCATGCTATTAATGCGATGGCTAGCCATGAGTCCCAATCTGGTAAATATCAGGATATTACGGGTGCCAGAAATGGCTTTTTATCCAATGATTTCCCGGTGTTAGCTGCTGGTAATACCCAAGGTCAAACCAACAATAGTAATCTGACTGATTGGGCGCTGGAATCTTATTTGGCCCGGGCTATTTACACTTTTAATGAAAAGTATGTATTACAAGGGGCTATCCGGACAGATGGTTCTTCAAACTTCGGTTCGGAAAACATTTGGGGATATTTTCCCTCTATTTCTGCTGCCTGGAATGTATCGCAAGAGCCTTTTATGAAAGCTATTCCAGTCATCAATAATTTTAAGATTCGTTTTGAAACCGGTTTAACCGGTAATCAGGGTACTGGCGGTATTTATTCGCCATTGACTACCATTCCTACTACCTGGGGTTCAGGTTTTGTGGTTGGTCAGTACGGAAACCCTGGTTTACAATGGGAAGAAACCAACACCAACAACATAGGATTTAATTTGAGTTTATTGGAGAACCGGATTCAGTTAGAAGGTGATTTCTATATTAAGAAAACCAATAACCTATTATTGCGATTACCATTACCGGATTATTTAGGTGCTACCGGCAACGGCAGTATTGGTAGTCCAAACGTTAATATTGGTTCGCTACAGAATAAAGGATATGCTCTTAGCTTGAATACCGTTAATATGGATCGGGGCGGATTTAACTGGAACACTAATTTCAATGTTTCTGGCTTCCGGCCTAAAGTAACAGAATTCTATTCTGCTTCCGCCATTGTAGAGCGTCAAGCTTGGTTTATGGACTATTTTACGCAACGGGCTGTGGTTGGCCAAACACCTTGGTTGTTCTATGGTTATGTTGAAGATGGTATTTTCCAGTCTATAGAAGAAATTAAAGCTAGTGCCTTACCAACCGTTAACGGTGTGGAATTACCATTAGAAGTAAAAGATGCTAATGGAAATGTTACAACTCAAGGCGTTTGGGTGGGCGATACGAAGTACCGAGACATTAATAATGATAATGTAATTGACGAAAGAGATCAAACCTTTATTGGTAATCCTTGGCCAAAAGCTACTTTTGGTATGACCAACAACTTTAGTTATAAAGGCTTCGACCTGATGGTATTATTAACGGGATCTTACGGTAATGATATTTTCAACTATGTTCGTTTTGTTAATTCCGACCCTAATAATATCAACTTGGGACGGAACATGACGCAAGAAACCTTTAACTACGCCCGAGTTGGGGGAGATGCGGCTAATCCGGTATTATTGAATCCTGGATATGATGTTCCACGGATTACTGCTTCCAATATTAACGGTAACTTCCAACGTATTACAAGTAAATATGTAGAAGACGGATCGTACCTGCGGCTTAAAAACGTGCAGATTGGTTATAATGTTCCTAAAATATTGTTAGCCAGACAAGGTGTGGTACAAGGCGCACGATTAACCTTAGGTGTACAAAACCTTTATACTTTCACCAAATACTCAGGATTTGATCCGGAAGTCGGTGCTTATGTAGGTCGCGACGCCCAGGTAAGTTCTCAGACTATTGGAGCAGATTATGGACGTTATCCGCTTACCCCAATGTATACTTTTAGTATAGGAATTGATTTTTAATTGTTTAATTAATTATAAAAATGATAAAAATAAATTGTAAAAAATATGCAGTTGGCCTGATGTTATTAGGCTTATTTACCAGCTGTAAAGAAGACTTTTTGGAACGCCCGCCTTTAAATCAGATAACTGCTCCAGAATATTATAAAACTACAGATCAGGTATTAATGGCAACTGCGCCTTTATATAGTGGGGTTTGGTTTGGTTATAATGACAAGGCGGCTGTGGGTATTGGTGATGGACGGGGAGGAACTTTCTTTTCGCCTTCTTATGAAATGGAGCACGTGCGATTAGCTAGTTCTCCCACACAAGAATCAGTAAGTGGGGCTTGGCAATCATTTTTTAATATCATCGGGCAATCTAACGCGGTTATCAATAATGTGACCCAATATGCTGCCGCAACTGTACCTGATAATATCAAACAGCATGCTATTGGCGAGGCTCGGTTCTTTCGGGGTTTAGCTTACTCTTACTTGGTACAAACTTATGGCCCAGTGCCGCTTTTAGAAGATAATAGAAAAGCTTTTACGGATACCGCTTTAGCTCCTAATACAGTAGAAAGTATTTGGGAATTTGTTATCCGGGATATTAGATATGCATCCAAAGTGTTACCAGCAACCCCGGTTCAGCGAGCGCGGCTTACCAAATATTCTGCCCAGGCAATGTTATCCAGAATGTTCCTAACTCGTGCTGGTGTTGGTAGTAATGGCACCCGCCGCCAGTCGGATTTGGATAGCGCGGCTTATTATTCCAAATCTGTTATGGATGCCAACGCATTTACGTTACTGCCGAATTATGAAGATTTATTTTTAACCAAAAACAATGGCAATGCAGAAACAGTAGCTGCTTTACAGTGGGTATATAATGGTGGCGCAACTTATTGGGGCGCTCAAAATACCCAACAGGCGTATATGGCTTTTTCTTCCAGCATTACTGGTTTTGGTGATGGCTGGGGTGGAGATCATGGGGCTACCATGGATATATTGAAAGCCTATGAAACCGGTGATAAACGGAGAAAAGCTACCTACATGTTCCCTGGTGATGTTTATTCTTACATTACCGAAGAAGCTAATGATCCGAATAAAGCTGGTGCCAAAATTAAACGGCCACTTCAGGTTACTACGGATAACAATGGGGCAGATGCATACAAAACTCGGGCTAATATTAAGAAATATGTGGTAGGTCGCCCGGAAGATAATGAAGGTAGAGTAGTACAAATGGGTACAGACATACAGACTTATCTGATGCGTTATGCTGAAGTATTATTGATTTATGCAGAAGCAGTTTTAGGTAATAGTGCGTCCACATCTAATGATCAAGCTTTAAATGCCTTTAACCAAGTGCGCGTAAGAGCGGGTGTACCAGCTAAAACAAGCATTACTTGGGAAGATATTTACCACGAAAGAAGAGTTGAGTTAGCAATGGAAGGTCAATCTTGGTACGATATTGTGCGGTTACATTATTATAACCCTACTTTAGCTTTACAAAAATTGAGCCTGCAAGACAGAGGAACCTACCGGATCATTCCTAACGCTAAAGTAAACGCTACATCCTGGACCATTGAATCCGTTACGCCGCAATTTTATTCAGTTACCGAGTCTAGCTTTTTGGTGCCTTATCCAGCCGCTGAACTTAGCCGGGCTCCTAATTTACGGAAAGCACCAGTTCCTTATCAATTTCAATAAAAGTTAATATCCTGCCTGCCCTAATATTTAGTTAGGGCAGGCAGATAAAATCTATAATGTATGAAGAAATTTACCATTAATTCAATAAATCGCGTAAGTTATATATTTATGTTATTCGTTGCAGGAGCTTTTTTCTCCTGCAAGGAAGAAGATCCAACAGCTCCGGCCGAGGCTAAGGCTGCCCCGATAATTGAGGCTGTTCGTTCCATGAATCCAGCCAAAGCTGATAGTACTTTTACCCAGTCAACTTTAGGTTCAACTATTGTAATCAAAGGACAAAATTTAGAAGATGTAACTTCTATTACTTTTAATGGCCTAAGTGCTAGTTTTAACACGGCTTATGCTTCCGATAACTACTTAATTGTAGCCATTCCGACAGCAACACCAACAGTAGCTACAGCAACCAACGTTCCGAACAAACTTGTGGTTGGAAATTCTAAAGGAGAAGCTACCTACGATTTCACCGTGTTACCTCCAGTTCCGTTAATAACAGCTATGAGTAATGAATTTGTTAAAGCTGGCGAAACTCTAATGTTATATGGTGAGTATTTTTACTTTGTAAAAGAAGTGACTTTTCCAGGTGGTGTTAATGGTACTAATATAACTGCCTCCCCCGATGGTTTATCACTTTCAGTGACCGTTCCAAATGGCTTTGACCCAACTAAGGGTGATGTAATTGTGACATCTGAAAGTGGTAAGTCGTTAGGCAACGCCAGAACCAAATTATACAGTTTTGGTATGGTGGGTAACTTTGACGATAAAAATCCATTTGGTTGGGGTATATCTGCTGCTACTAATATTACAAATACAGCATCAGGTATTACACCAATAGATGGTAAGTTTGGTTTAATAGCAATGGCATTACCAGGTAATTATGGATGGAGCAATGATAAAGTAATTAACTTGGCTGATTATGGCGGGGCTCAGATTTTCCCTACCCAGCCCGCTACTATTTTTAATGCCGAAGACCCTATTGCTAACTACGAAGCAAGAATGGAAGTTGCAGTTGCTAATACTGCCTCTTTAAAAGGACTTCAGCTTCAGGTAATGACTCAGGAAGCAACTGATAAAGAGTTAACGGCTAATGTTAATTTAGCAGATTTTGTACGTAGCGCCGATGGGAAATGGTATACCGTAGCTGTTCCTTTGGCTAATCTGGCTAATGGCAGTACGAAACTTGCAAAATATGGTGATTTGTTAAAAGGAAATAAAGCTGGTGTGAAACAATACCGGGTAGTAATTGTTAATACTAATGCTGCCGATGTGCCCGCAACCATTGCTATTGATAATATCCGGGTTGTAAACACAACTAAATAGATTAATAAGCAAAAGCTACATTAGAAGTATTTGTATTGAATTAGTTTTAGATAAAGGCAAGTGTAAACTTGCCTTTATCTGTTTTTTGTTAAAGTGATATTGTAATTATTATACATTTATCTAAAATCAAGTATAAGTTTAGTAGATTAGCTTGATTCGAATTGAAAGTATTTATTAGCATAAATAATAAATATCTTTACATCAAGTAAGATTGAGGAAAGTTAAAGAGTAACCCTAAGGCGCATTATTATCTTACTCTTTTAAATAACCTATTCTCTTCTTTAAAAATTTGAGATTAAATAAGTGTTATAAAATGTTAATAGATGTTCCGTAAATAGGTTATATTTTTAAGGATGAATAAAGTATTACTATTCTTATTAAGTTTCGTTTTCTCCTTATCCGTCTTTAGCCAAGGCAATAATTACGTTCAGAATTACAAGAAGTACGAAGGTTTGGCTTTAACGCCGCCTATGGGTTGGAACAGCTGGAACAAATTCGCCTGTAACGTAGATGAAAACTTAATAAAACAAGTAGCCGATGCGATGGTTGCGTCGGGTATGAAAGACGCCGGTTATACCTACATCAACATAGATGATTGCTGGCACGGCGAACGCGATAGTTTGGGTTTTATTCATGCTGTTTCTAAACGTTTTCCATCCGGCATGAAAGCCCTGGCTGATTATGTACACGCCAAAGGATTGAAGTTTGGTATTTACTCCGATGCGGGTTCCCAAACTTGCGGCGGCCGGCCGGGGAGCCGGGGTTATGAGTTCCAGGATGCGCAAATGTATGCCAGTTGGGGCGTGGATTACTTAAAATATGATTGGTGTAATACCGAAGGCTTAAAAGCAGAAGGGGCATATAAAACCATAACGGCAGCTTTACGCAAAGCCGGTCGGCCGGTGGTACTGAGCATTTGTGAATGGGGAACCGATAAACCTTGGGAGTGGGGGCCTGCAGTTGGCCATTTATGGCGGACTACCGGTGATATTTACAACTGTTTCGATTGTATCGAAGATCATGGTACCTGGAAATCGTGGGGCGTTATGCAGATATTAGATAAACAGGAAGGCTTGCGACAATATGCCGGTCCTGGCCATTGGAACGACCCGGACATGATGGAAGTAGGTAACGGCATGCCGGTAAACGAAGACCGGGCTCATTTCTCTATGTGGAGCATGATAGCTGCCCCTTTAATTGCTGGCAACGATATTCGCAAGATGAGTAAAGAAACTAGACAGGTGTTAACCAACAAAGAAGTAGTAGAGGTTAATCAGGATAAATTGGGCGTACAAGGGTTTAAGTATACGGCCAAAGATGGCTTAGAAACTTGGTTAAAACCTTTAGATGGCGGCAAATGGGCAATAGTATTTTTAAACCGCAGCAAAGAACCTCGCGCTGTTAATTTTGATTGGAGCAAAACGCCTATTATGGATGAACTCTCTCATGCAGAATTGAACGCTGCTAAAACTACTTATAAAGTACGTAATCTCTGGACAAAAAAAGATTTAGGCAACACGAAAAAAGCCTTTAAAGCTACTGTTCCTAGCCATGATGTCGTTATGTTATTGCTTTCTAAATAACTTTTATTTCTCAGAAGCGCACTCAACTTAAGTGCGCTTTTATTAATTATTTTTAAGTCAGACTTTCTATGAAAACAGGAATCAAAAAAATAGTAACTAGTTTAGCTCTATGCAGTGTCTGTACATTAGCACAGGCGCAGCAAACAACCGATAACATTAAGTTAAATCAAATAGGTTTTTACCCGTCAGCAGCTAAGGTAGCCGTAGTGGTGGGAGATAATAAAGGTGGGAAATTTTATGTAAAAACGCCTGATCGATCTAAAACGGTATATACCGGGGAGTTATCCCAAATAAAACCAGGAGAGTTCTCTCAGAAGCCTACCCGGGTGGCTGATTTTTCTAAACTAACCAAAGCAGGTTCTTATGTAATAGAAATTCCGGGAGTAGGAAATTCCTATGCTTTCGAGATTAAAAATGAGGTACACAAAGAAGTAGCTGCGGCCTCTATGAAAGGTTTTTACTACCAGAGAATGGGCATTGATTTACCCGAGAAATATGCTGGTAAATGGCATCGGGCTGCCGGGCATCCGGATAGCAAAGCCTTGGTACATCCTTCTGCTGCTTCGGCGCAACGTCCCGCCGGAACTGTTATTTATTCTACCCGGGGCTGGTTTGATGCTGGTGATTATAACAAGTATATTGTAAACAGCGGCATTACCATGGGTACCTTGCTTTCGGCTTACGAAGATTTTCCGGAATATTTTAAAACGCAGAAGGTAAATATACCCGAGAGTGGAAACAAAGTGCCGGACGTGCTGGACGAAGTATTATGGAATCTCCGGTGGATGCTAACCATGCAAGATCCAAATGACGGCGGTGTTTATCATAAACTAACTAACCCCTCTTTTGATGGTATGATTATGCCGGATAAAGCAACTAAGGATCGTTATGTGGTGCAGAAAAGCACCGGGGCAGCTTTAGATTTTGCCGCAGTTTTGGCGCAGGCCAGCCGGGTTTACAAAAACTTTTCTACTGATTTTCCGGGATTATCGGATACTTGCCTAACTGCGGCAACAAAGGCTTGGGAATGGGCCCAAAAGAACCCCAACGTATTGTACGAGCAAAATGCCATAAACAAAGAATTTGATCCTGATATTTCGACGGGTACTTACGGCGATCGGGATGTAAGTGACGAGTTTATCTGGGCAGCATCAGAATTATATGTCACAACCAAGAAAAATAACTACTACACGGCCGTTAAATTAATGCCCGACGAGAAAATGCCATTGCCAGCTTGGCCTCAGGTAAGGCTATTGGGTTACTATAGCTTATTACGTTTTCAGAATGCCCTTACGCCGGCAGCGCAAAAAGATTTACCGGAGTTAAAGAAGCGCTTGATCACATTTGCGGATGACCTGCTGGCCGGAGTAAATGATCGGACTTATCGAACCGTTATGGGAAAATCAGCAGGAGATTATAGTTGGGGAAGCAGTTCTGTAGCCGGAAACCAAGGCATTGTGCTTATCCAGGCTTATAAGCTTACGAACAATAAAAAGTATTTGGAGGGAGCTCTTTCGAATCTAGATTACCTGCTAGGCCGCAATGCTACCGGCTATTCCTTTTTAACCGGCTACGGCGAAAAATCAACCATCAATCCGCATCACCGCTCATCGGTAGCAGATGGTATAAAAGAACCGGTACCGGGATTGCTTTCCGGCGGCA
>Ga0210040_10006534_pt1 | contig 14496 bp, 7 predicted proteins | sample CryGeyCG12114_NA_FD_185462 | JGI IMG/M metagenome (GOLD analysis project Ga0210040, IMG submission 185462) | Groundwater microbial communities from aquifer - Crystal Geyser CG19_WC_8/21/14_NA (SPAdes) (version 2) | ecosystem: Environmental > Aquatic > Deep subsurface > Groundwater | place: USA... | reverse complement strand
AACCAATATACATTAGGCAAGATACTTGAAATAAAGCCTGTCTGCGAAAAACCGGGAGAAACGTCCTACCTAGCCGTAACCTTGGCTAGGAAATATTTGGTTGGTACGGTTAGCTATAGCAAATCCGATCGGTTTAACTAAATTAAAAAGAGCCTGGCCCCGTATATAGCAATTGCACCACAAGAATGGTAATAATCAATTTCTAATTTCAAGGATGCTCGAACTGCTATTGAAGTATAATAATCAATATTTTACCGGATGATGTTTTTTATTGACATTCTTCAACTTACCAACTATTATTTATTTTAATTTGTAAATAATAAAATTACTTATGAATTCACAATTTACTATCACTACCCTAGCTAATGAACCACAGGTAGTTTTGGCCTTGGCAGATATACTCATGGAAGTGGTGGCGAATGGCGGTTCCGTTAGCTTCATGCATCCATTGTCGCCGGAAGTGGCCACAGCGTTCTGGGAAACTTCGCTGGCAGCAGCAGCCCGCGGCGAGCGCCTTGTGTTAGGAGCCCTGGCCGACGGAAAGATTATTGGAACCGTTACGCTTCTCCTCGACTCCCCGCCTAACCAGCCGCATCGCGCTGAGATTGCTAAAATGATGACGCGGCTTAGCCACCGTGGTCAGGGAGTAGCCCGCTCTTTGTTGTTGGTGGCCGAAGGTCTGGCACTTGACCACGGCCGTACGCTCCTGACCCTTGACACCGCCGCTGAAGAAGGGGCAGCCGGATTCTACGAAAAATTAGGTTACCAAAAGGGAGGCCTGATTCCGGACTACGCCCTAAAACCGCACGGGGGCCTGACCGGCACGGTTATTTATTATAAGCGTATGTTATAAAAGCTAATCTGCTTTTGCCATGCGCCTGCTGGCAGAAATAATATCTAAACTAAAAGTATGTTTAGAAAAAATGAAGTTATTTAAATCAAAATCCAGGGCTTAGATGATTGCTTTTTATTTCTGAATTAATTTAAAATAATAGATATTATTTACAAACTCGATATAGTACCTACTCCCGAACAGGTGATTGAATTGTATAATAACTCGGGCCTTCCCCGACCTACTATAGACAACGTCTTAACTTATCGGAAATAAAAAAAATGAAAAAACCACCCCCAAACCCCTCCTGGAAAGCAAGCTTTCTTGAAAAAAGGAGGGGAGCTCAGCCGTCGGATCAGCATCTGCTTTTCCGAGAAGTTGTGTCGCAGTCTATAACGAGCCGGAACGCATCAAGAAAATGTTTGATAACGCTAATTTGGTAATTACCGCAAATAATTGTGGCAATAACAGGTAAGCTACCCATTATTGCCACTAAAGTTATTATCGCGCTACTAGCCGCTACGGCTAATATATCATTCAATTTTAGTTATTTACCATTAACTTGTTTAGTATAAGCTCATTACTAGGAATGGGAAAAATATAGTTTGGTGATGCGGGAGAAATAGCCAGTACGGAGTGCGCCGGCTTAGCCGGAATGTCTATGCCAAGGCGCATAATATCGATATTACGAATTCCCTCTCCTAAAAATTCAATCTGGCGTTCTTTTAAAATAGCAGAGATTAAAGCATCAGCATCCGGGAAACTGGCAGTTGTATAAGTAACGCTTTTATCGGAGCGGTTACGTACTGCATTCAGCAAGGCAACCGCCCTGGTATCTACCGTCATCGAGGTTCTGGTTAAAGCTTCCGTAAGATTAAGCAATACTTCGGCATACCTGATAACCGGAATATAATCGGTATACGGCGAGGCCTGCGAAAATTTAGTAAGCCAGGTCTTTTTAGAGGTTGTACCGATTTTAATGAAAGCTCTGCGGGCATCAGTAGCAGTCCAGGTTGGGTCAGCCACAATGCCATTCGGATTTAGCGAGTATTCACCGGCTCCGTTACTAGTGGAGGTACCACCATCGCCGGTGCCGGGTAAGTAATAACGCGGAATGGCGGTGCCGGGGGCATCATTGTTCGTAAACGGCATCGATAAAATAGACTCCGTAGTGGTATAAGGCGGGGTAAAAACACTGGCTACAGAGGCGGCCAGGGCATGTCTTACGCCGGTAGTGGCCGAGAATGGCGCCGATTCCGATACAATTTTGTTTGCTTCGGTAATTACATTGGCATAGTCCTGCATACTTAAATATACCCTTGTTTTAAGCGCTATGGCTGTATTTTTATGGGCCCGGGTTGTATTCAAAAAAGCAGAACTATAGTTTAATGGCAGGTTAGTTTCGGCAAAGTTAAGGTCGGCCAGAATTTGCTCGTAAGTCTCTTTTACCGTACTTCTGGCCAAATCGTAATTACCCGGGGTTTTATTAGCGGTAAGCCGTAGCGGCAAACCGGGTTTAGAACCCGCTCCTTCCCGATAAGGCCGGGCATACAATTGCAGTAAATCATAATAAGCAAGCGCCCTGATTAACCTGGCTTCGGCAATGTAATTGGCCGAAAGTGCTTCTCCGGCTACGGCGGTGCCATATTGCGCCATGCCATCGATAAAAACATTACAGGCATTAATTACCTGGTAGCCGTCTTCCCAGATGGTAATCACATCACTGGTAGTCGTTTGCGTAAGCATCTGGTAGGTAGTAGCGCCGGTGGCAGCGTTCATATTAGAACTAATAAAATCACCAGCCCGGATATCGCTTGCGATGTAATAAAAGCTACCCAGGAAACCACTCGATTTTAAAGTGGCATATAAACCATTAACCTGGTTTTGAATACGGGCGGTTGAGCTAAAAGCAGTCTCATCGGTAATTAAAGTACTTGGCGTCGGATTCAGGTTTTCTTCTTTGTTGCAAGCAGCTAATAGAAATAAACAGCCGCTGAAAAGCAGTATTTTTTTAAACTGGTATTTAGACTTAAATATTCCCAGTGTTTTTTTGATATACATATATTTTCTAAAATAATTTAACTATAAGTAATTTTCTACTGGTAATTACAAGCCAAGATTTACACCCAAGGTGATTGTTCTGGCATTAGGTGATTGGTTTTTGTCTATGCCCTGCGAAATTGGATCATTGGCATTTGTGGTTACTTCGGGATCCATGCCGGAATATTTGGTTAATAAACCCAAATTTTGTCCGCTCACATACAATTGCGTACTGCTTAGCTTAAACCTGGACAGGAAACTAGCTGGAACATTATAAGAAAGCATTACATTTTTTAACCGCAGAAAATCCGTAGAACTAATGTTGATATCAAGCGGCAAGGTATTTCCATTAGACACATTATCTCCGTTTACCACTCTTGGAATATCGGTTTCGTCGCCTGGATTTTGCCAGCGGCGTAATATATCGGTAGAGTTATTCCAGAAACGCTGATCCCGCATGGTAGCCTGGGTACCGTTGTTCATGTAACCACCCAGTTGGTAAGTCATTAAAACATTCAGCTCAAAAGCTTTGTACCGGAAAGAGTTGTTCCAGCCGCCAAATACTTTTGGCGCTGATCTTTTATAAATAACAGCATCGGCGGCCGGCGTAATAGCAGGGGCCTGTGTGCCATCTTCGTACGACCACTGATAGCGAGAGGGAGAAGAAGCATTTACCACGTGCTGATAATATACTTTTCTTTCTCCTTCAGCCGTATTGCTGATAAAGATTCTCCGGCCGGTAGCCGGATCTACGCCGGCGGTGCGGATAGCGTACAACATGCCGGCTGAATAACCCGGCAGCGTAATACTATAAGCATCGCCGCTACCTATTATAATACTAGGTACCCCTTCGGCTAAGGAGATTACTCTGTTCTGATTGCTGGTAAAATTAAAAGAACTAGTCCAGGTAAAATTATCATTGGCTACGGGGCTACCGCTGAGCGAGAACTCGATTCCTTTGTTGTACATTTTACCAACGTTCTGCAGAATAGTATTATCGGTGGTGTTTGGTACACCTGCCGAGGGAGGAAGAGGAACTCCAAAGATGAGTCCGTCGATATTATTCTTGTAATAAGCCAATTCACCGGTTAATTTATTGCCAAACAGACCAAAGTTTACCCCTACCTCTGTTTTTTTGCTGGTTTCCCACTGCAAATCTGGGTTACCGGTAGCTGAATATATCAATCCGGATTGGCCGCCGTAAAGAGTAGCCGAGTAAGTATTTAGCGCTCCAAAATCACTTAGTCCGCCCACATTGCCTACTTTACCATAACTTGCTCTAAGTTTAAAGTTACTGAACAGGCCATCCAATCCCGCGGCCGACCAGAAATCTTCTTTCATGATTTCCCATCCGGCCGAGAAGCCCCAGAAATTTCCTTTTTTATTATTAAGACCTAAAGCCGAATACTCATCTTGCCGGAAATTGGCCGTTGCAAAATACTTTTGTTGGTAATCGTACTGCACCCGGCTAAATAAAGAGAAAAGATAGTTGTCGAAAACCTGGTTGTTGGTATTGGAGACAAATACATTTTGCCAGCCGCCCTGAATATTGCTGTAGAACGGATCGGTTTGTCCCTGGCGTTGTAAGCCAAACTGATTACCGTTTGTTTTTTGCTGCTCCTGGCCAAGTAACAAATTAACACTATGATCGGCGGCAAAAACTTTGTCTATGGTTGCGGTATTCGTCCAAACCCATCTTTGCCGGTTAGACTGGGCACTGGTACTGCTGCCATTCGTGCCAATTCCTTCGCCGCTAACCGGGCTATAATAAGATTCGTAGGTCGTGTATCTATAATCAATACCGTACAAACTTTTAAACGACAACCACGGTAAAGGCGAAACTTGCACGTAGGCATTTGATTGTACGTTGTTGACCTGGTTGCCAGAATGATTGTTATTCATGGAGGCTTCCGGGTTATAAAAACCTAAGCGCGATTGATTTAAGTGACCGGCATTGTCCTGTAGCCCCAAAAAACCATTGGAAGTAATATTATAGGTGCCATCGTTGTTATAAGGCGCCACAATAGGTGCCAGGATTAAAGCTAGCCTCGACATCCCGCCGGAAGCGGAAGAGTTACCGGCCGAACCGTTCGACATGGTGGAGGCATTATTTTCATTTATATAGTTAATTTTGGCCCCAACTCTTAGCCACGAGGTAGTAGTATTATCTACATTAAACATGACCGATTTGCGGTTGAAGTCGTTTCCTCTGAAAATACCATTTTGCTTGGTGTAGCCCACCGAGCCGTAGTATTTGGTAGATTGGTTCCCGCCGGAAATGCTTAAGTTGTTGTTATGCGATACCCCGGTCCGGTAAATATAATCGTACCACCGGGTATCAATAATATTGCCATTAGCATCCCGCGAAAAATCGTAATAGTTGGTTTGGGCATTATAAGTTCCTTCGTTTCTTAAACCTTCGTTTTTCATTTCTACGTATTCGGCGGCGTTTAACACATCCGGCAACCGGTTGGCGTTACTAAAACCCACCCACGATTGTAAAGCAATTTTAGCCGCGCCATTTCTGCCTTTTTTAGTAGTAATAAATACAACTCCATTGGCGGCCCGGCTACCGTAAATACTAGTTGCAGCAGCATCTTTGGCAATGTCTACGCTTTCAATATCCGCCGGATTAATGGCCGATAAGGGGTTGGTAGCAGCATTGCCAATACTCGACTCATTTTCATTTGTAAAGGTTGGCACCCCATCTACTACAATTAAAGGATAAGAACTTAAAGAAAGAGAATTAGTTCCCCTGATCCGGAAAACGGGTGCTTGGTTTACAATACCGGCATTGGCCGTCATGTTTACCCCGGTTGCCCTACCGTTCAGGGCGCTTTCAAAACTAGTTACCGGCTGATCTTTCAGCGCCGACCCACTTACATTGGCAATACTGCCGGTCGTTTCAGATTTTTTTTGCGTTCCGTAGCCTATTACAACTACTTCTTCCAGCATTTTCTGGTCTACGCCCAACGCTACGTTTACGGTAGTTTCATTGCCGATTGATCGCTCCAGGGTTTGATAGCCTATAAAACTAAACACCAAAGTGGTTCCATTTTCCGGAACAGTAAGCGAATAAGTTCCATCAACCGATGTAGCTGTACCTACAGCGCTTCCTTTTACTAGCACCGAAACGCCCGGCAATCCTTGTCCGGTTGCCTGGTCTTTAACCGTACCAGACACGTTCTTACCCTGTGCCGCCGCTTGGTGCACGAGCGTATACATCAGAGCCATAATCAGTAATAATCGTGTTATCATTTGTTTGAATTTATTAGTAAACTGAGAATATATAAATGGATGGTGTATTTGTAATTATTGCTTTAGTGCTTCTCAAAAGGCAATACGAAGCTATTGCACCCAAAATGATGCATTTTTTGGTACTATTTCAGCGGGCGCTCCATTATAATGGAGCGCCCGAAAAAGATTTATTTGTGATTATTTAGAGGAAGTAAGTGTTTTTTTGTTTTTCACATACTTTTCTAACCAGCTATCCTGTTCCCAAAAAGTATGCAGCACTGATTCACGGCTGCGATAACCATGGAATTCTTTGGGCAACATGACCAGCCTTACGGTGCCACCGTGTCCTTTAATAGCGCTGTATAAACGCTCACTCTGAATGGGGAAAGTGCCGGAGTTATCATCATCAATGCCATGCGTCATTAGTAAAGGCGTCTTAATTTTATCGGCGTAGTTAAAAGGCGACATTTTGTTGTAAACATCCATGGCCTCCCAATAAGTACGAGCTTCTCCCTGAAAGCCAAACGGGGTTAAGGTTCTGTTATAAGCACCGCTGCGGGCAATACCGGCGGCAAACAACTTAGTATGGGCTAATAAATTTGCCGTCATAAATGCCCCGTAAGAATGGCCTCCCACCGCAATCCGATCTCTATCGGCTACGCCCATTTTAACTACGTAGTCGATTAAAGCCGTCGCATTGTCTTCGATTTGCTTTAAGAAAGTATCATTAGGCTCTTCTTTTCCTTCCCCCACAATCGGCATGTCGGCCTGGTCCAAAATAGCATACCCCCTGGTAACCCAGAAAACCGGAGAACGGAAAGCTAATCTGGTAAAGCGGTACGGCGACCCTTTCACCTGGCCCGCGGCGGCCAATGTTTTAAATTCTCTGGGGTAAGCCCAGATTAATACGGGCAACGGCGCATCTCCTTTTTTAAAGTCTTTTGGCAAGTACAAAGTGGCGGTTAACTTAATGCCATCTTTCCGGGGGTAAGATAATAATTGTTTCTGCACCCCTTTTAATGCTGGATAAGGATCGGAAAATTTGGTTAAGGCCTGCGCTTTTCTATTTTTAATATTTACCGCAAAAATATTAGGTGTTTCTTCGGTAGATTCTCTGGACATGTAAACCACGCCGGTATTGTCAAAGAAAAGCGGCTCTTCATAATACGGCGCCTTAGACTTAAACAAAGTATCTTGCTTATTAGACAGCAGGTTCCATTTTAAAACAAACGGGCGATCTCCCTGCGGGGAAGCACCGGCTCCTTTGGTAAATACCACCGGCTGATTGCCTTTATCAAATAATAACGTTTTATCTATTCCGTGTATAAACTCGCCCGGATCGGTGTAGGTATCTTCGGAAGACCGGTTGGCTATTTGCTTGATCACTTTCCCGGTTTCCGGATTAATTAAGGTCATAATGGCCTTCCGATCCTTTCGCCAATGTTCTTCCACAATGGCATAATCCTTATTTCCCCACTCTATGCCACTATACCTTAAAGGCATTGCGAATAGCTTTTGCGGAGTACCGTTGAAGGGGGCATTTAAAGTAAATACGGCATCTCGTATGGGTGCTTTGGCATTCGGGTCTCCCTTGTCTTGTGCCTCGGCCCAGGCAATGGTAGCCGGAGCATCAGCTCGCCATTCATAACCCCGCGGGCCGGCTAATACCGCATCAAATCCGGTAGGCAGCTTATCGGCTAAAGGGGCACTGTGTAGTTGCTTTACTATTGCTCCTTTCGTATCCAGGATGGTGGTATTATAAGGGAAATAATTAATGGGAACTAAGTAAGAATAAGGCTTTTGCACTGTTTGCACCATTAGGTATTTACCATCCGGCGAATAAGCAACACTGCGGTAAATAGCAGGTGAGCCCATCTTAACGGCTTGTCCGTCAACGGAAACCTCTTGTAATTGGGAGGTTAAATAATAATCCATCAACTGCTCATCGTAGGCATTCTGCAATAAATTCTGATAAGTTCTGGAAGGCGTAATTACGCCTAAGTTTTCCTGTATCACCGGTCCGGAAGGCACTATATTCTCAACTGGTTTACCTCCTCGTTCCGCGTGAATAAACTGGGCCAGGATACGTTTTCCATCCGGATGCCATTGCAAAGTTCTGCCCAAGGCGTCGTTCAGATAACCATCAGCTAACTTTTTTGCTTTCAGAGATTTAACATCGGCTACCCATAACTCAACCCCCTTAAAAGTGTTGTTGGTAAAAGCAAAATGGCTACCGTCCGGGCTCCAGGTAATATTGGTCATTCTGGGGTTTGCCGGTAAGCCGGTGAGCTTAAGTTCTTTCCCGGTTTTTACATTTTTAATTATTAGGGTATTATAAATGCCGGAAACCTCCCCTTCTGTGGAATTATTAGCCGGATTAACTTTAATGCCGGCAATTCCGATTACCGGTTGCGCAACCTGCTCGATGGACGCATAACCCGGCGCTTGCAGCAATAGCATTAGACTTCCATCTTTATTAAACTGAACCGTTGGACTGCTGGGCGCGTCTACCAGATCAACAATACTTTTTGGAGGTAACTGATAAGTTAAATTGCTTTGCCCGTAACTGGTTAGGTTAAGGCTTCCAAAAAGGAATAAGCCCAGATAGAATCTTTTCATATTTTAAAAGTTGTATTTCCGTATTATATTTTACTGCTTTAACTTTAACTCTAACTACTATTTAAAGGCGTGTTATAAGTACTATGCTATTGAATGTTGCAGGTAATTAAGATTTTATAGGTGTACTATTATATTTAATACTACTTATAAGTATCAGCGCACTTGTAAAATGAGCCATATTAAAGGTGAGTTATAAATTATCATTAAAACAGAATAAAAGATTAACTGATTTTATGAAGTATCCTCTTTTTTAATGTATAGTTTATACAAAAATACTTATTTACATGTAAATGCCATATAAATTAAAGCTATTTTTAAAAAGTATTTAGTTTATTTAAAATTACCCATTAAAATTTAATGGTTGTTAAATTATTTTAAATTATCTGACATTTTCTTGGATATTATATATCAACGAATAATTCTTTAGCATTTTAAAAAAGCTATCTTGCATTCTTGTAAGATTTTTGAAGTTACCCAGAGCTGAAGTAAATAATTTATCTCCCGAAATATACCAATTAATAAATTGATTATCACAAGATTATAGAAAAACTTGGAATATTAGTTATTTAGAGATAGTAAAGCTTAGATTTAGCCTATCAGCAAAAATCTGGCTTTTAGCATTTCCTAAATCAGGTAACTAAAAATATTCTATCAAATAGCCTTATTTTAGAATAGGATGAATTCCTTTGTACAGAAATCATGATTTGAGTGAGATAAATAGAGTTTAAGAACAAGAAGTAACCTTATCTGTCCTTTTTATGAGAATGCCCGTTATTGCGGCGAATAAGAACCGACTATTGCCATATCATTGAATTAGGCCTTTTCTGCTTAGCAGAACGAACAGGCAAAAAGATTAAGTTTTACCATTCTAATATCTAATAAGAATTTGGCGTTCCTTTTAGGCTCATATTAGCAAGATTACAAAAAGCAAGTAGCGTGCTTTTTAGAGCGAATAACTATACTGGCGAAAACCAATTTATACTGGATTTGCTTTCCTGTAATGAATGTTATGCTGCCTTAAGAATGCTTACGTTACAAAATTTGAATTTATTTATTCCCAAATACCTGCGCCTTCAGGCCACTGAATAACCAGATGCTCTTCATTTCTTTCAGAGTATTTATTACGGGTAAATTATACCCAAAAGCGCTCACACAAAATAACAAGAAATTTAGCTTATCTTTCTACCGGTGTTTATAACATTAATACCGTTAAACCGGGTAGTGGGGCAACCGTGAGAAACGGCACTGGATTGTCCGGGCTCTCCTTTACCATCGAAAAAGGTACCGCCCAAGCGGTAATCGTCCTTATCACCTAGGGCCGCACAAGCATTCCAGAATTCCTGGGTATTAGATTGATAAGCAGCATCGCGTAGCATACCTACAATTTTGCCGTTTTTAATTTCGTAGCACAGCTGGCTGCTAAACTGAAAATTATACCGCTGGTGATCGATAGAAGAAGTATTCCGGCCCAACATGTAAATGCCTTTTTCTACGTTTTTAATCAAATCGGCCGCACTCATTTTTTCTTTTCCGGGCTGCAAAGAAACATTGGGCATGCGCTGAAACTGAACATCTTCCCAGCTCTGGGCGTAACTACAGCCATGCGACTCTTTTAAGTCAACCATGTGGGCTTGATCGCGGGTAGCCTGCAAACCAACTAGAACACCGTCTTTCACGATGTTCCATTCTTTTGTTTTTACCCCTTCATCATCATAACCAATTGTTCCCATAGCATCGGGCTGGGTTTTATCGGCTACCAGGTTTACAATTTTGCTGCCATACTGAAACTTGCCGGATTTTAGCTTATCTAAAGTAACAAAGCTGGTGCCGGCCATATTAGCTTCGTAACCCAATACCCGGTCTAACTCCGTAGGGTGCCCAACCGATTCGTGAATAGTAAGAAACAATTGACTGGGGTCCAACACCAGATCGTATTTACCAGGTAAAACGGGTTTTGCTTTTAGCTTTTCATCCAGGTTAGCCGTAGCTTCTTTTACATCTCCTAAAATATCATACCGGCTTTTATACGTGGTTACTACGCCGCGTACTTTCTCGCTATCTTTTGGTATTAAATATTCGTAACCTTTGCCAATGGGCGCACTCAGGGCGTTTCGGCTTTCGAACCGGCCGGTATTAGCATCAGTTTTGGTTACCGTAAAGGTGGGCCAAAGCCGGTGTACATCCTGATCGATATAAGAGCCATCGGTAGAAGCAAAATATTTTTGCTCGTTGATTAGGTAAAGGGAAGAATTGGCAAAATTAGCCCCTCCTTTTAAAGCTTCGGCATTTACATTTAAAAGTAAATCAACTTTTTCCTTTACCGGCACTTCAAAACCATTTACCTCAATAGGTGTTTTCCAAGTAACTTCTCCGTATCCTTTCTGAGGGGCCAGTTGCACGGGTTTATCCATTAATTTGGCGTTTACCTTGGCTAACTCCACGGCCTGTACGGCTGCTTTGGCAATGGCATCCTTATCTAGTTTATCGGTTGAAACAAAACCCCAACTACCATTTACCAGCACTCTTATGCCCATGCCGTAAGATTCGGTGTTGCTGATACTTTCTACCTTTTTTTCGCGGGTAATGATAAACTGGTTTAAGTACCGCCCAATGCGTACATCGGCATAAGATGCCCCTTTGGCGCGGGCGGCGTTGAGGGCTATATCAGCCATTTGCTTTTTTAAAGAAACATCAACTGGAACGAGTGCTTGTTCAAAAGAAATATCATGACCCAACAGCGGAACACTCTGTAACATAGAAGCCCCCATTCCCATTCCCGATAAGTATATAAAGTCTCTTCTTTTCATGCTAATTTCTGTTTAGTAGCTGTTGGTTTTTAGCTGTTGGCTTAAAATTAATTTGATTCTTCTTGGTTTTTAAAATCGAAAACAAAACCCTGCATAACTTTTATTGGCCGCCGGACAAGGCCGCCGTGGTGTTCTTTTGGTTGTTGCGCAACGCTGGGTATTGTATGCCTGGTTGTTTTAGATAAATGAAATATTTAAAATTAACCAGGTTAAACGGCATCCGAAAGCGACGTAAAGGTAAAATCCCGAATCTTCATGGGTGGTATAATCATGTTGCCGCTCCGGACAGGTTTACCTAACGCTTCCAGGTTATTCAGCATAATAATAGGGCTTTCGTTAAAGCGGAAATTTTTTACCGGGAACTTGATTTTGCCGTTCTCAATGTAAAAAGTACCGTCGCGGGTGAGGCCGGTTAAGGTAAGGGTTTGCGGATCTACCATGCGGGTATACCAGAAACGCGTAACCAATATACCTTTTTCGGTGCCTTTAATTAAATCGGCAATAGAGCCATTGCCACCTTCCATGATAAATGCCGATGGTTCTGGAATTGGTTTCACGTTTTTCTTACTAGCCCAGTACCGGGAATAGCTTAAGCTTTTTACCACGCCATTTTGGACCCAAATATTTTTATCCTGGGGAAAACCACTGCTGGTCCAGGTAGGCGAAGGTAAATCCGGGTGTAAGGGATCCGAATAAATAGTTACTTTGTCGCTAAAAAGTTGCTCACCTACGCGGGTGCCGCCCCCTTTTTTACTCATAAAACTGCGGCCTTCATCGGCGCTGCGCCCATTAAACCCATTCATCATAAACCTGATTAAACCACCAGCCGCCATGGGCTCCAGAATAACGGTGTATTTACCGGGCTCAATGGCTTTGGCGCCGGCCGACGTGATTGCTTTATCGGCTGCAATTTTGGTTTGGGTTAAAGTATCCAGCTTAGAGAAATCATGAAAACTCTGGCCGGCATACCCGGAGCCAGTACCTTCCTGGTTCCGGATGGTTACCGAAAAGGAAACATCGGTTTCTTTGTTGTAAGCAAAAAGGCCTTTAGAATTTTGCATCGCCACAAAAGTTGTCGCATTATTCAGGAAGCCTGCCGATTCCAGATTAGCTGCTTTTGCTACTTTTATACTTTGAAAAGCAGCTTCGGCCCGGTCACTAGAAGTAAGCGCAGCGGTAGCTGGGTTATACGTAATGCTTTCTTTATAATTCTGAGGGCCCAGTAAAGGCATATATTCCGGATTTTCGGGCGCTAACCTGGCTAATTCTTCTGCCCGCCGCATTCCTTTTTCCAGGGAAGCATCATCAAATTCATTAATAGTAGTATTGCCGGTTTTTTTTCCATAAGTAGCATTTATACTCAAGGTCATTTTGCTTTTTTCGCCGGCCGTTGAAACGGCATTGCGGGCCGAACGAATATTACCTTCTACCGAACCATTTAATATAACCTCGCATTCATCGGCATTAGATAGTTTCAGTGCTTTGGTCAGAATTTGCTGTGCTTCTTCTTTACTTAATATAGCCATATATCTGAGATTTTACTCTTTATCTGTTAGGGTAACCTTACCTAAGCCGCTTTACCAAATAAATAACTTCTTACTATTTAGAAATTAGGCGTTAACCAGACTTATTATAGAAAGCAAGTTATTTGCTGTTGAAAAACTAACTGTTAGGAAGTTAAATTTTCAAACGTCTAAATATATCGTTAAATTATTAAAATATTAATACGATAAATAATATTTTGTTAAAATTATTCAATTTTATTTGACAAAGAATATAATTGGCTAAACTTATTCAGGATTAAAGTTATGCCTTCTTGTAAGACAAGGAAGGTGTACAACCCAATTATTGGGCTGAACTACTAATAAAGCAGATCTGAATAAGTCGGGTAAGTACATAATCTATAACCAAAAGCTTTTTCTAGAATCCATTACTCTAAAATATTGTATATCAATTTATAATGATATATTTAAGTTATCTAGCCTATTAAATTTCTTGAAATTTACAACCATTGGCGGTTAACTGAAGGTGTTCTTGTTATCTGGGTGATATAGGCAACAATAGCAGTTTCTTAAACTTATTTAGTTCTTAACCGTGCTGCCAACTCTTTCATTCTTTTTAAAATAATCAGCGATAGAACATGCTAGCCAATATCTATTCTTTTCTGAAAAATAAAATGGACTATATATTTCGAAAAGCAATTTTTAGTAAATATGTAGCCTAAACCCCTAATATACCCACCCTTCTTTTATTAGAGACAATGAGTTCAAAATAGAGAATAATTGAACAAACAGCTTTCCGCCGTATCTCTAATTATTTTGTATTAGAGGAGCCTGTTACCTCCTATTATATTTTTATAATTAAATATAAATAAAATTTAACATACGCAATCATTACTTAGGCTTAACTATCCCGTATGAATATTACTTCTTGTAATGTTTATAACCTTTATCTTAAAAGTAATGAAACAAATTCTACAAACTTTTTATGCTTGCTTTATTATAACATGCCTTGCATTTACCCAACAGGCCTACGGGCAAAGCGTTTTTATCAATGAAATTCACTATGATAACGCCGGTTCCGATGTAAATGAAGCTATTGAAATAGCCGGTCCGGCAGGTACAGATTTAACGGGGTGGAACCTGGTGTTGTATAATGGTAGCAATAGCGCACCTTACGATACCAGAACTTTGTCGGGTGTAATTCCTAACCAGGGTGGTAGCTACGGTTTCGTTGTGGTTAATTATCCTGCTAATGGTATTCAAAACGGTTCTCCTGATGGCGTAGCTTTAGTAAATGCAGCCGGCGCAGTAGTACAATTCTTAAGCTATGAGGGCTCCTTTACCGCAGTTGGCGGCGCTGCCGACGGACTTACCAGTACGGATATAGGGGTGGCAGAAGCCAGCTCAAGTTCCGTTGGTTACTCTTTACAACTCACCGGCACCGGAGCGGCTTATGAAG
>Ga0210040_10006533_pt1 | contig 14501 bp, 15 predicted proteins | sample CryGeyCG12114_NA_FD_185462 | JGI IMG/M metagenome (GOLD analysis project Ga0210040, IMG submission 185462) | Groundwater microbial communities from aquifer - Crystal Geyser CG19_WC_8/21/14_NA (SPAdes) (version 2) | ecosystem: Environmental > Aquatic > Deep subsurface > Groundwater | place: USA... | reverse complement strand
AGAGAGGTAAGTCTGGCACCGTAAGGTATGAATGTGGCGGTAATGTTCGAGGCCTGAATTGTGTATTTGGTGAATGGAGATGACGAAGTGGAAGTCTCATTCTGTGCGAGCAGCGTCTGCGCGCATGTCACAGCTACTACGAGATTGATTATTGAAAACTTCATATCGGATGAGGATAGCAAGAGCTTTTCGAATGATCACAGTACAGATGCTTGCAGAAAGATGACAGGAAACGGAAAGAGAAAAGACGACAGAAGAGGACCTTACGGTATTTAAGCTTACACATCAAGGCAGCATTGAAGCCACTGCCGGCCCGCTCGGTGACAATTGACGCGGGATATGCGAGCTCACAAGGCATTGTCGATAAATGCAGACTCCAGAGAGCCCGCGAGCGCACGGTATAGTGCAGGTGTGCAAGCCTCGACAGGAGAAGGCCGAAGCACGTCCCGGCGAAGGAGGATCATGATGGCGGCATGCGTGGGAAGCTGGAAGCGGGGAACAGCTGAGTTGTCTGGGGGACCCCATCTGTGCACAATAAAGCATATCAGTGTGCAGCAAGGGCAAGCCAGGAACGACGGCTAACCAGGATGCTCGTGGACGAGGCATCCACTCACAGAGCTTTGCCGATACAAGCATTCAAGTTGTGTAGATCCGGGGCGGGATAAGACCAGCGACGGAAGAAAGAAGCTCACCGGGAAGCCACAAATTACAACGCGACGTCGATCAGCGGAGAAGCATTGCGCTTGTCCCTCTCTGAATTCTGCCGCATCCCGGTGCTGCATACCTAGCTCCGCTCAACCACCGCTCCTTTGCCAAAGGCATACGATCACCTCATCCACGTGTGCTGCCAGCCGCCGTTGGTGTGAGCCAGCACAAGCAGAATACCGAAGGTATTACACCCATTTCGTCGGATTGGTAGTGTACCTGGAGCTCAAGGAGATCGGTGTACAGCCATGAGGATGATGCTTAAGCTGAATGGGATAGAATCTATGACGTCACAGATTGGTTGTGATATTACCTCAGGTACCTAGGTACTAGGCAGAGACTTACTACGGTGCTTTGCTCCCATGTAGACATGTGCCTCTACTTGAATTATATCGTTCAAACATGAATCATTATATCTCCTTCCATATTACTGCCCTATTCGATTAGATCGGGTCTCTCTATGCCCCAGTTGTTGGATTTCTTGGATCTATATCGACCAGATGCACATCCAGGTAGACCGGCCAATCTGGCGCAAGGTTGCTCCTGTTCTCAGTTATGGGCTTCAAAGCGTCTTCGACAGCCTTCTTGTCGACCAAGCCCTTCGGTTGCGATTCAATTTGCGCCAGCTTCAGCAGGTCTTCCTCAAGCTCCTCTGCCAGCAGGCGGCTCGGTTGTGGTAAGAACGTACCGGAACGTCCTTGATGCGTGTGGAGCGTCGCGTACGGCAGCGCAGGACGGGTCGCAGCTTTTTCAGCTAGGTCACTGAGGATATTGAGTCCGACCATTGCACCAATATTCCTTGTCGACCTTGTAACGTGAACATTCTGGCTTGCCGTGCGGTCCATTTCCGGTGCTTCCAGGTCTTCATCCTCCTCTGGCCCAGACTCTTCGCCAGATGCTCCCAACTTGTCTGCTTCGTCGTCCTTTGCTTTCTTTCCATGTCCGTTTGTCTCGCCTTCCTTGTGTGATGTGGAAAAGAAGTGTCGAGCAGCGATCTGTGCTTGGTGCGATTGAAAGTTTAGCTCCTTGTCCGAGAACAGAGTGCTGATGGAGTACAGGGGTGCGGTTTGGTGTGCTATTACGCCAGCTCTTGCCCTCTCTGCAGGTGTAGCATGACCGTTTCGTGATGGCGATCCAATGTCATCGTCTGCAAATTTCCTCTTTCGCTTGCTGGTCACTTCGGGTATATATCCATTTCCTGGCTCATCGTGCTCACCGCGGTGTCTGGTGAACCGCGTTTTGCGGCTCGTGGGACCACCGCCAGGACTGGCCGGGTTCGTAATAGAAAATTGGCTGGGATGGAGGAGGAGTGCATTGGTGTCAGCAATATCGAGTTGTTCCTTCTCCTTCATGAGCTTCTGTCTCTTGTGTGATAATTGCTGCACCAGTCGTTCTCGCAGGGTGGCTGTCATGTGCTCGCATTCCTCGGCCGCTAGATGTAGGCGGTAGTCGCATTCGTACTGGAGCCGCTCAAGTCGAGCTTTATGGCTTTCCTGAGTTCATTGTCAGCCGAAGTATCCCACGAAAGTTGATTGTCCATCTGGGAAGGGCACCGACCATTAGTTGTATCAGTTGTAGCTCTTTAGCTTCCTTCGCATCGTTTATCTCGTGTACGAATTCAGCGTACCACTTGCCAGCAAGTGACGACATCTCGGACTGATAAGGCGTGCCTGAAGCCGCGGATTCTGCGATCCTTGCAATCTCTTCCGGAGAATCTTCAAGCGGATCTGGTTCGTATGGATCTGCTTGTGTGATTAAGTTCATGTCGTGCTGTAGTGCAATGAGCTGCACTCGATAGTGCTGCTCTCTGTTGGAGTTGAATTCGTTGTGTAGGTCTTGCTGGTGCGCAACATGCTGGTTACGCCTTTTGTCTCGTTTCGACATGGGCTGAGGAGGAGTTGGCGAGCGACGGTTCGGGTACATGCTGCCTGCTCCCACGAGAGGGGATGTAGAAGAGGGAGAGAAAGCCATCTCGGTTCGCCAGATACCATGAGTGACAGGAGGAGCTAGAGGAGGCGAAGCGAGACTGTGTGTGTCTAGAAGAAGTTTACAGCGAGTACCTATCTACCCAGTCACTCGGCGCAGGTCACGGTGAGTATGCACCTTGTCGCATGGCCGTGTATTCTGGCGGAGGAAAGTTTGCCGAAAGTCAAACACATGTCAAACAACCTAACCTGGAAGACACTGAAGTAATTGTGCTACCAATCAAACACTGCGAGCCAGCTTCACAAAGTCCAACATTATACCGTGCCGTTCGGTCTTCCACACCGCAAGACCAGTACTGCATCCTTGCTCACTTAAATCTTCTTGAATTATGAGTCATCAGGCGTGGAAATACGTCTTGACCGAACACGACGAAGTCAGCAAGAGCAAGGGGCAGGAAGTTTCTGTTTGTACCAAAGTGCACCTACAACATCTCGCATCTATACCGTAGGCTCCGTTGCCACGACTGAAAGCGCTTAAGCTTCATTATTTACTGAAGCATGCGGATCGAAGGTCCTTAATGTACAAGAAACCACGGAACATAATTTGAGATTTTCTCTCTCTGTGCTTCCTTGGAGGTACAAATTAATCCTAGAAAGTGCAACTTAGAGCGAGCTTACTATTCACCTACCTTCTACCTACCTGCCGCAGCTATGGTTCGCCACGTTGCGGTTGAGCTTAGACCCTTTGCCCGCCAGATTGAACCGGGCACAGTATTGTGGTTAGCGGACCATGCCGAAGCAAAAGCACTGAGACCACTAACAACCATCAAACATGGTGGACTAGGACATCCCTGTGTTGTCATGGGTACCTCCAGAGATCTAGACTATGTTCAGATTCTGATAGTCGGGAAAATTGTTACCTTTTTACAGATTCCGCGCTAATGTGTTGTAGATGACTTCCTTCCATGGCGGCACTCGGGTGTCCAAAATGAGCCAGGGGACCTTGATCAACTATCTACCTATACGACCAGCGCCTATTAATCCATTCTATCCGGGATTGCAGCTCGAATTTGAGGATAACTCACCCATCCAGGGGAGCTGGGTGAACATTGGCGAGGCACACTGGGTACCGTGGTCCATGATCACCTTGTTCAAGGAAGACGACCCCATTATTGACTACTACCGATTCTGTGAAGTTTCGACGGACCTGGTTCAAAGACTTTCCAAACCAGCACTATCTCAAAGTAGCCCGTCACTGTTGGCGGAGGAGGGCTTTAGCCAGCTGCTAGACCTACCAATCACTCCTATGTACGGCAGTCCTATGACCGTCGAACAACATAAACGCGCTCGCCGGGAACGGCTACGAGCGAAGTCACAGAACCCCCGGCTATTAAAAACAATGGCGCAGAGAGTCCGAGCTAGCGTTAGAGACACATCCCCATACACCGAGCTGCAACAGCCGCTGAGAATATCTCGACAACCAAGGCCGCTGCACAGGTCATTGACGAAGCGACTCAACAGGCTTGAACTACTCAGTACGGTCCTGTTATTTGTGGTTGGCGTACTGCTGGTTACCATCTTCACAAGGGTCAAGTCGAGCTGAGCCGATCACGCTGGGTTTCTCGAGCAACAATTCGCCGTGTAGCGCAAGGAATGGGTGGCTGATCTGGTAATAAGAGCCATGTTCTACCAGCTGGCATACTTGCCTGACCAAGAAGACACGCAACTCTGACCGGGAAACGTCGAAGCATATCGCATACAGAGACGACGCTGGGAAGTACCCAATCATGATCTAATGTCGGCTCAATCGGCGGTTTCCTCTCCGTGTTCCTTTAAGCCCCACTTCAATGCGCTCCGCACGGGGACCCCACTCTTATGTCCTGTAACAGCAGCTTCCTGCTGTGTTGTACGTACTTTCAGCTTTAGCAATAGAGAAAACGGACGATTCGTTCTCTTCGTACAAGAACCACATTGGTACACACGGTATGTCAGTTATGTATATCAGCTGATTGACAATTCCTCTACGATCGTGCTATATGTTTTCGTGTAAACATTCTTACAAATACTAGCAGCTCACCCACTACGCCTTTCACGCTGATTGACTCGAGTTCGACTATCGAAGCTGTTCGAGCACTCCAGTCTTCGAAAAAGTAAGACGGCACTTCCTAACCACAATTAATATCACGCAAAAGATACGACACCCTCCGTTCAGCTCGGTCAGACTTCGTAACCAATCCACCATGTCGCAAGTTGTCATCCACTCAGTCACCCTCTTTGATGGAGAAACGGTACGCCAGGACGCAACTGTCATTTTCAACACCTCTTCGGGTTTGATAGAATCTGTTTCATGCTCGTCGGAGAAGCCAGACTCGTCCACAGACACCACCATCATTGATGGTAACGGGCATACGCTGCTACCTGGTCTGATCGATGCACATATGCACTGCCACGGCCTTCATTTACAGCCTGGTCAGGACGCTTCAAGTGTACTACAGACCCCGCTCAAGTCCGGTGTGACTACGGTATGCGACATGCATTCACCACCAGATCAGGTGAAGAAGCTTCGTTCAAGTATTACTCAGGAGACCCAAGCTGCGAGAAAACAGGGCAAGGATGGAAAGGTCACCATGGCCGACCTGAAGAGTTCTCTGTTAGGTGCGACAATCAAGGACGGGTGGCCAAAGCCTATTGTGCTTGGAGGTCATCCTACCGACGAGGTACGCTTGAAAACGTCGCTACCCATGCCAATTCATGCAGCTGATAGATTCTCCTCGTTAGGTCAAAGCTATGGTCGAAACATGGCCTAGCGTAACAGAGGAAAGCGCCGAGGACTTCATCGCAGATCACGTCGCTGACGGGGCGGACTACATCAAACTCATGCAGGAAAACTGCTGCTCTCTGGCAATGCCCACCGGATCTGTCCCGAGCGCAACTCTTGAGTTACAAACGGCTGTCGTCAAAGCGGCCCATGCGAAGGGCCTAAAGGTTGTCGGTCATGCATTGAGCATAGACAACACTGAGATCTTACTCAAGTCCGGAGCCGACGGGCTAACTCATACTTTCATAGACCAGGCACCTACTGACGAAATCGTGCAACTATACAAGGACACAGGTGCGTTTGTCATTCCGACATTGGTGGTGTTGTGTAGTTTGACGAATGAGGAGGGCCATCTTAGGAAAAAATTCGCGGATGTTGGTTCTAAAAGGAGCATCTTAGATGACTTCACGAAGCAGAACAAGCTTGACGTTTTGGCTATGAAAGCGCCGGAGGCGAAAGTGGAGTACGCATACCAGACCATCAAGCGGCTGAAGGCAGAGGGCATCGACGTCGTGGCTGGTACTGACGCTGTGGCCGGTCTCAAGGGTACGGCAATCGGACCAAGTTTGTGGATGGAGCTGGAAATGTATGTCGAGAGGTGTGGCTTCAGTGTCCTGGACGCTTTGAAGGCTGCCACCAGCGTGGCGGCGAAGAGATTTGCATTCGGCGATAGGGGGAAAGTCGAGGAAGGAAAGAGAGCGGACCTGGTGCTCGTCAAAGGTAACGTGATGGAAAATCTTCAGTCGCTGTGGGAAGGAGATGGGATTGTTGGAGTCTGGAAGGAAGGTATCAAGGCGGCTTAGTTTTGGATGGCCTGGTAGGTATACAGAGAGGAACAGAAAACTTCAGACACTATCCAGAGCTCGAGAGCCTTTGTCTGTCAAATCTTCTCGTCCACTCGACCCCAGGCAGGCGGACTGGTGAGCTTGAAGATCAGCCTGAGGTGTTAAGCATTATACGCATGCTTGACGCTGTTCTTAACACTCTGCATTCTCGAGATTCAGTATCGATACGAGCAGCAAGTGACTATCGCGAAACACTTTCGTCGAACGTCAGATATCGGCACCAGAAGCACAGACGTTCCTCTCCAGCAACGGAGGCAAAGTCTTGTGTGCTATTCGAAGTCCACCGCGATAGGCCCAGTAGGTAGTCCAGAATGCGGAAGGAGTTTGTCAATTTCGGCCACCACGGCCAAAGTATAATCCGAGGTCCACATGTTTGCAGATCTCCCCTGGTTGCATTGCAGGTGTCGGCATTCGTGGATAGACTTCAATATGCAGCTAACTCTATAGCATGCTTCATCGGCAGTGACTGGTGACTTGCTGACTTGTCACCATCAGCCTAGTGTTGCTCGGCAGGGGACTGCGACCCGCCGATGCGTTGTCCTTTGCCCACCAGATATACAACGTGCTCCTTGCTAACTATGGCTGCTGTGCAATAACGACCAGGAACTGCTGACCTTGACTATGGCAGGTACAGAAGACCTCGAGAAGCTGGCTGAGACGTGTCTGGCTACAGCGAAAACCATTAAAGAATATCTCTCCTCTAATGGCCTCCCTCAGATGTCATTCGACCAGAATGGGCCCGCCTTCTTCCCACAAGCGAACACAGAGGTACAGAACGCTAGAGCGCAGCTGCGTGTTGCAGCGAGAGCACTCTATGATCTTGCTTCTGGGCCAGATGAAGTCGTGTCGTGGCACGCATTCACCTCTGTAATGAACCACAATGGTTAAAGTATGACTGTCCGCTGACATGGTCTACTAGATGCATGATCTGAACGCCATACGGTACGTCCACCGTTACGAGATCGCAAAGAACGTACCTTTCAACTCGACCATCTCGTATGCCGAATTGGCTTCCAAATGCAGTGTCGATGAGAGTCAGCTAAAGCAAATGCTGCGCCATCTTATGGTCATCCACGTCTTCTGCGAGCCATCGCCAAACCATGTCGCACATACTGCATCCTCGAAACTTCTTCTCCACAAGGGTATTGGGGCGTTCAGCGCATACATGTCGGAGGATGGCCTGCCACTGGTGGCGGCTCAGATTCCTGCGCTCGAAAAATGGGGACACGGATCGCAAGAACCTACACAGGCAGCATTCAATTATGCTTACAACACCGAGGAGGACATGTATTCCTTCTACGAACATACGCCGGCTCCCAGAGAGCGCTTCAGCGATATGTTGACGTTTGTCTCGAGCTTCTACACTATGTCTCGGGAACATGCTGCGACAGGATTCGATTGGGCTTCCTTAGGCGCTGCCACCGTTGTGGATATTGCTGGAAACTTGGGAAACGCCAGTGTTGCTATAGCTCGGGCGAACTCGCAGCTGAAGTGTGTCGTGCAGGACTTACCAGCAGTCATCAAACAGGCGCAGGATCCAGCAACTTCAGTCGTCCCGGAAGATCTTCAAGATCGTATCTCCTTCATGGTGCACAGCTTCTACGAACCACAGCCAATCAAGGCCGATGTCTATTTCATCCGGCAGATTATGCACGACTATTCCGACAAGTATTGTATTAAGATATTGCGTGCTATCTTGACAGCTATGAAACCAGGGTCACGGATCGTCATCATGGACAAAGTGCGGCCCCCAGTCGGTGTTGTGCCACCAGTATTTGAACGGATGATAAGGACGATGGACTTGCAGATGATGGCCCTAACGAACGCTAAAGAGAGAGACAAGGAGGAATGGGCGAAGTTGGTCCATGACGCAGATGCAAGACTCAAGATCAGGAACGTGGTGCAACCTCCGCTAAGCTCGATGTCACTCATTGAGATTGTCCTTGAAGACGGGCTCAATGGCCATGGTGATGGGCATGCCTAGCTTAAAAATGGAGAATCGGAATCGTTCTTTCGTGCTAACTGAGCAAGTGCTCGTTTTCCCTGTCAGACTAGCGCTCACAACAGCAGTTTCATCCTTCACTGCAACTCCACCCCACCATGACAGAGCCGTTTCCAACGTATTCTGGTACGAGAAGATGCATCCGCCCACCATGACGGGCACCTTAGCCCCCCAAATGTATACAGTGTCTGACGACATTACGAGCCCGTTCGTCGTAGACTATTAGATGACATGCCTCCATGCCACTCGGCATCACCATATAAGAGATTTATGCCTGACATCGTTTGACCACCATTAGAGACTTCAAGAGGATCATCTGCCCACTCCTGTTTATTTGTATCGGGTCTTGTAAAGAAGCCAGGAACATTGGACTCGGATGTGACCCGTTCTCTTCTCTTGTTCACCGGAAAACAGCATTGGAAAAGATCAACAACTTATCACGTCGACATCAAAGGAAAACCGAAAACCTAATCGGGCAGCGAGTCGGTGGTTGCTTCAAGCACATCGTTGCAACATGTGCCTGAGCTCGTCTTGATGGCCGTTCAGATGGATCGAGTCAAATCGACCTCAGGGGGAAGGAGCAGAATACATCTTTGGTAAGGGACGGTGGAACGACTTGAAACCAGCAAACGCATGGCCAACAGCAGTTGCCATTGTAGAGCAGGAATCCCTCAGACACGTCACGCCACGCAGAAAGCTTACAAGGGCGAGAAGTGGGTCATCAGCTGGAGTGATATCCTCGTGATTGTTTTGTCATGACTTTGTCATTTGTTCAAATCTGAGAAAAGACCAAAGTCCTCGATCCATCACACACACCTCACTCCGGCAGCCGATCCATGCCGCGAATCAGAGAGAATTCATATCCGTTCCAGGAGCACATTCCCAACCCATCCCCGTGAGCTAAGCAGACTCAAACCAGTCCATCCATGTTTTTTTTTCTATCCCTGATCTGTCGCCATGTATCCTCCACCTAGACCTGAACATGTAGAGCAAATGCAGTTAGCTTATCTCGGAACCTGGGCCATTGACAGCCTAGAGAGTCATGCTGTTGTGATGTTGTTCATTCATGTTGTCGCTCGTCCAATATGTGTTGATTGAGAGGGCACTTTGACTGGGAGACACGGTCCACGAGCGCAGGGTAACTCACCTGGGAAGTTTGATGGCCCAGGGACACACCTGCACAAGCGGCAGCTCACCAGTCGTTTCTAGTCGTTTTTCTTTCTGGTTACTCGTCGCAGTCGTTGATACTGGGAGGACAAGGTCCGCAGGACGGGGATAGTCGACCTGGCCAGTTGAAGACCCAGGGGCACACCCCGTGCAAACGGCAGCTCGACCAATATTTCAGTCATTCGATATTTGTGCACGTCCTTTCGGTGATAGGCATTACCACTGGCACATGCTTGGCAGCTCAGACTTGGGTGTTTGATGTACTCAAGCAGACACGCCACTGCAAGTGCTTGTAGTAACCTACAACCTTCGACAGCTCCGTTTGTGCAATGATAAAACATGCTCTGATAAAAGTTGTCCCACGATCGAGGGAAGCCGTACGTTGTGTTTGTACACTCGTGCTCAGTTCTTTGCTGATGTTGTACATTTTGAGAAAGCAAACCCGAACGCCATGCTATGTGTGTTTGTTGTGATGAAAGACGATGATGTGCCGATGACTAAAACGTTAAGCTCAGTCGTCATAGTCGAAGAAAACGATGTACTGTAATTGAATGTGATAAGTCGTGGTTTGTGGCCCACTCCCAATCGTTGTCCACGTTGTACGGAAGACGTTGCGATACTTAAAGCAACTAAATGTAGTCGCCCTTGTCGTTGAAGACCAGTCGCAAGGTTTTTCCAGAAGCCTTCGCGGCATTCTGCGCCTTTTCCGTCTCCTCGAACTCCTTGACCCAGAATTCATTCGCTCTCTGGTGATCCTCTGGTGTCATGTTCTTCTCAACCAGGTCCGAGATGTACTGGCTGCTGACACCACTCTCAGCATAAGTCTGTACTGGGACTTTGTCGAAGATGTTTTTATAGTAATCATCCCAGTAGAACTCGGCCTCTTTCCAAGTCATCCATTTTCCATCCTCGTAGACGAGATCGTCCTCATATATCCTTCCATGTGATTTGGTATCAACATATGGTACATTACGCGTAGGGCGAGGTGCTATCTCTGTCGAATCAGGAAGGATAGTGCCCGATGCTGGAGGCGAAGAAGATCGAGAACGAGCGGAGACGGAGCTAGACAAACCGGAAGGTCTCTTAGAAGAGTGCTTCTTGGCAGCCGATCGTTGCTTCTCTAGTTGCAACTCTGTAGACATGAGCAGACTGTTGTCGCTTGGCAAACTATTTGTGCTACCCAGGGTTGTCAAACTGCTATCATCTGGAGAGAAGTCTCCAGACGGCTGTGCAACAGGTAGCTCAGCGTGTGAGGGTCGAGGTGTAGTAGGTGGTTGGGATGGGATTTCTTCAACATGGAATAGATCCGACGGATCTGACTCATCATCGACATAAGGTACAACGAATTGCCCTGGTCGTGGATTGCCCAATGATGGCCGCCAATCAGGATTCTGAGGATCTCTGATAGGTGTGTTGGCCGCAGTGATACCTCTGGTGTTTGGTGAAATGACATCTGATGGGTCGAGATCGCTCATGCTTGAGCCTGTGTGACCGCTTGGGCTTAGGGCTGCCTCCTCACCTGGTTCTAAAAACATGGTACCCTTGTAGTTTCCAGATGGCTCGTTGCCATATATGATTCGAGGAATAGTCTTTACGCCGGAGACAGGGTGGTCGTTGAAGCGTGCCTGAGCGTTAAGACCCATGCGTCTCGGTGCTGTGCGGCTTTTCATAGCAGAACGAGGAGTGAAGACGGGTGCGGATGTTTGTTTTGTCTTGGCGAGAGGAGTTGAAGGCGGCGTGTTGTCGTCGCGCGTAGGTTCATCGATTCTGCCTAAATCTTCATTGCCAAGCTTTCGTTTGTTTGTGCCCGCTGCCTGGACTGGTTCAAATCCTTTGGCATCGCCTGCGTCCTCAGAAGTTGCTCGTTCACGGAGGAGACTTCTGCGCTTGCCCAATGCCTTCTTCTCTCGAATACTCTCAATGAAGCGTTCTTGTGCTGGAGTGAGGAGTGGGGGGCTTGGCTGTGAGTCGTGTTGAGAATCTTCGCTGTCGTGCTCTTCGTCGTGATGTGTCTGCTCCAGATCTTGATCATTATCTGCAACTCTCTGGGTCTGTGGCTGTTGGTGGTTCGTCGGTGGTGCTTGTGCTGGAGGAGCATCTCGACCAAATAGGCGAAAACCTGCCACTCGGCCAATGCTGTCAAAACCAGAAAGGATGGTACCCATAAGTGAATTTCTATTTGGTGTACCTGGTGATGGTGCCGCAGCCACTACCTGATGCTCTGCAGTTTCTCTGTGTGTATCAGCTGTTTGATCTTGGACTGGAGAGACCTTCGAGACAGTTGGTCGTAGGTTGCCGGACTCGAAAGGATCGGATGTATTAGAGACATTCATCAAGCTCTGTGAGTTGTGATCTGCTTCTGCTGTATTATTTCTTGCTGCTCGGGCTCTGGCGGCATTTTCTGCTGAGCGCCGAAGCGCCGCAGGCGCGGTAGAGAAGCGGCCGGGCCGATTGGCATAGATGCTTTTCTCGCCATATATGCTCTTGTATAGCAATGAAGGCGTTTGTGGTCGGAGAAGCGCACTGCGCCGAGGTCGCGGAGTGGTGAGAGGCTCATTGCTCTGAGTTCTGGGGCGCTTTGCTCCTCGTGTCTCGTCGACAGATTCATCGCTTTCATCACGATCGTGTTTCCGGGGAGCTGCTGCCAATTGTCCATTAGTCACAGTCTGATGGCAGGTTGGGCAGACAAGAAGAGGTGAATGAGAATTGGAACGTGATGGGCTTGCGCCAACGAATCCAGAGGAGTCAGAAGGCTCTGAGAAGACGGGGGAATTTCCTTTACGACGCATCAGGGGAGTGGATACAGCTTGGGGCGCGAATGGGCTTCCATCGAAAGTACTTCCAGGGGATGGATGGGGATTGAATATTGCGAGCTCGGTGCTTCTTTGATGAGAGAAGGGACTATTGGTTCGACTGCGGGAGCAGCACGAACATTCTCGCGAGAACGGGACTTCTTACCCTCGACCAGGCTTGATTGAAATTCGTGATTGTTGTCGGCTTTCGCCCTTGAGCGTGTGGTAGGCATCGTGAAGGGCGGTTGGAGGATGGGTATAGAGGACACAGAGAGGGTGTAAACTATCAGAGGGTGCGACAAAAGCGTCGCGAAGGGCGCGGTGGTCGATTATTGTTATGATGCGATTGAGTTGTCGCAGCTGGCAATGGTCATCCAAAAGTTCCAGGTTCAAGTTGCGGAGCACGGTGCCAAGACGCTAGCCAAACGCGTTTAGACGCTGCCATGCGAGGCAGTTCGTACCTAGGTACCTACCTACCTACGGGGGTACCTACCTACCTATCTAGGCAGTTCAAGCTACCCACTGGCACGACTCAACGTCAGGTCGATGCAGACCGACAATGGTGGGCGCATCACCCAATCTGGTACCAGCTTTATCAAATGGCCCATCTTGCAGATTGTAGTCGTGGATACAGAGCATCTAGCATCTCCCAAACCAGCGCCGCAACTACAGTACTGGGCCTGTGGATATATATCTCGGCTCTTTCCTCATATCTTACTTGAGCGAAGTAAAACGTTCTCTTTACAAGTCAGAACATGGGTAGTCGTTATTATTAATACTAATTAGTACCTTGCTCCAAAGGTCTCTCTCCCACTGGACGCATAACCGGCCGTCCGACGGCTACCGGTTCTACTTCCATTAATGCCGTCGAGTTGCCATCTCTCTTTCTCATGGAGGCTACTGACATCGCTTTTCGCGTCTATGTCCTCATATTCAGCGTCATCATCAGGCGCAGAGACCTCGCTCTCCTCATCGATATCTCTTTCTCGTGCCTGTCGTTGTGACTCTGGCTGCGGACTATAACCTCGTGGTGGTGGAAGTCTGGGACTGCTCAGTGCCGGACTAGGTTCTGGAGAAGGGCTCTTGCCCCCAAAAGACAAGCCCAGACGTGACGAAGACCCCAAGCGAGCGATTCGAATGTTCTCGTCCGTAAGCACGTTAGCGCGCGGAGAATCTGAGCGTGATGTTGAGGCCGAGTGGTTGATTGTAAATGCGGCTGGTTTGGGTTTAGTCAACAGCACTGAGGGTGTTTCTTTGACAATTGGGGAGTATTGTGAAATGGGTGACGCGCCATTGAAGGCGCCTACGGTGGAGTCAATGGGGGCAGGTGGGGAGGCGCGACCGTTCTGTTTCAGCGAGAGGGATCGACCTTGGGGTATTCGTGGCGACGGAGAGATCGTGTTCTTCGGGGATGGGCGTGGATTAGAAGGAAGACCATTGTCAAATCGAGGGCTCGTCATCGATCTGGGATTTGGCGATGGACCGGAACGAGTGGTAGGTGGTGGTCTCGATCGAGGTGCTTCCGGACCACGTACTGGCTGAAGATTGGGATCTGGTCGACGTCCTGGTGGGCCACGATTCACAGGATTGCTTTTACTGCGGGGCATATTCTGTGGCTGAGAAAAAGACGAGGGAGCCGGTGCCGCTGCGCGACGTGCTGTATGCGGGCGTGGAGCACTAAAGTTGTGATAGGAGCCGTCCTGTGCCGCGAGGCGCGGTCGGTTTCTGTTGTTCCAATCACTGTTTACCGGGCTCGCAGGCAGTGAAGAATCTTGTGGCGTCAACGGCCGAGCAACACCAATGTCCTCTGTTGAGAAGTTCGACACGGGCAGCAGGCCTGTATCGATCTCTTTTGCAAAGCTATCAACCTCGCTCACAGGTGTCAGAGGTTGCTTCTTCTCAACGTTGATTCGTGTCGAGGGAGTCGAAGAGGTTGTACTTGTAGCACGACTGGGTAGTTTCTCTCCCTTATGGGTGCCAGCGCCGGCCATTACAAACTCTGGTTGTGATGCAAGGGCGCGGCGATGACGGCGGCGCATCATCAACCAGAAAACCACGAAGGAAACGATCAGGACTGCTGCGACCGGCGCCACGATTGTTGGAATGAGCGTACTTGTATTTGAAGAAGATGCATGCTTCGATGCAGAAGAAGAGGTGGATGATGCTGACGCAGTAGTGGTGTGCGAAGACGTCGTCTTGGTCGGACTTTCCGTGGATTGAGATGCCTGGGCTGTGAGAGATGCATAT
>Ga0210040_10006531_pt1 | contig 14505 bp, 22 predicted proteins | sample CryGeyCG12114_NA_FD_185462 | JGI IMG/M metagenome (GOLD analysis project Ga0210040, IMG submission 185462) | Groundwater microbial communities from aquifer - Crystal Geyser CG19_WC_8/21/14_NA (SPAdes) (version 2) | ecosystem: Environmental > Aquatic > Deep subsurface > Groundwater | place: USA... | reverse complement strand
TCCCTCTCCCTCTGCCTCTGCCTCTGCCTCTGCCTCACCCTCACCCTCACCCTCGCCCTCGCCCTCGCCCTCGGTACCTCACCCGTCGCTTCCCAGTGCAAGCTCCTCCGAAAATCCCGGCCCCTTGAACCATCGGAAACGCGATGCGGGCCGGTTCGATGACATCGATACCAGTCCAACCCAGCGTCGCATCGACGATTACTTCAACCCACGCGCAACACCCACGCCCGGCCCTGCCGTGCTCACCCCTCCTGCGACTGAGCATCCGCCTTCTAAGAGGCCATGTCCGCGTCCTCGAGCCACGGAATCAGTCCCTTGCCATGCACAAGACGAAGAGGAGGACCGGGCGCCAGACCCGTGGATCATTGGCCATGTTCAACATGGTGCTACACCTTGCCTCACGCCGCACGCGGCACTTCAGGCAGTCAAGCTGTTCCTCGGCACTCCCCAGGCCACTGCGGTAAGACACATGCTTCCGTCCCATCCAGCCTCACTGACCCGCCCAGAATCTAGGCAAGGCCCGGGATCTGATCGGGAGCCTCGACCCACCGCCGCGCTGGGACACAATCTCCGTCCAGAACCTGCTTGACCTGGCCGCCATGGTCCTGCCCTATCACGTCGTGATAACCAAGTCTGCACTAGGGCGCCTCACCGGCCCGGGACGCAGCAGCACCGAGTCAGCCGAGCGGGACCAGCCACTTCAATCGGTCGAGCGAGACCCAGATGCGTTGCCGCGGAAGAAGAGCCTTGTCGAGCTCTGGTGGACTCGCTTCCTCCGCATGACCTTGGATGACATCCGCCAGCTGCCTTCCTCGGTCCAAAACATGATGGCCCAAGATCCGTCCGCCACCATTACTTCTCTGAACCTGCACGACAGCCCTCTCTCGGCCGATACCGCGCATCTCACTTCAGAGAGGCAGCAGCGCATTCTCAGCTCGCGAATAATGTTCATGTACAACATGCATGTAGCTGATGCCCTTTGCATCATCATGCATATATTCTTCTACGCCGTCATGTACCATCCCGACCCAGACCGCTGGCGCGTAGACCTCCGCTCGCGACGCAGAAAACGCATAGCTCGTCTCTCAGCCCGCGATATTGACACCCTCTACGCGCACTTTACCCGTCAGTTCCCGAACGTAGCCATAGACCGCGGGTCGTTCGACGCACAGCTCAGGGACTGGCGAAGGCTGGGGAGTGTGTACGTCTACATTGCGGCGAGATTAGGACTGGGAAGTTTGTTGTACCTGCAGGAGCATATCCTGCCAGCTAGGTGTTGGGGAGCGTCCAAGGGTGGAGAGAAGGGTGGAGTGAGTGAGAGGGCATTGCAGCATCTTGAGAAGATTGGGCTCCCTGAATTGTGTGAGGAGTCAGGCGCGAATAGGTGTGTGAGTGGGCTATTGGGGGCGCTCTGTCATGGGTTTGGGAGTTTTGATTTTGGGGACCTTGATGTTGGAGATGGAACGACGCTCAGTCCCGATTTGTAGATGGATGTGTTGCGAGATATCACGGCGAATGTAGTGGCGCGGAGGCGGCATGGCCATGTGGTGTGCGATGCGCAAGCTACCAACGTTGGAATGGGATCAAATCGCCTTTTCTTTGCCGCAAGTGAGTCGATGCGCTCGCATCCGCTCATCGAACCCGATCTTGCACCCAGAAATGATGTTCCTCAATTCGGTCCTTTCTGCTGCTTGCTAATTCAAGAGCCATAGCTACCTTGGCGGCCCGCGACCTGCTTGTGTCCATGGCATCCCATCATCCAGCTGTGGTTCGTTGGTCTTAATCGCCCGCAGTGGCGACTCTGCCTGCCGTCGTGGGATCTCCGGTTCCTTTGGGTTGTATTTCCCCGCTTATCAAGGCTGCCACATATATCTTGTAGACACGTGTCACTGGGATGCTGGATGACAATGGCCAATGTTATGGAGTTCAATACCAGCACCTGATGGGTTTCCTACAACAACGAATGCACACTTTCTTGTGAGCAGCAGCATACAAAGTCACATGGTCAGGTTTCAATCACGAAGTTTTGTCTCTGGTAAATGTATTTACTCATGACCGTTACAAGCTTTCTCCACAATCTATGCATTTCATCGAGCGTCCCGTCAAGACACAACATGCGCTACATCATATTCACCATCCCCATGCCCAGTCCTCTCCCCGTTGCTCATCCTCGTACTGGCCAAGCCCATCGTCCGACGACTTCCCTGCAAAGGCCTCATTCTCATCCTCATCCATCCAGTGCTTCTCTCTCACCGCGGACTTTGGTTCGTGATTCACCACCCAGCCCTCCTTTTGCAACTGCTTCTTCTCTTCAGTCGTCCAGCTCGAAACCTCTCGCCCTTTGCCCCACCTCCACAAATACCAACTACCTGGATCCCAGCGAAGCGCTAGTTCCTCATCCTGGTTGTAGAACATGGGCAGCTGCGGCGGGAGGAAAGAGGAAGAGAAGCCCTGCTTGAGGCGCCATGCTGCAGAGCTCAAAGAGCAAGGACAGTACGTCGAGAGCTCATCAGGTGTTTTGGGGGGTCCATCATGGGCCCAGAAGGGTGTCAGAGCGTGCGAGATTTGGTTGGACACGGCAAGCGTCATGTTGCAGACGCACCCAGGTTGGAAATGAGGAAGATCGTCGCCCGGGATCGTCATGTTCATCGGCTTCTTGTACGCAGCCCAATTCTGCTGATAGGGCGGGCGTTTGTGATATTCCTCCTTGGCCGTGCGGTAGCGCAAGAAGATCTTCTTCATCTGCTCTTGATTGGGGTAGTTACCGTCCGCGTCTTTGTGTAGATAAGCTTTGTCCGTGGCCCACTTCTTATTCGCCTGGCGGAAGAGCTTGTCGATCACGGGGCGTGGCTGCACGGCGCGAGGGAACAAGGGTTCGTGGAGACCAAGGATCTGATCGGCGGAGTCGGCATACAACCACGTTGGGGCGGCAGAGTACTGCTCAAGGTAGAACGGCTTGGGTTGACGATTGTAGGCGACCGAATTTGCGACTAGATATACGAGGCCTGCGGAAATAGCTATGGAACGCCAACTAGGGGCAGCCCTTCTTACTCTTGCTATGCCAGCGAGAGCTCTGTCTCGACCTTGGCGGAGGAGACGGCTAGCCGAGTGCTTGTGTCGTCGCAGCTCATCCCACAGGGTGTCTTTGTGCTTAACAACCCGATGTTGACGGCTAATCGTTGGCGGCAACGAACGGGTCCGCGTAGGCGCAGGTCGGGCTGCACGCTCGTACCAGAAGCGCTCAGTGTTGGTAAGCGACTTGGCTCGAGATAGTTCGACGACCGTAATACGCGGTGCCGCTCCAGGGTTTCGCGTGTATTCGATACGTACGTTGGAGACAGTAGAAGGTGCTGGGACCGCTCCTGGAGTGTCGCGGGTTGTTGTCTTTTGATAAGTGATGATACGTCGTGCTGTTTGAGTTAGCTCATGCGACATGAATGGGATGCAAACATGAAGTCACCTTGCTGTCTTGAGGAATCCGAGGTTCGAGAAGCCATGGTGGGAGGTTGCGTGCGAGTATCCGTTGGCTTGCAGACGAGGGAAGGGTATTGATGGCTCTGCATGGACATCTTGCATGATCTGACCAGACTATTTACGAAAGATGTCGACAAACAAATGTGCGGGCAGATAAAGGTACGGGCAGACAAAGACGCCGGGGTAAACTGGAGTGATGCTCTTTGTTGATTTGTTTGCTTGCTTGCTTGCTTGCTTGTTGGCATGGATCGCGCCCGGCTTGCTATTCTGGGATGGATTGCGCCCATGGCTCAGCTTGTTCTCCTTCCATTAAAATGCTGGGTACTCTCCTTCTTCTGGCTGGCACATTGTTCGTTCGCTTCTCCAGTCACCATGAACTTTCAACCACTTGCACCAGCCCCTATCCACAACCACCTTTCGCTTGGTGCCTTGGGTAGCTGCGCTTTGGTCGCGAGCTCGGCATGGCTTCTTGGAAGAAATCTGGCCTCCTGGTCTATGGAGCTAAACTATCCTCCACTCGACTCAGCTCTCTACCCTCCGTACCCTTCCGACATGGCCGGAAGCAATGCCATGGCATGTCTGGGAGACATACGCCTTCGCGGGAATCACGTCGTGTCTTGGGCGAATGAGACGGAATTCTTGGTAGACACGTACGGTGAGGGGGACGCCGGCTGGGAACTCATCAAAGTCTACGCGCAACTGGCGGCAGGCAATGCTACGAACCTAGTGCATGGCGTTGCGAGTCTCCGAGACGAGGTGCGCGAGGAGCAGTCGGCATTGGAGCGCGAGATGCGGGTGGCGTACGGGAGACTAGCCGAGTCGCACCGCTTTGATAGTGCGCCAGGCATCAAATTTGGTCTTGTCAATGGGACGCTTGCGACTGCCCACTGGGCCTGCTCAGCAGTGAACAAGCATATCAATGCCGTGGACTGCGCATGGACGGCGCCATGGGCTGCACGCGAGAGCGACGACACCATCTACCAAGCGCTGATCAGCGGGCTCATCCGCATACGCCAGTCCCGCCGCTCCGGATTCGGCGACCTCGAAAAATGCAGCACCAACGTCGTGACGTCTCTGAAGGCGTCGGCGCGCTTCGCCCACCACAATTGGGACCGCCGCACTCTCGCACGGCTGGACTGTGCGATGCGACTCGGCCAGCTTGAGTGTACAAGGCGTACGCTGGCTGAGACGACGCACAAGGACCTGTCGATGGGCATGGCCGCCTTCTTCGGCAGGAACGCACGATGTGTGGATGACTTGCACGATGATCGGGACGTGTTGAGGCAGGCACGGGATAATGGGCAGAAGGTTGATAGCTGGCTCGAGAAGGAAAGGGAGAATGCGGGCCAGGGCAGTGGTGAGGGAGTGCAGACGAGGACGGGGTGGGAGCGGGTGCATGAGGCGAGGAGCCAGCTGGGGCAGCTGCTGGACATCACGTGTGTCAGGCCGGTTGAGAGGGTTGAATAGGTACTGTAGAGTAATATGAGATGGTGTCAGCCTCGGACGCGTCAGTTTCGCGTTTCCAGTCTACCGAGCCGATCATGGCGCACATGCACGTTGTGCGCTCAGCGCCAGGCCGTGGTCTCTGCCTCACGCGTCTGCTTGAAAGCAGCCTTCCACGCCTTCCACGCGCTCTCTTCCTGCTCCTGCAACGCCTCCACGCTTGCCGTGCCTGCCGTGCCTGTGTGCGTCCTCGCCGCCTGTCCAGCTGGAGCTGTCCCCCAGCCCCGCCCGAACGCCCAGCCATTTCCACAGCACCACGACCACAGCGCGCGCCCCACCTCGCCTAGCACCACAAACACACCCAGTGTCTCGAGATAAAGGAAGCCAGCGCCGAGCAATGCCATTGTCGCCGTAGTTTTCAGTGTCCAGTAGTTGAGGCCGACGCTGTAGCGCCCGATGCCAATGCGCAAAGGCTGGAGAGACATGGTTCGTGCGTTGGTGATGAGGACAAGAGGAGGGAGGAGGAGCAAGGTAATGATCGCGAGAGTGCGCATCGAGGCGGATCTGGCATGCGTGTGTCAGTTGGAATGCATCCAACGAGAGCAGGGGAGCGTGACTTACAGCCGATAGAGTAGGTAGGCCATCACCAGTGCTACCCCCAGCGTCCCAAGGACGTCTTGACTGTATGTAGGCATTGCAAGCCATGAGAAGAGACGAATGGATCCCGGGCGGATAATGACTGTCCAAAGGACGAATGCGACGACGCATGCGAAGCCTATCGCCAAGATGACGCAGAGGACCCAGAGGAGAGCGTGCCAGGTTTCCGTAGAGACCTGCGGGAGATTGTTGCGCATGTTTGTCGGGGCCTGGATGAGATAGTTGAGCATGCTCACGGGAACCTGGATGAGATAGCCGATGATTCTCACGGGAACCTTGATGAGATCGATGATGATGTTCATCATCTCTCCCAGCTGGGCGCGATACTTGCGTAAGGATATCACCATCGTACCCATCATCAGCAGGACTACCACGAGGAGGATCCATCCCAAGTACGTCATGATGAGAAGGCTGCAGATCGAAGCGTCGAGAAGGTGGAGCGTCCAGAAGATACAGCCTCGAGAAGGTGAAGCGTCGAGATGGGAAGAGCGTGGAGAAGAGAAGAAAGGTTGGATTGTTTTGAAGAGCCGTGTTGAGAAGAGACGTGTCATGAACAGCGGTGTCGGCAAAAGCGGTGTCGTAAAAAGCGGTGTCGTGAAAAGCGGGAGGGTGCAGCCTCGCGCGTTTGCAGTCTCACTCAGGTGGCGTCCCACTTCGCCTCCAAGGTCTGCTTCAATCCCCAGTACCGAGCAGGATCCCCGTCGATCCCATCAATCAACGTCCGTTTGCGCTTCCGACCGTGTGGTGTCGTTGCTCTCTGTCCAACAGGGGATCGCGCCGCCAGGTCGGTTTCTGCCAGCCATTCCCGTCTCACTCAGTCAACTCTCACCACCATCTCCACACCAAACGCATGACGGCAACAGGGCCTCCTCAGCTGGTTTCTTGTCGTGTGTCTAGGATTAACGGCCCCGAAATTGTGGTCAGGGCCTCCCGTATGGTAGAATTGGCATCTACCTACCTTCATAAAGGTCGAATCGATTGCAAAAGGGTTGATGGTCATTCGCCGCACTCTACGACAGCAGACTCTCGAATAGGGACAAGCTAAAATTGGGAGTGTGCCCATTTCAATACCTTGTACAACTGGATCAATTTCCGCGTCTTCAATACTGAACCTCCATCATGCCTCCCCATCGGCAACATCGTCATCAACACGTTCAACACCATCATCAACATTATCATCAACATTATCATCCACATCATCCTCCACATCCTCCTCCACATCCTCCTCCACATCCTCCTCCATTTTATCATCAACACCATCACCAACAATACACTACCATGGCGAACCGCACGCAGGGAGAGGGCTTTGCCGCCCTCGGGAGATTCGAGACAAGTACTCACAACTTCAACACTACGAACCATTCAACCTACGCTCCTAGCCAAACGGCTTTCACGTCAACAGCACCTACGCACAATTGTTGTCCGCCAATCATGTATGCCTGTGGTTCCCCTTGGCCGCCATGTATGACACCGGCACCGGTGATGGGATGTCAGATACATACGCCAGCTCAAGCTTTTGCAAATGGCATGCAAGCATCAATAGCACCGGGAATGGGGTGTCAGATGCATATGCCAGTTCAAACTGTTGCAAATGGCATGCAAGCATCACTGGCACCGGGAATGGGGTGTCAGATGCATATGCCAGTTCAAGCTGTTGCAAATGGCATGCAAGCATTTCAACCCCCACGCGGCCTCGCACCACCACCTTCTGCGTCGTTGAACTGGAGCGGGTTTGTGGAACCAGAAGCAGGGCTGGAGGCGCAATCGAATCAGGTCAACCCGGACGCGGCCAATTCTTGGGTTTCACGTTCAAACGATGTTGCTCAATTCGACAGACCGATCGCGCACGGAAATGGTCCCTACGTCTACGATAGCTCAGACCGTTCCTTCCGCGATGCATCCCTTAGTGAACCCAACTTTTGGTCATCACAGGACTTCGCTCCACGTCCCTTGACTGAAACAGAGCTGAGCTCGCTTGATGGTATGGTATCTGCTCTTGCGTGCTGAATTCATGCTGATCTTCACAGGTATCGGCATTGGCCCTATGACCGAGACCCGTGCGGATGGTCGCATGGTATCTTTCGACCCGTCTCTCGCGCCAGAAACGACCTTCCCTACACTGGAGACTTCTCCCACTCTTGAGTGCCCCCCAGCTTCTGACAGCACCTCACATGTCTTCGACGCGACCTCGGGTGATAACTCTGGCGATCTTTCCTACGCGCATCACGACACCTCTCCCGACCTGGACTTCTTGAACTCGCTCCATCTTGACTTCGATGTAGGAGAACTTGACCTTAACATTCCTCATGCCATCACACCAACACTCGATCAACTTTCTCATTCGGCATCCGACTTGGCTCCGTCGCCTTTGACTGCATCCTCACCATGCGACACGCCCGTCGTCTCGCGACCAAAGACCGGTTCCACTGTTCAATGGTACGGGCGCTTCCACCGACATGACAACTACGCTATTGACGCTGCTACCATTGAGATGATCTCACAACGCGCCCTTACCAAGCTCGCCTCCTTGGCCGACTCGCCAGACTCGACGCCTATCATGTACGCGAAGTACGTCTCGTTCATGCTGAAATTAAGGCCGCACGATATGGTTAGCACGATCATGTCGTTGGTTATGCATTTGTTCTTCTACATTGCGGACGGTCCGGATGCGTTTCTTTGGGCTACTAGAAGTCAGGACACGGCCAGCCCGACGTATCGGAAGAGGCCTCAATCGGAATTGTTCGAGGCATTGGAGGGGCATTTATCACCAGGAGCGAGTCGCGAGTTTGTGGCGAATGTCAAGAAGTGGCGCAAATTAGGCTCTAGGTATGCTTTTCTTGCGCGCCGGCTCGGACTCGGCGCTCTGGTGCTTGCCTGGGTATGTTCTTCCCCTGTTTCTGCTCCGTCTCCCTTCTCTTTTCTAACTCTTGCTAGGAGCTTCTACGTCCAGAGGGGATGTGGGGCTGCACCCGAGGCAATGACCACTACGGCGCCTCCGAGCGTACGTTACGTTATCTCTGCGATGAAATCGGGCTTCCTGAGATGGCACGAACATGTGGGAGTGAAGAGATGATGCATAAGTTGCTTTGGGTAGTGTTTGGCAGGTTTAAGGACTTCAGGCTTGGGGTAGGAAGTGAGGGCGCTCCTTTCCCGGGATTCGAACTTGGACACTGTGAACGTGATGTTGTGGACAGTGGCGATAGCCTTGAGGTTGTATCGTAGAGTACGTCCATCTATCTACATGGAATTAATGGTCATGGTGGATCTCTCGCAATGATCGTGCTTCAAATGACACAGAATATGACCTCACACCCCGACACGCCCCTCCACACTTCTCCTTCACACGCTGCGCTCGAGTCGCTCTATGTTGTGATGACGACTTTACCTTTCATAAGTGGAAGGCCCGTGAGATGGAAAATGAGATAACGCGTGAGCGTTAGCCACAGGCCAACAGAGCACTGTCAATAACAAGATGAAAGCACGCACCGCCATATCGCATTTGTCGGGAAAGCAGTCAAAATATCAACATTCCGATGTCCGAGCCAGGCAGAACTACAGTCCGTCACTGTCACCTACATCAGTATTGGGCAAAGCTTCTTTTCCTCAAAACCATACGCGTGCAACTGTAATCGCATCAGACCACTGTGACGACCTGTCTGAATACGATTTACCTGTTGACGCCAGCTGGCTCGAGCTGGGCTGTGAAGTCCGAGTTGGAGGTATATGCGGTGGGCGTCTGGAAGTGGGCTCGATGGCCTGGGATTGGGTGCATCCCTGCTCCGCCCTCGGCCGACCCCCCACTCGCAGGCTAAAAAGTACCGCGCTCCTGATCAACTCCTTCATCGATGCGCACAGGATCGGCTGCTGTCCCAGCAGCCGAGGCCGTCTTCCAGTCGCAATAACCTGTCTCACCATGAGACACCATTTGCACTGCTGTCCGTTATCATCCGTGTCGCGCGCCGACGGCCACAGCCACGATTGGGTGTGTATGCGGGTGGTTGTGGCACAAAACGGCTGCCCGCCCAGTCTCAATTTTCCCCGCAGGCGGTGGATCATGGAAACAATCGATCGCACTTCTCAGAACAACATGAGAAAAGCCTGATCGCTAGCAGTTGAGCCCATTCCAAAACCTGATATTGTCATCTGCTTTCACGATTCCTGAGCTGAGCTTCGACGGCCGAAACATGCACTGCACAACCAGCATGCAGACATTGCCCCTCAGGGTCAACTCGCCGTGGTCAATCACCACGGAACCCAGCTGGTTGGCCTGTCAAACGGTGCGTTCAACATATCCTACACGAAGCAGTCACTTTCTAACTCGGCATTCTAGAACTTCTTCACTGCATCTTCGAGTTCGTTTTCGCCGGCGAGCTCCGCCTCGTACGCCGAAATACACCTCTATTGCGCTCGTCAATGGCCTCCATGGCAATCAGCAAACACCTCCGATTCATGGCTCATTACGCATTCCGGAGAAGCGCAGTGATCATCATCATGGCCGACCTTGGACGCTTCGTCGAGGTCAATGCGTCAACTGGCTTCATCGTTCAAGGTCCGAAAACTCATCAAGGTCGACATCCTGGTTGCGATATGCAATTGCATGCTAACTTCACGTGGGCTATCAAACGCTTGTGTATGGCAGCAAGAGACGGCACATGAATGGTGAGACCACGTCCGAAATGGCTCTATCACGAGAATCGAGCTTAAGTTGAAGACAATACCAGACCCCGCTGTCGGATCGTTGGTCTGGCACTGGACTGTCGATCCTCTACAGGTCACCGATGATGACGATGATGAGTTCTGGTGGAGTTCTAAACGTCTCTCGTTGCCGCCGACCACGCGCCTAGCGGTACGTGCATGTGCTAGCCACAAATGGATTCGGGATACTGGAAGAGCTGGCGACAGGGACGGGAAAAGCGATGAGGAGAGCTATGGGGAGAGCGATGGGGGGAGTGACTACGACAGCCCGACAAGCAATGGAGAGGAGGAAGAAAATGCCGTGTCTGACGAGAACAACGGGAATGGTCGTGAGATCACAGCGAACCAGCCGCTGAGTAGGACGCAGGGAGACACCGAATGATTGGTTCCCTCCAAGGAAAAAGGTACAAGCAAGCTGGTCTTATCTTTTGATGGTTTCGATGCATCCGTCCTCGGCAGAACTGTTAGCGGAGGAAGCGTCATTCGTGTGATAGTCATCTTGATGCTCAGCGTCAATTGTCGGGACATCAACTTATCAACTAATACATCCCGCGTTAGCTTGTTGTCTCTCTGCGTGGTTTGGCTGGAGATGTCCTTGTAACGTCTATGCGTAACGTGTCTCGGTGCAGATATTTTGCATTTCCAGAACGAATGTTCAAGTGTCTAGTAGGGAGATGAAAGCGGCGTGCTGGCGCCGATAGGTCGGGTTGTGGGAAGTCGGCAGCGCATTTGTAGCTATTTCGGACTCTGAAAAGAGGTGATTCGACTTCCATTTCCACTACCGACATGACTTCGAACTTGAGATCACATCTATAGGCATGAACGGGATGGCGACATTGACGTACATGTCTCGCGTCTCTATGTGATGGTGTTCTCGAGGTTGAGCTCTGAAGACCAAGGCAAACGAAGCGCTCCTGCTCTTCACAACAGACATGCTTGACATGATCTTGGGTGCATGAGTGCTGAGAAGATGCATGTGTAGCTACGAAGCACGACATCAATGCGGATACTGGCGACTGGGGTTGGAGGAGCAGTATGAGCGAATCCACGTCAGAGTGAAGCCCTTCGTAGCCGAGTGGGCCATCGCACGCCAGATACCCGATAACTCTACAGCGCCGCGCCCGCCTTCCCGCCAGATGTCCAACCCATCTTCCCCATGATCTCCACGGTGCGCGCATCGCGACGTCCGAGAGTAGGAGCTTGTGTAGGTAAGTTGCTTGCCTACAGGGTACGTTACTCGTTGTTTGTAAGTTCTATTCATTTCGCGAGAGTGGCTATCGAGCATTCCTAGAACGCGGAGATGTAAATGTACCTCTCCAATACGTGCTATATTATGAGTGAGGAGATTGCCACCTGTATCATATTCCTTCCATCTAGATCCAAAACTTTGCGCCAATCTGAGCTGCGATACACTTTCACATACTCATTGCTAACATCTCATCCTAGTCTCTGGAAGACCAACTCAACCTAACCGCCTCGAGCGACAGTAGGGTTCTTGTCGGCTTCCCGAGATTTAGCTGCGCTCCGGTTCTTGCTACCGTCACGAGAGGCAGCACCCTTCCGCTTGTCAGCTGCGCGTGAGTTCTTGACGCGCACCGCAATCTTTGCCATCTTTTCCTCCAGGTCTGGGTATTTGGCTAACAACGTCTCGAGGTCTTCAGTGCGCTTGAAAGCCTTGCTTCCCTGCTGGTTGACCAGGTTGTTGGCCAGACACTCGAAGATGGGGTCGTTCGCCGGGTACGCCAACTCACAGATTGCCGACAGGAACTCCAATGACGAGGTATTTGAGCGGATGCGGTCGCACAGGACCTTAGTGAAGTGGCCGACGTAGGTGTTGTTGAGGCCCATGACGCGAGCAGCCTGGCAGATCTTCAAGTTCTTCAAGTCGAACTTCTCATCACCGTTGAGCGTGAGTGAGTATACACGTCCCTGGTACGTCATCTCGTCCATCCACTGCAGATGAGCGATGGCTGCATCCGCGTCCATGCAACCGGCGGCGAAGGTAAGTGACGTCGCGCCTGGGTGTTCGGTAAAGTACTTGTACGCCTTGCCCGAGCATTGCATCAGAACGTACTTTGGAAGCGTTGCGAGCTTCATGCCACCCATCGTGACTGTAACCTCTGGACCGTTTGCATAAAGCACGCGCTGTGCGTGCGGCATCTGACGGATATCCTTGTCAACGTTGAATGCGGGCACTACGTCAGTCTTAGCACGGTGCTTCGTCGACTGGCCGTAGCTTGGGGTGGAGAAGCCCTTACCGTTGACCGGCTCAGGCTTCTTCTTCAGCACCACCGGGGCGGGCTTCTTCCCGAACTTGGACGTATCGATGGCCATGACGAGGGTCTTGGGCTTCTCGACCGGAGGAATGACCTTCTTCGGCTTATCGGGCGACCACAGCAGGGGAAATTTGGACTCGTTGATGGCGGGGCCTGCCGACTCCTCCTTCGGAGAGGCGTCATTGGGCGCACTCGTGGCAGGTGACTCGGGAATGTCCTTGGCTGAAGTCTCGGATGTGGTCTCGCCCGACTCAGTGGACTTGATGGGCGCAGTCTGGTCCGCCATCTCCTTGTCTGTAGGTGTGGCGTTGTCAGTGCTATGCGAGACGGCCTCCTTGTTCACGGCAACATCGTGGTCGGGCTCCTCAGCATCCTCTGCGGAATCGCGGGTTCGCGGCTTCGGCTGCGCCTCCATCTCCAGCTCGCGGATGCGGGCGCCCTTGACGTCCAGCTCCGTCTCCAGCTCCTGAACGCGCCGGCTCTTCTCGTCAACCTCGGCGACCAGCTCCTGCACGTACAGGTACTGCGTGTGGTTCTCGTCCTTGAGCTTCTCCACGTGCGCGTCCTTCTCTTCCATGTCTGCCTCGAGGCCGGACATGTGGAGCGCCTTTTCTGCGACGACGTCCTCCAGCTGCTGGATGCGCGCATCTTTGGCGCCAACGGTCGCCTCCAGTCCCTCAATCACGGCCTTCTTCTGAGCCACCTCGCTCTCGAGCGTGGTGACGCGGGGGTTCTTCTTGGCGGAAAAGCTGGCGAGGAAGTCTTCGTCGTCGTCGCTGTCGGCCCAGTCGGTTTTCTTTGGGGTGGAGCTCGGAGCGGTGCCGTTGGCCATACCTGCGCCGTGGTCAGTAGCTGCAAGACGCCCTGCGGTGGTGGCGGCCGACTTGCCCTTCAGCACGAGGCTCTTCTTCGCCGCGGCTGCCGCTTCCGCTGGCGTCGGGGGCTCTTTGAAGGCAGGGGTGGGGGAGGTCGAATTCTTGATGGTGGCGCTTTTGGACGCCCAGAAAGAGGAAGCGTTGGCGGCGCCGTTCATCTTGGTTGCGGTTGGCATGATGGGCGGTGTGGGTGAGTAAGAGAGAGTGATGGGGTAGAAGATGAGGTTCGAGGGAGAAAAGGCTCTATCGCTTGTAGTAAGTTCGCACAATGGCGTTGTGGTCAGCGGCGGAAGCGAGTTGAGCAATCAAAGAGTCGATCGGTCGAGGTTTGCGTGGGGAGGGAGCTTGGTGAGAGCGCGGGCAGTATAAATTTATACGTTGGGGAGGGTGCTAAGTGCGCAAATGACGAGGTGAAACTGAGCAAGGAAAAAATGTGTGGGCAGTGAAGGAAAGCGCGTGGCAGCCGTGCTATGTTGAGGCACAGAGAGCAGGAGCGACCATGAACCCCACCTTTCACCCTTGCGCATCGTGGAGACATTTGGCACTCTACAAATACACAAACGACTTCCGAGACCTAGAGCACCGAAACTGTCGAGGCAGAGCCTGCATGACGTTGGGCGTTGATGCAGGACTCGGCTCAAAAGCACAAAGAAACACGCAGATGTTATTGACCTCCAAGAAGACGAGTCTGCTCTTTAAAATGGAGACGTTTTCTGTACTAGACGTGGGCGATTGAAGGGGATGGGATTTGGAAACCGACGAGGCGCGATACCACCTGGTGCTTACACGCGTGGTGCCCCATTGCGGCGACATGAAAGAACAAGTATGCCCAGCAACACGGAATGTCACACTCAAAGGTCAAGCGCAGCGAACATATACGCTTCCGAAAAAAGTGAATGGCATGTCGAGGCAGCAGGTGCGGAATTAGGGGTCTCGGCTACTCTTTCCCAATTCATCCAATCGACGTCATCCCGTCCAAGTTTGCACGCACCTCGCCTAGACCTTCAGAAACTAAGCATTTGAAGTCAAAGAGACACAAGCATTGTTCCCAGCAACTCTTGCATGGACAACATGGGACAAGGCTA
>Ga0210040_10006530_pt1 | contig 14505 bp, 15 predicted proteins | sample CryGeyCG12114_NA_FD_185462 | JGI IMG/M metagenome (GOLD analysis project Ga0210040, IMG submission 185462) | Groundwater microbial communities from aquifer - Crystal Geyser CG19_WC_8/21/14_NA (SPAdes) (version 2) | ecosystem: Environmental > Aquatic > Deep subsurface > Groundwater | place: USA... | reverse complement strand
ATTGGCTCGATTTTTTTCACTTATACTGCAAAATTATTTCAAAACTGTGGCAACCAAAGTTGTATATTTCCTTAGAATCAACAAACTGATTCAAAAACACATGTCTTTTTTTTAAATGAACTTTTTTTAAATTTTGTTAGCACAGTAACCAGCAAAAACTAAACGTTGCCAGATAACATTGGATTGAATTAGCTCTACTTTAATTCTGAAATTCCGACCAGACGGACAAAAGTAGCTCAATAATGATATGATTTCTATCTATATATCTATATACCTTGCTTTCTAGCAAGTTTGACATTACCTGCCAAAAACAATTTCCGAATACTTTCTTCCATTGAAGGCATTAAGTCCTCTGCTGCTACATTTTTGTTTTGTTCTTCACTACTACTGTCATAGTCATAATTTTGAGCTTCAACGAATGAACAAACTATTACAATAGTCACCGTAAATATTATTATTTTTGGAGTCATTTTACACATATAGATGCGGTTAGGAACATTTGCTGCAAATGTCAACTTCAAATAGTCTAGTATATTTGTTTTTGTTTTGTTTCCAAGCTATTGCTTTGATTTGAGCAACTCATGAATAAGTAATAATTGTTTGATATTGATACGCACTGCAGAATGACTGTGTGAAAGATTGTTTTCTTTTGTTTTCACTGTTTCTATTCAGGCACTGCTTTATAATTTTATGCACTATTTTATGTAAGATCTTTAACGAGAACGTTGAAAAAGTTTCATTAGGCCTGATTTGAAGATTTTTAAACATGAAGAATTTGCCTATTTTATTATTTTTGACCGTCTCAAGTTTACCCGATTTCGGTAACATCTTTTATCAACTCATTTTTATCGAGAATAACATACAGCTCAGCTCCGCTTAACAATTTCAATAATTTAGCCCATTTTTCTTCAGGATTCTCATACGAAGCTAGTTATTACTATCGAAATACTTTCGGTTCGTGAAAACACAATTTTATTTACTAGTCTTGAGTTTTGAATTTAACTTTCTATCAACTTTGCGACTTGACATTTATAGCTGCAAATAACCATCCAATCAGAATAACTGGACAATACGATTGCAATCCACCAAAATCTGCAGTAGGAGAATTCTTTAGTCTGCATCTAAATTCAAAATATCTGATTTTCATGAGCTCTGAACGAAAACCATTTTCATTCACATACTCTCAAGCCAACAAAATATGTGGACAATATGGTCTGGAAATGGGTGAGGTCACCAGTGAAGCTGACTATAAATCGTTGCGATTGCACGGGAGAAGCAAAACCACTTTTGCATATCCTGTGGACAACGGGGTCCAATTTTGGCTGGGAGTGAATGATATTATTCGAGAAGGGGAATTTCTAGAATCGGATCAAATCACAGTTATGAGTTATCAAACGTTTTTTGGAAACCAACCAGACAACTCTGCGGTAAAGAATTTATTATTCAACCTCTGCGTGGTTTTTAAAGATCGCCGAAATGACTTCTTTTTATATTTTACTTAGAAAATGGAACATTGCGTAAAAATTTCCGAAAACAACAATTCAATGGACATGACTGATGAACTCTGTGAATCAAAAAGTGGCATTTTATGCCAATTCGTGAAAAGTTCTCCATGTCATAAAAAAAGTGTTGAAGGTAGAGGCACTGACATTTTTTTAAATTTTTATTACAGCCAACATTTAGCCAATGCTGGAGAATTTTCGTAGATTATAATAGTACTGCGTTATATTCATACGTCAAGTTATCTGCAAATGGGATACTAAAAATTTTATGCTGCAAAAATTATCTCATTGCGTGCATGACACCTCCTTACCTGCTACAGCATAGGACTGAACGTAGATTAGAGTATCTCTATTTCCTGTACGACATACAAGCGTGGCGAAATAGCTCAGTAGGGAGAGCGTCAGACTGAAGATCTGAAGGCCCAGGGTTCAATTCCCTGTTTCGCCAAAGCAAAATTTTGTTCGTGTTGTATGTTTTTTCGTCTTTTTTGCAGCATTAAATAGGGAAACCGATGATTTGCGGCAAATCTCCGAGACTAAATACTATGTTGGGACCACACAAGTATGAATTTTATTGTATTGGCGTTTACATTTTTTTTTGGCATCTTTTTTAATTGATCGGCATATGAATATATATGCTTGAATAACAAATTACTGCACAGAAATCGTGGGAAGATGCATTAGAGTATTGCCTCCAGAATCGTAAAGGTCTTTTAACTATTACAAATGATACGGAGAATATAGTTTTATCGAAAACTATTAAGCAGTGGCTTATCAACCAAGGTGAAGTGCAAATAATATTACAGTACAGTTAGGAAAATTTGCGTTGCCGATACATGTTGGCATCAACATATTATTTTTACATTCCATCTAGACTACAATGACAAGACAACATTTTGGACATCCGGTAAATTCTCGTCATTAGCATTCCCTACGAAATTCACATGGGCCACAAATCAAAGGGTTTTTGATTGCAACGTAAACAGCCAAAATATTACATACGAGTGGGCAAAAGCTGGTGACTTTTATTTTGAGCCGTTTGATCAAACTGGATCTGGATTGGAGACTTGTGTGGATATTTCGTATGAAGCATCATCAGAAACTCCTTTGTGGAGAACTTCAAATTGTTTGTTGCCAAAATATTTCATTTGCATGGATATGGAGTATGGCGTTTCCAGAGATGTATTTCTTAGAAATTTCAATTTCAGTAAGTAAAATTTCACATTTAGTTGATCTAGTAGTTAGAAAAAATATTTGCTTTTCCATTGAATCACCACATGTAACTTGTGCAAATAATTTTAGACAGTCGGCAGCCAGGCCAGGCAGAATTTCTTATGTTGTAAAGTTGCCTTTTCCCACTTTAGGTGGCAGTGACTCCTTCCAAAAAGAAATGGAAGTAAATAGAAAACAAGAGGAAAAAAGTTGCAATTCTAATTCAAAAAGCTTTGATTTAAGCCATATCGACTTCACAAAGCAGTTCACTAGGAAAAATGTCATTGACCTAATGAAATTCTCGCTAAGTCACGAAAATAGCATAAGAAGTCCCCTATTCGATTACGAAACAGCTTGGATGAAAGAAATAGTTGAGTTGATTACCAAAATATTCAAACTCTCTATATCGGCTCAGCATGTCTCGCATACGTTTATTGAAACTATAAAAAATTGGTTTTTGGTGTACCTAAGTCAAAGTATGGCCAGCGAAATTGATTGGAAAAATAAATCTGTTTCATGGAGAGAAGATATTCGAGCGACATTAGTGGAATGCCAAAATGAAGTGAAAATGCTCGACTTAGGGACAGAAGGACTGGAGGTATCTATAAACAAAGTTTTATTACATTGAGCTTTTTCTAAGACTTGATTTTTTTATTTAAAACACTTGGTTTTTAGCTTCGTTTCTATACTAGAGGAAATCTGACCGTTGAGAATAGAATAAAAGCTCCTCAAGAAATGATCGACATCCACAAACAAACAGATCCCATATTGGATGCAATATGGTATTTGACAAGTTTTACTATTGGCATTTGCTACCCTTTTGTAGAATCTCCGATGAGCTGGGCTTCTAAAGTGACTACTTTGTTCATTCAAGATTTTATTTCTAATTTTCTCAAGAAATGGTAAAAAGGGCTAAAAAGATGAGTAACATTTCAATAGCTTCATGAATAAATAATAGAATAACTATTCAGAATTTGTTAATTTTTTAGGATCGTTACTGACAAATCTATCAACTATGGACTCATGATTGGAGATATTGGCATTGAAGATTCCTTAACAAATTTAAGAGCTGCTGTAGCTGCAGCGTACAATTTGAATAATATTGTTGACCGGCAATTAATCCGACCTTTGTTTGTTAATGTTATTCCAGGGGATTATGAGCACAGTAGTCTAAATGTTAAAACGGGAGATTATTTATTTTAATCAATAAGCTAATGATTTTCTTGCATTTTATTTTGTTCATAGTATTGACTGGAACTTATTTTCGAATAAAATTTGCATTGCATGACACTTTATTTTGTAGACCTATAAACAAATTGTGATAATATTTTATCCCTAATAGACTGCTATATAATAATTAGACCTGATATTATAATACAACAACGGTTGATCAGCGATGCACAAATATTTACAAAACAAAGCCCTACTAAATAGCAGCTGACTGAATTGAAATCATATAAGTTGCATATTGTAGATATTCGTATGGATTGTATATAACGCAGATTTTATTTATCTCAATCTGATTAAAAATATACAATCATGCACTGGATTGTAATATTTTTCTTATTTTTAGCCCTATCTCATATTTCTTCTCAAAGTAGTGATAGCGTACGTTCATCAGAATATTTTCCATTGCATCCGACTGGATTCTCAACAGAAATTGAAGAAATTAGCAGAAAACATAAGTTATCGGATGACCTATGGAGAAGCGTGGAAGAAATGTACGGTGATAGTTATGAGGAAAAAAAACTACCCGTTTTAAAAGACTTAAGAGATGATTTGAGAATCCTAGGCGTTACTTCCTTCCGAAGATACTTCATCAGCTCCCAAAGAGTACACATTTGATAACATGCCGGGTTGAAAAATTCCATCTTTTTTAATAGAAGGGTTAGTTTTTTGAACAATTTTTATTGCAGAAAACTTGGTACGAGGCCCAAATATTTTGTGAACAAAATAAAGCAAAGCTGTTACAAAAATCTTGTGATGAAGGAGAAAATCAAAAGCTTCTCAGGATTCTAAATGATTATGTTAGGAAACTAAGTATGTTAAATCCCACTATTCTTTAAATTGATAAGATTAAGTTAAGTTAAAAAATCATGATATTTAAACCATTTATTTACAGATCTGGGTCCCAATGCAATTTTTTGGCACAATGCAAGTGATTATAATTCAGAACTTTTGAAGATATCTGGTTTGAAGCATGCTTGCTCCACGTTCCACATCTTTTTTCAATTGAAATCTCCGTTGCTTCAGTTCACATCCCAGCCATCTCATTGTTTTGCAGGACACTATTTCATTTGCTACGAGTCATTTTTAAAAGGTAAAAACTTTCGTAGTTTTTTTGTTTACTTTGCTAAAAATATACTTTAACTGTAGATGAAAGCTGTACAAAACCAACAACTATGCGAGGACGATCAATTAGTAATGAAGTAGTGTCTGGAAGCAAGGAAAAACCTGGGTGTGGAATGCCTGACAATAAAGACCTTGTACGAATCTATCCCAATTCAAAATACTTTTATGACAACAGCCGAACAAATAGAACATGGCTTGAAGCCAGAGAATTTTGCGAAATAAATGATTTGGAATTGCTGGAAATCACAAGCGCTGAGGAGAGAGCCGTTATAACAAAATACATGAGTATATGACAATTATGATTACAATGGCTAATAGTGGGCAGTAGCTATTTGTATACTCATGAGAAAATGTTGTGTTAATTTGCATTCCTATTAGACAACAACTGGCCGCGATTCAGTCCTGGATATTGGGTCGGTCTAAACGACCGAGAGCATGAAGGAGAATACACAGAGAGTGATGGTTTCACACCAATTCAATTTCAAATCTTTCAAGTAGGCTACCCAAACAATGGGTACCAACTGCACAGTACGAAACAATTCGATTTCCCTAGCTCAATCGGCTCAAGGCTCAATCTGCAATCATTCATACCATGAAACTGAGAAATTCATTTTTAAATTCTAGATAAAGATTGCGTAAAGTTTAAGATGCATTACACCGGTCACATATTCTATGAGGATGAAAATTGTGATACAAAAGCAGCCACAATGTGCCAATTTCCAAAAACTAATCCTTGCCATTACGAAAGTCCTGAGCGTAAGTATTCAGTTGTATTATTCTGTCTACTAATTTTTTTAAGTAACCAATTTTATAGAAAAAAATTTGCCTAGATATTATGGGGAAAAATTCTCAGGATGCACTAATATTATTGCAAAAGAATAGGTTTAAACATACCCGTCACTTTTACATGGGAACAAAGCAAGTAAGTTGTACTTGGTACTTATGGAAGAAAGTTTAAACTAATAAAAAATTGACTTACTTAAGACTTATATTACTGAAAATTGTATTTAGAAAAATTTTTACGAAGCGAGTGCTGCTTGTAAATCGCACGGCATGCATTTAATCGATCTGGTTGACGATGATTTGCTGGTTGTAACAGAAACATATAAACCGTATTTAGAAATACATGGTACAGTTTAAGGCTTCGAACCAAAATATGAAAACAAACAAAAAGTGACGAAAAATCTATGAAAAACAACTCTTTAACTTATTTCCAGGCATCAATTTCTGGGAACAATTCTGGTCAGGAGGCCGTTTTGCAGGACAACCGGAAACTGAACTAGGATTCACATATGGATACAATCAAGAATTTGTTCCAACGAGCATAAAGAGTGACCGCTGGACATGGGCTGAAAACGAGCCTAGGGATACTACCGGGAGTGAAACAGAGACTTGCATTTCCATTGTAGAGCGAAGGTATGGCTCTTACATACAGACCACAGATTTTGAAGCTTTCGCAGCCAATTGCTATAACCCCAAGTACTACATTTGCGTCTTGCGTAACTACAAGAGCCCTTCACAATATGACCCAAGCGCTGGCCTCAACGATACTTTGGGTGTCTCCACAGCAGAGAGAGGTAAACTGCTAATAATTGGCTCGTTTCGTATCGTACTAAATTTGTAATCATCTTACTTGACCACATTTGAATGTTTTTTTAGAATGCAAATCTTACCACATTGATCCTAAAGATCTGGATTTTCAACACATTACAGACGAACAAGCACTAAAATTAACCTCACTAAATCTTCATAATGTAGTTAGTAGAAAAAAAGACAGTGCTTTGGAGAAAACCCGCCAAAAGTTGGTATCCCAAATGATGAACATTTTCCGCAGGGGATGTCCTATTGAATTTGTTCCAGCATCTTTTCTAACTAAACTGGGGGATTTATTGTATATTTATTACAAATCATGGGCAGCTAGAAACCCAAAAAATAAGTTTTCCGTAGATTGGCAAGGAACGGTGAATGAACTGACCATTTGTGTTAATCAAATGAAAAGACTGAATATTATTGGGGCTGGGTTCAAGGTTTGAATTTTATTTTTAAAGTATTTATTGGAGTAAAGGGCAACAACAGGGTTTGAAAATATATGCCTGAAATATTTTTTAATTTTCGTAGGCTCGGTATATTCATTCTGAAAACGGAGAGAGACTTAAGATTCCTATTCACAAGGAGGACGTGGACGACATGGAACTTGATTTGGCTATTGAAGGGCTATGGTACATATTTTCATTTAGTGTGGCGAGTTGTTACCCTACTATTGGCGAAGACAGATCAACATGGTTTGTGAATTTTTTCCATGATTTTGATCTGGAGTTTCTTCAACCCATGTACAATCAATGGTAAGCAAATTTAGTGTAGATGTGTAGAACAATTTATCAATTACGAGAGAGAACGCTCCAATTGCTCTCATTTTATAACTTTTTTTTATTCGTTTTGTCGCAAACTATATAAATTAACTAGGAATGGAATATGCATTATGGGTGAATGCATGGACGAGTTGACTAAATCCAAAATTCTTACATAAGAATCCTGTATGAAAATCAACCCATCTAAAATTAATATTTGTCTACTCCTTATTTTAGGAGAAATCCTGGAAGTATGAAAAGATTGGGATACATATTTGGAGACCATGGATATTCTCATAAAACAATTCTCTACAGTATGAGAGCCTGTGTTTCAGCTGCATATTTACTGAATGGAATATCGGACCGGCTATTAGCTCGGCCATTGCATAAACAGAATGAAACATACTTTTTAGAAGATTTTGTGAATACTAAAACTGATAATGAGATATGATCTGAATTAATAAATCAATATTGCATAATGTGGGTAAAAGTTAACTCATTACGCGTTTCTATCGAATACTTTTTTACACGTTTTGACAAAGCAACTAAGCATATTCTGCATGCTTAGAATTCATTAGCTTCCGTATGAGTTTCCAAGAATTCAGCTCTTTTCTATACAGAGAATATAATTATGTATCAATGCGTCTTTATTTATTTAAAATTGTACATGCTTCTATGCTTTTTGTTATCATGAAAAAATTCTCAGAATTTATTCTAACATAAAAAGGAACATAGTCGTGGTTTTACTTTTTCTGCATAAGAAGCTAATAAATTATAGTTTTGACAAAAATGAGCGCTGCTAATATAGCATTTTATTTTGTTTTTGTTTATTGTACTACGGTCCTCATAATATCAGCAGGTATATGTTCCAAATATCTTCTTTTTACCACAAAGCATTTTTTTGCAAGAATTTTTTTTTGCAGAAAATGAAGATCATGACATTGACATCATAGCTGAAGAAGAAGACAATGATATAATATACATTGAGCCCATCGAAACAAACAGTCAAGTTCCGTCTGCAAATAGCATCACACAAACACCAGCAGAAACGGGAGTTGAACAAGAAAATGAAAATACAGGTAAAAAACATTTACCTTCAAAATGTGTGTCCTCAAGTGTTATATGCGATTTGAAAGCTTAATTACCAGCTAGGTCTAAAAGTACAATTTATCGAATATTTCATTCAAATTAGACGACTATGATTCGCCATTGCCTAACGCATCAGAAGAACTACTTGAGTCCAGAAACACAGATGATAAAGGAACAAGCACAATCCCGGGCCCAACGGTCAACATTGTTGCAGTTAATAAAACATTAACTGATCAAGACTATTATGATTTGGCTTGTAACATGGGAATCAATAGTTTCCAAGACCAAACAGGAAAAGACGATTTCAAAGATTTTGACAAATCTGAGATGCTATATGAGTTAGCTTTTGTCAATTTGGCATACGATTTGACTAAGGATACCATATCTCATCTTCCGAATGGAAGATCCTGGAGGAAACCAGTGTTGCAGTTGATTGCTATGATTTCAAAGAAAACATGCCCCGACAACATTGTTCCTGATGCGTATTTAAGTGTTACTAAAAATCTGTATCTTTACTATTGGTATAAACGGGAGAAAATGGAAAAGCAACAGAAATTAAACTCTGGAAAGGATGTACTTGTTGAGCCTACAGGGAGAACTGCTGATGTGGATAAATCTGTTTTACCGGCCAAAAAATGGCATCATACTATTAAGATGCTTCATAGGTGTGCTGCCAATGTGAGTTCACTGGATATAACGAAACGATGTGGATATGTAAGTTTTTTTTTTGGGTCTTTACTAATTTAGTTGGCAGCCAGCACTTTAATTAATCAGCATAACAAGTAAAATTAGCGCTGAGGTTGGAGATGTGTGTACATGTTTGGCGTTTGGTGTTACCGCTCTATAGAATTATTATATGTAAATCCTTCTCACAATAATTTGCTTTCAAGTTTTCGTCAAGGTCTTTTTATAAATATAATTCAATTTATTTAAATATTTTTTCCGCAAATTTTTCTGTAGGGACCTTGTTTTTTGTAGTGAGTGTTTGAATACTTGTGTATGGGAAGAAATTCATTGTTATTAAACTAAAAGTGCGTTTATTTATATACGTAAAAAATAAGCGTTTCTTTTAGAGCGGAAAAACTGAAAACTTTTCCAAAATTAATTTAATTATTTTTATTTCATGGTAATTTATGTTTGCTTTTTGCTTTTTGGGCAGCTTTATGCTTTCTTAAGTCTAATCCATTCCCATTACACCTTACACTCCCTTTGAGGTTTTATACTTACTGACAGCCAACAGAAGTGAGAACGAAAAAAGGTGAAATAGAAGTAATCAGATATGCCCAAGAAAAGGCGGATCTCAAACTGCTAGACCAAGGTATGGAACATGGAGAAGAGGTGATTGAAGGCATTTGGTGGATGTTCTCAACAACATATGCACGATGTGCAGCCATAGCAGGTCAAAACGACCAGTGGGTGTCCAACTTTTATCAAATGTTTCTTGAGGATTTTTTGAAACCCTTTTACAGCCGCTGGAGGATGCCTGGCTCTTTTGCCAAAAATATTGACTTAATTTTTGGACCAGTTGATCTCAAAGAGTCGAAAACAAATATGAGGTACTGCACGGCAGCTGCTTTCTTGTATGAAGGGACGTTTGATCAACAGCTTGTGCGGCCTTATTCTATCCCAATGGAGAAAAGTATGGAAGAACTAAACTCCAAGACAGGCGCTTTTGAATAGCTACTATTTATTAGCTGTTCCCAGTTCATACTCCTACACTTTTAAACACCAGAATGGGTAGGTGGAAAAATTATGGCAATAAAACATGCTTAAAAAATTAAACAGTAATAAACGCTTTCCCAAATTGTATATTAATAGATCCATAAAATGTAATCACAAATGGGGACCCACATCTGTAAGTCTTAAAAATGGCTGTAAATTTGGAACTGCATTTATTGCAGCGGTAGCACAGATCCCAGCTTTATAATAGGAACCCCGAATTCCATATGCTCCTAATATCTGCTCATACGATTTTCGGATGCGGCCTGGTTGAACCCTATTAATGAATATACAAGAATCCACGCAGCATATTAGGATAAATTGAATGCCCTAAAATCTGACGGATGGGATTACTAACTGATACTTTCGTTTGCTTACCATTGTTGTTGCACTCGTGAGAGATAAGCGTCTTGAAAAGTTTCAATATAATTTGTCCAAAAGTTGTGCTTAAACTCGTGAATCTGATGACAAATTGCTGCTGCATTGTTTGCTACCAGCCACACAAAATCAATGATAATGTCAAATTGTGGACGAAATGTGAATTCTGGGTGAACAATTTCATGAATAGAGGAAGGCGTTTCCACTGTCTCATATAACTTTTGCGCTATCTGAAAAAATTCCCAACGAAAAACAGTAAAAGAAATATTCTATTGAAACTAAAGCTGAATAAATGGATACTAAACCATTTCTAAAGACACCTCAATATGGCAAAAATGTGTTACCATACGTAAAAACATAACCTCTTTAACTTTTGACTCATTATTTTTCACCAGTACAGAGCACTGAGAGAGCCAGTAAGTAGTTCTCCGAAGCTGCTCATCATTAGACACGTGTTTTGATATCTCCTCACCGTCCCACACTTTGTTCATGTGGTACATGAATAACTCGCGAATAATTTGCTGATACTCCTTTGAAATCATGGCATTTGGACAAGTGTAATTGAACACACAGAAAGATAAATCAAGCAACTCAGTCTTGTACACATGTTCAGGGTTTTTTGGCCATAACAAATTTTCCTCTGATGTCAAATTATTTTGAAGAAAAGTACTTTCCAATTCTTTTCCTTCTTTATTTATACCCCGTGTGCATTGATTTGATTGCATTTCTTCATCCCCTTTCATCTTCCTACCACTTTTGTCTGGAAATATTAATATTGTCTATTTCATATAGTATGCATACATATAGCATTCTTCTATGCATCATAGATAAAAGTCGTATTCAAAGTTTTCATTTAGGAAGTACAAAACGAACCATTGATTTCTGTTCCATCCAGTTTGTGTAAGCGTCCAGAATTATGTTGGAAACAATAGTCAGGGTTGATTCTTAAAGACATGGACCCCTTTGAACATCCTTGTGATACTTTCATAACATGTTCCGCATTTCCAAGCGACGGTAGCATGCATGCAGATACTTCGTCGGATGAAAAACACAAATGTTTTAACTTTGTAGTCACCAATGTCCACTCTCCTTTTCCAATTAAAATGATGGAGCCTACGATTTGAACGAGCGACTTGTGAACGCTTCCACTTTTTGATCCCATTGACCACGCTCTACCATTGAAGTCTTTTTCTGGAAATAGTGTGATACTTGAGTGACTACGATCCCTTTGTTTTCCAAACCAACCACTTCCCACAGGTTGTATAGATGATATGTAAGAATGCTACAGCCAAATGAATACAAGTTATGGTCATAATTTTCTACTCTCTTCTTAATATGCAAAACAAACTTACTTGATTTAGTCTTAGACACTGTTGTTTTTGTAAACCAGAAGAGATTAATCTTGTGTTACTTAAAGTATTTGAGACAAGATTAGGGCCATTGTATACAATCCAGCTATAAAATAAAAAAATAAAGCCAACTTGTATCAGTAGCCAGCAGCAAATAAAAAGTACACACGTACACACTAAACTTTAGTGCACCCGTTCAGCGGTTTGGTGCACAATTTTTTTCACGTTTCGATCTTCGCTGCATTGCAAATTGCAATATATATTGTATTTCTATTCTATAAGATTACAGTTACAGTCAAATCTCTCTACAAATTCATTTACGTTCTGAAATGACAAAAAATATAAAATACACATAATATTAAATATATTATATAAATATATATGTGATTACATTATATATCAAAATTTCAAACCAAAATATCAATCATACGTTCCAGTAAAACAGGCTCTACTTGAATTTTTGGAGAGATCATTTTTTTGGAGTAGTTTCTCTATATTCAGCCACAATTCTGGTTCGTCTTGATATTGTAACTTAATATCGTTCCCTGAAGAGATTCCGTATATCACGGCGTCAAACTGTGGATGATGTGGAAGTTTTTTTGTGCCAATCACTAGCTTTGAAAGACCTGATTTTGGAGGTGCGGCTGAAGTGTCATGCAGGAATATAAGTTTGATGATGACCCATTGATAAAAGACATTTGTGAAAGATTTCATTGCGATAGAAAGTAGTATTTAGAGTTAAAACAAAATTCATTGCTGACAAAATTAAACTTTATTGAACCGATTGAACCATAGGTTAGTTATGTTGCAGCTATTTATGGTCCGAGTAATGTACTATATGCATTAGCCTGAGATTCCCAGAAATGATTTGTTTAGATATGAGATGTCAATAAAATACAAAGCACACAACAAAGTGATCAATTGAATTTATAATAACACATTTATTTTTTCTTTAACACTGCTATGCTTACAAGTTGACCAGATTTCCCCCCAAAACTAAATTGAGGAGTAGGAATATGTTTTTTACATTTAAAATATGTTTCAGAAAATAAATTCAATTCCTGCAATGTCCAATTGCAAGATGTTAAGATGAAAATTCCTCCAGATTTTAACATCAAAGAAACGTTTCGAAAATAACAGTCTCGTACTTCAGATTGAACAGCATCTGATAAGCTAATTGCATCGAATGTACCCTTATCCAAACATATTTCATAGGCACCTTCAAACTCTTGTGGCAACGGACTCAATACATCAAAAACCTAAGATAAAATATCACATAAAATGGAAACGCATTGAAGTTAAAAATACATAAGTATCCATAGACTGATTCTGTAAGTGATCACTTTACTTTAAATGCTATTTCGCAGTTTTCTTTGGAAGCCATCTTTTCACACAACTCAACTGCAGCCTCAGAGTAGTCCAACCCAACCAAGTTTTTGAAGCCAGATCGAGCCTATACAATTAATTAATTACAAAATTATCTCTCCAGAAAAACGGAGCGTTTGATAGCTATAGAGAGCTTCAAAAGCTCTGTTTTTACATACTAATTCCAATAAAGTGGCTCCATTTCCACATCCTATATCAGCAATTGATACCTCCGGCGGAGCATCAGGGGAGTTTTCCAGGTATCTGATGTTACAAAATTAATGTTTTTCTTAGTTTAGGCTCTTCGTTTAGACGAAGAAATATTTTTAGTTCTATGCACTTACGTAACAACTTTCATCATGATATCTTCTCCAAACCAAATATCTCCGACAACACCATGTGAATCTAAGATCTCCATTTCCTTTCTGTAAGCCTCATCCCAACTGGGGTAATATACAGAATCATCAACACTTAAACACTTCCACCATATGCCTTATACCATATATAGATAAAACTAAAAAAAAGATTTAAGAGGATGCATTACTGATCCTTGGTTCCTAAATAAGAAGGCTGGAGGTCCTCAATTTCGTCCTTAGAAGTTTCGTCAGTGGATTCATGGGGCATTGTGCAAAACGATGAATTGGGTTACTGAAGCGTAGTAGTATATTATTTTAACTGCTATCAAATGTTGTTAATCTTTTAACTAACTTTTAGATACCTAAACCCTAAAAAAGTCTCTTATTTGTCGTGTAGTTTAATAAACTGGTTACTGAACAGACGGTAAACTAATGGTAAACTTAGAGTTCTTGTTTTATAAATCCGGGTATCACAGTAAACTAATCAAACCTTTCATCTACAACAAAGGGGTCCGGGTTCAGTATGTGGGGCAAAAATAGGTGCGCTGAGCTTCTTTCCCAGTTAGGTTAGGTTTTCCAGCCACGAGCGTAGCATTTACACTCTGTGGTGAACTTTGAATTTTTTTCTTGCCCCACATACTGAACTCGGACCCTTCCAGGAACTGACCTAATACAGTATAATTAATGAGTTCAATAAGATTGAACTGCCAGAAATTGAATCTAGTAGACTCACCTGTAAACATTGTGTGTAAACGGGTTGTAGGACGCAAACATGATGATAGGTCCAAAACCGGTAGACAAGGAGAAAAAACATTGCGTCACAGCAGCTGTCCAC
>Ga0210040_10006529_pt1 | contig 14506 bp, 17 predicted proteins | sample CryGeyCG12114_NA_FD_185462 | JGI IMG/M metagenome (GOLD analysis project Ga0210040, IMG submission 185462) | Groundwater microbial communities from aquifer - Crystal Geyser CG19_WC_8/21/14_NA (SPAdes) (version 2) | ecosystem: Environmental > Aquatic > Deep subsurface > Groundwater | place: USA... | reverse complement strand
GGGGCAGCCCTCGGCGCTCGCGGCCTTCGAGTCGACCGGGAGGGCTTACCTTGCCTTCGCGCGCAAGCATCCCGGCCACTACATGGCGATGTTCGAGTCCGGCATCTCGATCCAGCGGACCCCGGAGCTCGCGATAGCGGCCCGCCGCGCCATGGACGTCATGGAGAAGGCTGCACGGGACCTGAGCCGGCACATCCCGCCCGAGAAGCGGCCCCCGCCCGCAATGTTCTGGGCCCATATCTGGGCCCTGTCGCACGGTGTCGTGGAGTTGTTTGCGCGGGGCACGCCGGGCACCCGGAGCCCATTCCCGCCCGAGGACCTGCTCGAGACGGGGATCGGCGTCTATCTGCGGGGGCTCGGTCTCATTCCGCCGGACAAGTGAAGGGGCGCAAGGATGGTCCTGCGTGCCCCGACACTCCTCAGTCGCCCGAGGTGTCGGTGCCGATCCCGCTGATTCCGAGATCGCTTGCCCGCGCCGCATCAACTTGGCAAACGGCGAGGGTCAGCAGCTGGTCGTTCCGCAAGGCTCCGCCGTCCAGGCCCTGAGCCCCGCTCATGTCGGTGTCCAACGTAGCGGCCGTGTCTGCCGCGGTCGTCTCGGCGCCCTCAATGAGGTCGTCCGTTCCCGTCGTCGATGCTTCGGAGGACGCCGTGTCGGTTGAGCCGCCCAGATCGTCGACATCTACCGGTTCGCCTCCCGGTGCGGGCGTGTTGCTCGCCTCGGCCGCGCTGGTAGAGTCGCTGCCTGCACCCGCAGACCCGGTCGAGGCGTCGGCTGTGGAGGTCTCGGTCCCTGCTCCGATAGCATCGGTGCCCACGGTTGCCGCAGTTTCGGTACCGTCATCTCCTGTCGATCCTAGGGTGCCAGAGGGACCGGAGGCCGCGAAAAGCTGCTGTAACGACACCTCGTCCAGCTCGCTCTGGTCGATCCGGGACTGCGAGGCCTGCTGCACCCCGGCCTCGTCCAGGTCACAGGCTTCTGCGGCGACGGCGATCGGCACCAGGATGGGCGCTCCACCCACGTCCAGCATGACGTTCTCGCTGGGAGTTGCGATCTGCTGCGCGAGGAGAGCCGTCGAGGACAGGAGCAGCGCCGCCGTCGAGGCGGTCAGTGGGACAAGTCTCATGGGATCCTCCGATGAGGTGGACTGCGGGGTTCAGTCAGGGTGAGGGGGCGTCTCACTGGCGACTTCCCTGTCCTGAACAACCCGTGCAGCCTCCGGGACGTTCCTCGTCCAGCCCGTGAACGGCAGATCGTCGCCCTAGGCCTGCGCCGGTCAGCGGCTCAGGACCACCAGCGAGCGCTCATCCCAGGCGACCCTGGTGGGGGTTCCGACGTCGAGCACCGGGCGCCCGATCAGGTTCTTCATCGAGATCGTGAGCGGCCGGTCGACCCCGGCGATCCGGACGTCGTAGTAGGTCATGTCCCCGTAGTAGACGACCTCGTCCACGACGCCCTCGGCCACTCGGCGGTCGGTCGTCTCCCCGGCGAAGAGGATGCTCAGCGTCTCCGGCCGGATGCCAACGGTGGTCTGGCCGGGGTCCACGCCGCCCGGTGCCTGTTCGGCCTCGACGGCCCCGCGCCCCAGGCCCGCCACGTCCACGACGATGCGATTGCCTTCCATGCCCGCCGACGCGGGAAGAAGGTTCATCTTGCCGATGAACTCGGCCACGCGGCGGGAGTTCGGGCGGCGGTAGAGCGTCTCCGGGTCAGCCATTTGGCCGATCTCGCCTTCAAACATGACGGCGATCCGGTCGGACATGACCAGCGCCTCCTCCTGGTCATGCGTGACCAGGATGAAGGTGATCCCCACCGTGCGCTGCAGTCGGATCAGCTCCACCTGCATGTTCTCGCGCAGCTTCTTGTCGAGCGCCGAGAGCGGCTCGTCCAGGAGCAGCACCTTGGGCTTCAGGATGAGCGCGCGGGCCAGGGCGACGCGCTGCCGCTGGCCTCCCGACAGGGCATGGGCGGCGCGGTTCCCGTAGCCTCCGAGGCCCACCATCTCCAGCGCCTCGGAGACCGCCTTCCCCCTCTGATCCTTGGGCATCGGATCACGCCGCAGGCCGAAGCCGACGTTCTGCGCCACCGTCAGGTGCGGGAAGATCGCGTAGGACTGGAACACCATGTTCGTCGGACGGTGGTTCGGCGGCACGGCGGCCATGTCCTTGCCGTCGATCATCAGGCTGCCCGAAGAGGGCTGCTCAAAGCCGGCGATAGTGCGCAGGAGCGTGGTCTTGCCGCAGCCGGACGGCCCTAGGAGCGAGAAGAACTCTCCCTGCCGGATCTCCAGGTCGATGCCGCGCAGCGCATGGTAGTCGCCATAATGCTTGTGGATGCCGCGAAGCTGGATCAGGGCGGTCACAGGAAGCCTCCGGTATCCTTGAGGCCGGCGCGGGCCACGCCCCGGCGCCGGAAGTATTCGGCGATGACGAGCAGGCTGACCGAGATGGTCACCAGCACGGTTCCCAGCGCCATGATGAGCGGCAGAGCGTCCACGAAGCGGGTCAGGCCGTAGATGTAGACGGGCATCGTGGGATTGGAGCCCGTCAGGAACTGCGCGACCACGAAGTCGTCGAGCGAGATGATGAAGCAGATGAGGAGCGAGGAGATTATGCCAGGTACGACCAGCGGCAGCGTCACGAGCCGGAACGCGCCCCAGCGGGTCTCGCCGAGATCCATCGCCGCCTCCTCGAAGGAGGGGTCGAGGTTCTGGAAGGCACCGTTAAGGATAGCGATGGAGAAGGGCACCGCGATGACCGTGTGGGCGGCGATCACGGTCCAGTTGGATAAGGTCAGGTCCAGCACCTGCCGCACCACGACGAGGAGAGCGACCGCGATCACGATCTCGGGCAGCACCAGGGGCAGCATGACGAAGCCGAGGAGCCCGCGCTTGCCCGGGAAGTTCGGCATCGTGCCGGCACGGGCCGCGCAGGTCCCCAGAAGGGTCGCGAAGATCGCCGTCAGAGTCGCGATGAACAGCGAGTTCCGCAGGGCCTGATGGAGCGCCTGGGTGGTCCAGAGCTGCTCGAACCACCTCGTCGAGAAGCCCGCGAGCGGGAAAGCGATGATCGAGGCATCGTTGAAGGCGAAGAGCGGCAGCAGGACGATCGGCGCGTAGAGGAACGCGAGGTAGATCATCGCGTAGATGCGAAGGGCGCTCCACCTCATGCCCGCCCCCGGAGCCAGCGGCGGTTGAGGAGAATGAAGGCGAGGCTCACGAGCGCCACGGCCAGCATGGTCACGATGGCCAGCGCCGCGCCGAGAGGCCAGTTGTTCAGCTGCAGGAACTGCGCCTGAATCAGGTTGGACACCAGTCGCCCGCCGGAGCCCAGCATCAGCTCGGGCGTGACGTAGTCCCCGATGGTGGGGATGAAGACGATCAGCACCGCTCCGACGATGCCCGGCACCGAGAGCGGCAGGGTCACTCGCAGGAAGGTCGTGAACCTGTTCTCGCCCAGATCCTGCGAGGCTTCCAGGAGGCTGCGGTCGATCTTCTCCAGGGCGACGTATATCGGCAGGATCGCGAAGACCGCATAGGCGTGCGACAGCGTGATGATGACCGAGTTGAGGTTGTAGAGCAGGAAGCTCAACGGCTCTTGGATCAGCCCGAGCTCAAGAAGGCCCGTGTTCACGACGCCGTTGTAGCCCAGGACCACCTTCCAAAGGAACACCCGGATCAGGTAGCTGGTCCAGAAGGGGATCGTGATGAGGAACAGCCAGAGCGACTTCCTCTGGGTCGGGACGCCGAAGGACACGAAATATGCAATGGGATAGGCGAGGACCACCGTGATGAACGTCACCGTCGCCGAGACGAACAACGAGAGCGGCAGGAGACCCCAGCGGGTGGCGTTGCCCCAGATGTAGATCGGGCCCGAGAAGATCTCCCGGTAGTTCGCCGTCGTGAAAGCCCGGTCGATGGTCAAGCCGTTTTGAGTCCAGAAGCTGATGAGGATGATCGCCACCAGCGGAAAGGCGAGAAGGAGCAGGGCATAAACAAAGGGCGGCGCGCTGAGGAGGGCGGCGCGCGCCTGTGGTGACCTACCGAAGATGCCCATTGATGCCGGACCGTCCCCTTCCCTCGTCCGGGCGGTTGTTCAACGCGGGCGCGGGAAGGTCAACGGTTAAGTACCGGCTGCCGGTCGGAGGACGCCACGTTGTGGGATGCGGAGCCTGTCTCCTGAGCGCCGGTGCCCTGGAGCAGGTCCCAAGGACATTCCGGATCGAAAAAGGGCGCGGCCTTGCGACCGCGCCCTCCTGTTCGTGCAAAGGGTCGATGCCTCAGCGCTTGGAGAACTGGAAGCTCCGGCGGGCCTTGGCCTTGCCGTACTTCTTCCGCTCGACGACGCGCGCGTCGCGGGTCAGGAAGCCGGCGGCCTTGAGCGAGGGACGCAGCGCAGGATCATAGAGCTGGAGCGCCTTGGAGACGCCGTGCTTGACCGCGCCGGCCTGGCCCGAAAGCCCGCCGCCGACGACCGTCGCCATCACGTCGAACTGGTCGGTGACGCCGGCGACCGAGAAGGGCTGACGAAGAATCATCTGCAGCACGGGACGGGCGAAGTAGACCGCCATTTCCTTGCCGTTCACGATGACCTTGCCCGAACCGGGCTTGATCCAGACGCGGGCGATGGCGTTCTTGCGCTTGCCGGTCGCATAGGCGCGGCCGAGCGCGTCGCGCATGGGCTCGCGCGGGACCGGGGCGGGCGCGGCGTCGGGGGCAGCGGGCGCGACGGCGGCTTGTGTCAGCTGGTCGAAGGACCTGATCTGGTCGGCCATGTTACGCGGTCCTCGTGTTCTTCGGATTCATGGACTTGACGTCCAGGACTTCGGGCTGCTGGGCGTTCATGCCATGCTCGACACCCGCGAAGACGCGCAGGTGCGAAAGCTGCTGGCGCGAGAGGCGGTTGCGGGGCAGCATCCGGCGGATGGCGTTCTCGACCACGCGCTCGGGGTGCGCACCCTCGAGGATCTGGGCCTTGGTGCGGGACTTGATGCCGCCCGGATGGCCGGTATGCCAGTAGAAGTGCTCCTGGCGCTTGTCGCCGGTCAGCTGCACCTTCTCGGCGTTGATGACGATGACGTTGTCGCCCATGTCCATGTGCGGCGTGAAGGTCGGCTTGTGCTTGCCACGAAGGCGCATCGCGACGATCGAGGCGAGGCGGCCGAGAACGACGCCCTCGGCGTCGATCAGGATCCACTTCTTCTCGATGTCCGCGGGGGTCGCGGTGAAGGTTTTCATCGGGGTGTCCCAAGATTGAAGGCGGGGAGGACCCCGCGTCGGAATGCGTGGGTTATACGCATCCGCACCGTCGCGTCAATCGCGCACAGGAACTTTGAGTCCTTGTAAAACAAACTCTTAGCCGCTGAGGTATTATAATACCTCAGGGGTTTGGCCCTCGGGAGGCAGCGAATAGGTCAGGTTCGCCCGCGCAACCAGGTCGCGGACCCCCTCGCTGAACAGCCGAGCCTCGACCACGACCAGGGCACGGCCCATCTTGAGGATGGTCGCCTCGCAAAGGAGGTGGCTGTCCGCGGCGGGCTTTCGGAGGAAGTCGATGCCTGCATTGGTCGTGACCGCCAGGGGCCGCCAGCCGATGCGGGACAGGATCAAGCAGTAGGCGGCGACGTCCGCCAGCAGGAACATGGCCGGTCCGCCGAGCGTCCCGCCAGGCCGCAGGTGCCTTTCGGCGACCCGGAGCCGGACGGTGATGGACTCGTCGGACAGTTCCTCCACGCGGACATCGTCCGCGACCTGCGGGAACTCCTGGGCCAGGAATTCATGCAGCTTAGGGATGTCCATCTCCGGCATCGTCAGAGCCCGTAAAGGTCCCCGAACTTGGCTTCGAGATAGTCGAGGAGCGGCTCTTCGCTCGGCTCGAACCCCGCCGCAGCGGCGACGGTCTGACGTGGCTCGCGAAGCCCGCCGTGCCGCTGAAGGTTCTCTCGCAGCCATGCGACGGCGCGTGAGGCGTCGCCTCGCGAGAGGTCCTCGTCGAGGTCGGGGATGGCCGCCCGAAGGGAGCGGTGAAGGCAACCGGAATAGACGTTGCCCAAGCTGTAGGTCGGGAAGTAGCCGAAGAGGCCCACGGACCAATGCACGTCCTGCAGAAGTCCATGCGACGGACGGTCCACGGCGAAGCCGAAGTCCTGAAGGAAGCGGTCGTTCCACGCGGCCTCGAGGTCCCCGACCTGGAGGTCGTCCCGCATGAGCACCTGTTCCAGGTCGAAGCGCAGCAGGACGTGCAGGTTGTACTGCACCTCGTCCGACTCGGTCCGGACGTAACCGTCCGCGACGCGGTTGACGGCAAGGTAGAACGCCCTCTCGTCCGGGATGCCGAAGTCGCCGAAGACCTGGCGCATCCGCCGGTAGAGCCAGCCCGTGAAGGCTTCCGACCGGCCGAGCTGGTTCTCGTAGATGCGGCTCTGGCTCTCGTGCACACCCATCGAGGCGCCCTGCCCCAGCGGCGTCAGGAAATAGGCGGCGTCGATCCCTTGCTCGTAGGTCGCGTGACCGACCTCGTGGATCGTGGAGTAGATGCAGTTGAACGGGTCCAGGGGATTGGTCCGCGTCGTGATCCGCACGTCCAGACCCGAGCCGGACGAGAAGGGATGCACCGCCTTGTCCAGTCGGCCCCGGGTAAAGTCATAACCGAAGGCCGTCGAGACCTCCTCCGCCAGGAGGAACTGCATGTCTTCCGGAAATGTGCCCTTGACCTCAGGGACTTCGGGCGCAGCCTTGATCCGTTCCCTCAGGCTCACCAGACGAGGACGGAGCGCGCTGAACATGCGCGTGAGCTCGGCCGAGGACGTGCCGGGCTCATAATCGTGCAGGAGTGCATCATAAACATCGCCACCCTGAGCGATGGCCTGACCTTCCTCCCGCCGCAGCCTCACGACCTCCGCCAGGACAGGCAGGAAGGCCCCGACGTCCTCGCTGGCGCGCGCCTCGGCCCAGATGCCTTGGGCACGTGAGGTCACGCGGGCCAGCTCCGCCGCGAGCCGTGAAGGAACGAGGAGGTTCCGGTCGTAGCGCCGGCGAATCTCGCGGAGGTTGGCGCGGGCCACCTCGTTGCCGGGCGCTGCGTCCGCCAGCCACTCGCCCACCCTCGGATCGGTTCGCCTGGCGTGAAGAACGCTTTCCAGCGCGGCCATCTCCTCTGCCCGCTGCGCCGCCGCGCCGGAGGGCATCACCGTCTCCTGATCCCAGCCGAGGCGGCCCATGACCTGCGCCAGGGCCTCGGTCTCGCGCTGAAAGGTCATGAGGTCGTCGAAGGCGGTCATGCGCGTCCCCGGATGCTGGCGGCGATCGGATGCCGGGCCAGGAAACGGCCCCGGATCACCAGCGCCCAGAGAAGGATCGCGCCGGCCTGGTGAGTGATGGCGACGTGGAGCTGTGCCATGCTGAGCACCGCGGCGATCCCCAAGAGGACTTGAAGGGCGACCGCACCCAGGATCAGGTGGAAGGTCCGTCGGGACGCCGAATGGGGCGAGCGGCGGGCTCTCAGCCAGACGACGACGGCGAGGATCGCGACGGCGTAGCCGGTCATCCTGTGGATGAACTGCACGAGGCCCGGGTTCTCGAAGAAGTTGCGCCAGACGGGCTCCAGGCTCAGCGGCTCGGGTGGAAGGAACCCTCCGGCCATGTCGGGCCAGGTCGGATAGGCACGACCGGCGTCGATTCCGGCCACCAGCGCGCCAAGGATGATCTGCAGGAACAGGAGGTGCATCAGGCCTGTCCCGCCCCCGAAGAGGCGTCGCTCCGCTTGGCGTCTCGCCGTCAGGAGCTCGGTCTCGCGCCGCGACAGCAGCAGGATATCCCAGGTCAGGAGTCCCAGGATGGCGAAGGCCAGACCCAGGTGAGTGGCGAGACGATAGGAAGCCACCGACACCATGCCATCCTCGAGGCCCGAGGACACCATCCACCAGCCCACGACGCCTTGCAGCCCGATCAGCAGCCCCAGCGCGAGGAGGCGCGGCACCCAGCCGGACGGCAGCCGCCGCGCCGCGAGGAAGCCCAGGAACCCCAGGATGAAGACCGAGCCGATCACGCGGCCGAGAAGCCTGTGGCTCCACTCCCACCAGTAGATGTACTGGAAATCGGACAGCGTCATGCCCTGGTTCATCAGCTCGTACTGGGGGCTCCGGCGGTAAAGGTCGAACTCGGACTGCCAGTCGGCCGCGTTCATCGGGGGAATGGTCCCGGTCACCAGGTTCCACTCGGTGATCGACAGGCCCGAGTCGGTCAGCCGCGTGAGCCCGCCCACAAGAACCATCACCACCACCAGAGCGAAGAGCGCGACGAGCCAGAGTCGCACCCAGCGCCGGGCATCCGGCCGGCCCCTGTCGATGGCGCCCGTGACGGTGGCGGGCCGCTCGGCGGTCGCCACCTCCTCGAAGATGCTGCGCGGCTTGGTTGCCATGCCTGTCCCCCTTGGTCCGGCGCGGGTCTAGACCCGGGCGCCCGCCCCTTCAAGGCGGGCCCGGTCGCACCTCGCCAGAGTTAGTCGCGAGTCTTAGGGTTTGCGCGCCCAGCGGACCATCTGTCGCAGCATCCCATGAAGCGCCTGCACGTCCTGGCTCGTCAGCGGCATCCGGCTCCAGAGGTTGCGGAGCGAGAGCTTCATGCTCTCGGCCTTGTGGTCCGGGAAGAAGAAGCCGGCCTCCTCCAGCCGCTCCTCGTAATGACGCGCGAGGTGGTCCACCTCCAGCAGGCTGGCGGTCCGGGTGCCGGCCATCTCCTCGCGGACCGCGGGAGCCTCATGGGTGGCGCGCCGCCATTCGTAGGCCACCAGCAGCACGCATTGAGCGAGGTTGAGCGAGGGGAATTCCGGATTGACGTCCACGCTGATGATGGCATTCGCACGCGCCACGTCCTCGTTCTGCAGGCCCGCCCGCTCCGGCCCGAAGAGGACGGCCACCCGTTCCCCCTCGCCGATCCGGCGCGCCATGTCGCGGGCGGCCTCCTCGGGGCTGAAGACCGTCTTGGTCAGGTCCCGCGGCCGGGCGGTGGTCGCATAGACGAAGGTGCAATCGCCGACCGCCCCGGCGAGGTCCTCGAACACCTGCGCGCCGTCCAGCAGCCGCCCGGCGCCAGAGGCCATCGCTACGGCACGCGGGTTCGGCCAGCCGTCGCGCGGGTCCACGAGCCGCATCCGTTGGAGGCCGAAGTTCCACATCGCGCGGGCGGCCGCGCCGATGTTCTCCCCCATCTGGGAGCGGACGAGGATAAAGGCGGGCTCGGCAGGTCCTTGCATGGCGCGCCTGATAGGACGCGCGCCGTCCCAGGGCAAGCGAGGCCCCGTTTGCAATCCCCCGAGTCCCGGCTAGAAGCCCGGGATGTTCCGGAGGACCGCCCATGACCGACCCGCGCGACAGGCCGCAGATCACTCTCGTGACGCCGCCCGAACTGGAGCTGTCGTCCTTCCCGGACCTCCTCCATCGCACGCTGGACGCCGCACCGGTAGCCTGCCTGCGCCTCGCGTTGTCCACCCGTGACGAGGATCGCATCGCCCGGGCCGCCGACGCGCTGCGCGAAGTGGCCCATGCCCGCGACATCCCGCTGGTGATCGAGGGGCATGTGCTACTCGTCGGACGGCTCGGCCTTGACGGGGTGCACCTGACGGACGGCGCCCGGTCGATGCGGAAGGTGCGCAAGGACCTCGGTGACGAGGCCATCGTGGGGGCCTACTGCGGCGCGTCCCGGCATGACGGGCTGACGGCGGGCGAGCTCGGGGCCGACTACGTGAGCTTTGGACCCGTCGGCGCCACGGGCCTGGGGGATGGTCGGACAGCCGAGAGGGACCTCTTCGAGTGGTGGTCCGAGATGATTGAGGTGCCCGTCATCGCCGAGGGCGCGCTGGACGGGGACCTCGTCCGCAGCCTCGCGCCCGTGACCGACTTCTTCGCCTTCGGCGCCGAGGTCTGGGAGGCCGAAGACCCTGCCGTGCGCCTTCGTTCGCTCTACGCCGCGATGAGCTAGAGCGCCGAGCGCACCGCCGCCTCGCACTCGGCGGCGAGCGCCTTGCGGTCGCGGCCGGCAACCGGGATCGGAGGGTGGAAGGTGATCCGCACCGCGCCCGGACTGCGCTCCGCCAGCACCATAAGAGCGTGCGGTCCGAACTCCATGTCACCCCACCAGGCATGGAAGCGCGGGTCCTTGCCCTCCGGCGCCTGCCAGGACAGGGTCACCGGCTGGACGGAAAGGTCTCTTGGAAGGTCCGGCGCCAGAAACCCGGCAAAGAGCGTGGGCTTGAACGGCAGGACTCGCCGACCATCGGTCGACGTCCCTTCCGGGAACAGGAGGAGCGTCTCACCAGCCAGGAGCCTCTGGGTCACCGCCCGCGCCTGCTCGATCGACTGAGCGCGGGAGTCGCGGCGGATGAAGAGCGTCCCCGTCGCCTGAGCCAGGAGCCCGATGCCCGGCCACCCTGCCACATCGGCCTTGGCGACGAAGACCACTGGCGCCTGCGCGTTCAGCGCGAGGATGTCGAGCCAGGAGGCATGGTTCGCCACCATGCTGCCGCCCCTTGCCAGCGGCCTTCCGTGAACCTTGCTCCGAAGCCCCAGAACCCGTAGGGCCGCCCGACAGACCAGCACAGTGATCCAGGGGGTCACGGGTCGTCGCGGATGGCAAAGCGGTTTCTCGACGATCCGCAGAAGCAGCTTCAGGGCCAGCCCCAGCAGCAGCAGGAGGACCAGCGGGCCGCCCCGCAGGATCGCACGAATGATCCCTACCAATCCGGGTGGAGCGAGAACCGGCTCCGGCTCCTCGCGCCAGGTGGCGCTCACTCCCGCTCCATCGCATAGATCCTGCGCGCCCGGGCCGTGAGCGTGGCCGTGTCGAGCACCATGCAGACGTCGATGCATCTGAAGGTCCGATCGAGAAATGCGCCCTCCCCCACGTTGCCGCCCAGCCTGAGATAGGCCTTCAGGAGGGTCGGCATGGCCAGCACGCCCTGGCGCCGGCAGATCTGCCCGCGGGGAACCAAATCCATCGCGAGCGGGGCCCGCGAGCGAGGCCTCAGCGTTTCCGGCGCGAGATGGTCCTGGTGCAAGCAGGACAGCGTCTGGGCAAAGGTCAGGGGATCGGTTCCCGGCAGCGAGGCGAGCCCGAAGAGCACGCCGACCCCGCGTTCCTCGACCAGCGCCGCGAGGGCCTGCCAGAGCCGGTGCATGGCCGAGCCGCCGCGATGATCCGGGTGCAGGCAGGTCCGCCCGACTTCCAGAAGCCGCCGCCCCGACCGCCGCAAACGCGACAGGTCGAATTCCGCCTCCGAAGCGAAGCCCCCGGTCCGGGCGGCGCCATCCTCGTCCATGATGCGGGTGGTTCCGACCACGGCCTCCCCGCGAAGGGAGTCGAGGATAAGGAGATGCTGGCAGTGTGCGTCGTAGCGGTCTGCCTCCAGGCCCGCGCTGCCGTCGGTCAGGTCGCCGCCCCTCGCGCCCAGTTCCTCCACAAAGACGAGATGGCGAAGCGCCTGGGCCGCCGCGACCTCGGCGTCCGACGAGGCCAAGCGCAAAGTGTAGGGGGTGACTTGGCGATTCATGACGGGAAACGATCTATGTACATGGAGACCGAAGTTTCTAGAGCGACGTTAATCCCTTCGCAACCAAACTGGTGTATCGATGCAGGAGGAGCCCTCAGGTCGGGGATGATCCCAGAGAGACGAGGGTGAGGGGAACGCGCGTGCCATCGAAGACGAGCTTGCCAGTCTCCGGGAAGTTAACCGTGATACGGCCAGCAACGACGGATTGCACCTGCCCCGTTCCCCATTCGGGATGGTCCGGGTGACTCACAAGCATGCCCGGCGCCAGGATCGCGTTGAGGTCGGACATGGGTCCCTCGGTGTTGGCTGGTGTTCCGCATCGTGCGGATCTGACGGAGGGTGCCTAGGTCCATGAGCGATGTCCATCTCCTCCCCGACGAGGTCCCCCTTGGGACCGCCGTGCAGGACAGCCTCGCGGCCACCCTCGCCTCCCGGATCTGCCATGACCTCACCAGTCCCCTGGGGGCCATCGCGAACGGCGTGGAACTTCTGACCCTCTCGGGGGCGGCACGGTCGCCCGAGATGGACCTGATCGCCGAGAGCGTCGAAAGCGCCAACGCCCGCATTCGCTTCTTCCGCCTGGCCTACGGCAGCGCTGGACAGGACCGCGTCAGCCGAGCCGAGGTCATCCGAACTTTGGAGGCCCTGGCCCGAGGCGGCCGACAGACCTACGAATGGGATGTCGAGGGCGACCACCCCCGGATAGAGGTGAAGGCTGTCTTCCTCCTCCTCCAGTGTGTGGAGACCGCGCTTCCGATGGGCGGACGCCTTCGGGTCGGGCAGCAGGATAGCTCCTGGATCGTCAGCGCCGAGGGGCCACGCCTTCGAACGGGGCTCCCGGCCTGGGGAGTGTTGGAAACCACCGAGGCAGCACGCGCGGAGGGTTCGGCCGTCGTGCAATTCGTCCTGTTGGCAGGCGTACTGGGCAGTCTCGGCCGTTCCTTGGCTCTGTCCGAGACTCCCGGCCGCATCGAGGCGCGCTTCTGACGGAACCCCCCTGACCTGCGTCTTGTTCGCCCGAAGTGAGACGAGGGAAGAGGCCCAGCATGACGGACCCATCAGCCTTGGGGCGCATCGCGCGCGCGTTCGACCTCGCGGCCCGCGCACACGAGGGCCAGCAGCGCGGCGACGGTCGGAAGGAGGCCTTCATCAGCCACATCGCGGACGTCGCCCGCCGGGTCTCGGAGAGCCCAGCCGTGGACGAGGTCACACTGCTAGCCGCCCTCCTGCACGACGTCGCGGAGAAGACCAGTCACACGCTGGCCGAGATCGAGGCGGAGTTCGGAGCCGAGGTGGCCGGGATAGTGGCCGAACTGACGGACGACTCCAGACTGTCCGAGCACGAGCAGCGAGAACAGCAGGCGGAGGCTGCGCCCAGCTTCTCGGAGCGCGCGAAAAGGATCAAGTTGGCCGACAAGGCATCGAAGCTGGCCTCGATCGCGTCCGCGCAACCAGGCTGGTGGGATCGGGGCAAGGGACGGAAAGAAGTCGAACAGGCCCGCAAGGTCGCCGCAGGCCTTCGCGGTATCGATCCGGTCCTGGAAGCGGCCTTCGACCGCGAGGCTCGAGCGGCCGACGCGGCCTTGGGGCAGCAGCAGGGCGAGCGGATCTGAACTGGACCGCTCACGCCAACCTGGATCGTCAGGGCCGGATTGTCCCGTCGCCGGTCACTAGATACTTGAAGCTGGTGAGCTGCTCCGCCCCGACCGGCCCCCGCGCGTGGAGCTTGCCAGTCGCGATTCCGATCTCCGCGCCCATGCCGAACTCCCCGCCATCGGCAAACTGGGTGGAGGCGTTGCGCATGAGGATGGCGCTGTCGAGCTCGCGAAAGAAGCGGTCCGCCGTCGCATCGCTCTCCGTCAGGATCGACTCGGTATGCCCGGACCCATAGCGGCGTATGTGGCTGATTGCCTCGCCTACCCCGTCCACGAGTTTGGCGGCGATGACCTTGTCCAGGAACTCGCGGCCGAAGTCTTCAGGGGCAGCAGGAACGGTGCCCGGGATCTTGAGGAGCTCGCCCGCGGCGCGGACTTCGACCCCGGCCTTCATGAGGTCCTCGATCAGGACACCGCCGTGCTGGGTGTAGAAGCGCCAGTCGATGAGCAGGCATTCGGCTGCGCCGCAGACGCCGGTACGGCGGATCTTGGAGTTGAGAACGACGCGGCGGGCCTTGCCCAGATCGGCGTCCTTGTCGGCGTAGACGTGGCAGATGCCTTCGAGGTGGGCGAAGACGGGGACACGCGCTTCGGATTGGACGAGGCTTACGAGGCCCTTGCCGCCGCGGGGAACGATCACGTCGATGTGTCGCACGGCACCGAGCATGGCCGAGACCATGGCCCGGTCGCGGGTGGGCACGAGTTGGATCGAGTCTTCGGGAAGCCCGGCCTCGCGGAGCCCCTGGAGGAGGCAGGCGTGAATGGCGGCTGAGGAGTGGAAACTCTCGGAGCCGCCCCGGAGGATCACGGCATTTCCGGACTGCAGGCAGAGCGCTCCCGCGTCAGCGGTCACGTTGGGACGGCTCTCGTAGATGACGCCGATCACGCCGAGCGGCGTGCGAACCCGCCGGATGTGGAGCCCCGAAGGCACGTCCCATTCGGCGATGACCTGCCCGACCGGATCGCTCTGGGCCGCAACGATGCGAAGTCCCTCGGCCATCGCGCGGATGCGCCGGTCGTCGAGGGTGAGCCGGTCGATCATCGCGGGCGAGAGACCCTTCGCCTCCGCGTAGACCAGGTCCTCGGCATTGGCGTCCATGATCTCCGACCCGCGCGCCTCGATAGCATGAGCTGCGGAGATGAGAGCCGCGTATTTGCGTTCGGACCCGGTGGTGGCCAGAACCTGGGCGGCAGCCCGGGCGCGGGTGCCCATGTCCTCCATTAACGAGGGAACGTCGGTCTGGTCGAGCATCAGAGCACCATGTCGTCGCGGTGGATCAGGGTCGCGCGGCCCTTGTAGCCCAGGA